>Ga0075518_1000146_pt1 | contig 12951 bp, 11 predicted proteins | sample NGEPerA_2_FD_76970 | JGI IMG/M metagenome (GOLD analysis project Ga0075518, IMG submission 76970) | Arctic peat soil microbial communities from the Barrow Environmental Observatory site, Barrow, Alaska, USA - NGEE PermafrostAB136-A | ecosystem: Environmental > Terrestrial > Soil > Wetlands >...
CGCTGATGTGCTCGCCGCATCCCAGTTATCCGCCGCTGGAGATGGTCGCATCGGGCATGCTGGTCGTCACCAATCGAATATACAACAAGGATCTTTCGACGATCAGCGACAATTTTATTGCCGCGGACATGAATATCGAAGACATCGCCGGCGCCATCAAGACAGCGATTGATAAACTTGAAGACCAGGAGTCGATTAGAAGGAATGCTGAAACCTTTATCAGCGAGCGGGACTGGGACCAGAACCTGATGGAGACGACCGAATTTATCTCTGAAAAATCATCAATACAAGAAGGATGAAAGGATGACCGCCATGTGGCTGAAAAAAGTATTTACGAAAGCAAAGAGCGAGGACGACGCCAACCTCTTCAGTTACAAGGGTTACGAGATACCGATCGATCTGATGTACATGACAGGTGGCGGTGTTGAGACCTGGGATGAGATCTCCCTGGGGCACCAGGACCAGCTGCGCAATTATTGCGCCATCGAGCCGGACCACAACGTCCTGGAGGTAGGTTGCGGTGTCGGCAGGGACGCGATTCAGCTCACGGAGCAGCTTTCAGAAGACGGCTCATATGCGGGCGTGGACATCATCAAGCCGAGCATCGAGTGGTGCCAGCAGAACATCGCTGCCAGGTATCCGAACTTCAGTTTTCATTACCTGGATATCTACAGCCAGATCCACAATGCCGGGGGCAATCTGAAGACCACGGAGGTCAGGTTGCCGGCTGAAGACAAGTCGATAGACAGGATCATCCTGCATTCCGTATTCACGCACATGTTCGAGGACGACATCGTCTATTACCTGCATGATTTCGCCAGGGTTTTGAAGCGGGGCGGCAAGGTGTTCGCTTCGTTTTTCATCCTCGACGATGAAGCGCTGAGCCTTCTCGAACAGGAGAAGCAGAAGAATCCTGACAGCGTGTTCGAAGGCCTCGATTTCGAGCATGAATATGGTGACGGCTGCTTCGTGCAGGACCTGGAGCATCCGGAAGGCGCCGTGGCGTATACCGAAGAGGCTTTCGAGCGGATTCTGAAGAAAGGGAAGATGAAGCTGGCGCAGCCCGTTGGTAAGGGCTTCTGGTGTGGCAGGGAAGGTGTTACGGACGGCCAGGATATCGCGATCCTGGAGCCTGTTAGCGAATAGCCTCCGCCAGGAATGTTCGTCAGCGGGCCGGGATAACCGCACCGGCGCACCCTCTATTAGCGATCCTCAGGAAGCCGGGATAACCGCACCGGCGATTCTCAGCAGTTCCTGAACGCAGGGCGGTTGGCTCATGAACAGGCTGGTTGTGTCCGGGTCGAGCGTAAGGCTGGGGCTGGAGGATTCCTGCCTGCTGGATGATTCATGCCCGGGCGCCTGATTGCTAAGCCGGTAGAGTGATGACACCATCTTTCCCACTTCCGGATTCTGTTCGATGACCAGCAATCTCAGATAGGAATCGATAAGCGATTCGATGCAGCGGTTGGGACGGTAGGCGACCGTATCGAAATAAGCGCGCTCCCCCCTCGCCATATCAAAGAACTTCGAATCCGGGACTGTCCGTTTATCCTTGAGCTGTCTGCGCTCGCGTAAAAGCTGGGGGAGTGCCGTGATGTATGAGGCCATGGTCTTGAGGTTGGGGCCGATGAACTTCCGGCGGATGAAGGTGCGCGCCAGCAGCCGCAGGCAGCGGGACGTCACTATCCGCAGCACCCGGAGCGGGCTTTCCAGCGTGCGCGTTACCATCTTCAGGGTATTCAGCTCGATCAACCCGTACTTGAAGGCCAAAGATTCATTGCGAGTGACTCCGGAATGCAGGTGCTGGACGACTGCGTCTGGTGCTGTGAGGAAACGATATCCCTGACTTACAGCGCGTACGCACCAGTCGGAGTCCTCGAAGTAGAGAAAGTATCCTTCATAGAGCTGTCCCACCTTGTCTGGGTAAAACAGGTCGCGCCGGAGCAGACAAGCTCCAAAGCAGACGCCCGCGACCTCATCGCTATTGTCATACTGGCCCAGGTCGCACTGGCCGATGCCCCGGTTGAAGGCTGCGCCGGTGGGCGGCACTATTATACCGATCCCGTCGATAACACCACATATGGTGCTGGAGACCATTTTGGGGGCAATCCCGGCCACGCCCCCGTCGGCGCCGGTCATGGCCTCAACCATGCTTAACAGAGCGCCTTCGTTCAAAACAGCGTCGGTGTTCAGCATCAGCACGAATGGTTCTTCGATTTCCTCGAGCCCACGATTCACGGCGGCCGCGAAACCGACGTTTTGCTGCATCTCAATGGTGTGTACAACAGGAAAATCGTTTCTCACCTGGCCAATGACATCATCACCTGAGGCATTATCGACCAGGATGATTCGGCAGGAGATTTCAGCATTGCTTTCAATGACGGATTTCAGGCACTGTTGGAGCATGTCCCAGGGGGACCTGTAGTTGACAATAACGCAGGCGACCAAGGCCGCCTCCGTGCTATTAACTTTCAATTCTAAAGAGCATAGTCATGATTGCTTGCTGTAGCTCCTTGTCGCAGGCGAAAAAACTGTGAAAAAATATTTGCAAATGCGCACTCCGAGAGGAGAAGCACCGAGGAGCAATCGGCTCAACGCCGGTGTTTTCGATTGCGAGAAAACGCTTTTTCCGATGTTTTACAGCCCCAAGGTGATTATATAGAATCAACCATCAAGCCGCGAACGCGGATAGTGACGAATTTCGAGGTAAGGATAATTGGTGAGTTCATCGGGTGTTGTTACCGAAGCCGCGGTTCCTGCAAGGCGGACGCGGAAGCTTAGGAAGTGGCTGACCGCTAACAAGATATTGCTAGCCCTTCTGTTGCTGGCGGCGTTGAAGTGTCTTCTCTGGTCGGTAGCCATGCCTCCGTGGCGCGCGCCTGATGAGCGTAAGCACTTCGGCTATTTAGAATATTTAAGCCGCGAGCACTCCATACCGGTTTATGGTGAGGCCTTCTTTTACCCCGAAGACGCCGAGTCGGCATCGCGCACCAACTTCTATGGGGTATTGGGTTATGATAGCACCAGCGTTGACCCGCAGGTCCGTGAGGTCAACGTTGCTGCTATTCATCCGCCTTTTTATTATCTTTCGGTGCTTCCAGCCTACATGGCTTCCAGTGGCGAAACCGTCGAGACCCAGCTTTACGCTGTTAGAATATTTGGTGCTGTTTTCTTCCTTGCGCTCATCGCTGTATCCTACCGCTTCGGCATAATGTTGTTCCCTCAGGCTCCCTATCTCCAGATAGGAGTGCCATTGCTGATGATCTTTCATCCGCAACTCGGTTTTATCTCGGCAGGTGTGATTAACGACGCTCCGCTCGCATTTTTGTTTACCTATTTTCTTTACCAGCTGGTAGTTTTTGCTCAGGGTGATTTCAGCACAAGGAGGGCTGCTTTTATCGGAGTGCTGATCGGTCTGGGTATGTTGACGAAAAGCTCTTTTCTGGTTGCATATCCGATGGGGTTGATGGTGATCGCGGTGTTGTTTGTATGGAAAAAGGGGCAAAGAATTCGCCTCGCGCGGGCGGTTGGTGTGGCGCTGGCTGTATCGGTTCCAATTTTCTCCTGGTTTTACATCAGGAATTATATCCGTCTGGGTGTTTGGCAGCCGAATTACACGGAGGAGCGATATCATGCCACTGGTTTGTGGAACCTCTGGTTTGCTACCAACTTCAGGGCAGACCTTATATCCAGCTTCGTGGGGAACTTCTCCTGGTTGAGCGTTCCCCTCCCCGATAATGTTCTGTACTGGTTCAGGAGGATCTCGGAATTATCTGTATTTGGTTTGGTGGCCTCGATAATCATCGGATTCCGAAAACGTAGCTGGCAGTTAATCAAACCGTGGCTGGCACTTTTGTTTACGGTCGTTTTTGTCTTATTTGTGTTTTCGGCAGCCTATTTCGAGCTTGCATTTGGAGGGTCTCAGGGTCGTTATCTTTTTCCGGCGATTTTTCCATTCTGGTCACTGGTGCTTGTCGGCCTGGTCGGATGGCTGCCACCATCCTGGCGTTCTCGTGCTACTGCCCTGATCGTATCGGTTGCAGCCGCTTTTTCCGTTTGGGCGCTTTTCTATGAATTTGTGGGGAGGGTAATGTAATGGGTAAATGGAGGGGGCTGCCATCATGGTCAGCGATGGTTCTAGTCGCCGTGGTGGCCATGATTTGGCTGGCAACAACCAGTTTTCCGATTCTGGATAAAAGCCAGATTGTCAGCTCAGCGCAATTGCAGCCGGTAAGCGCCGGACATGAGCTTATCCAGACAATCAGAGCGCCCAAGGATACGATTTCCAGGGTCGATCTCATCTTGGGCAACCCATACCCCGGGGCAGAGGGCGATTTTCAATTTCAATTGGTTGAAGTCATCGGCCCGGAAACCGGTGGCGCTCTTCGGCTCGGCGAAACTTTGAGGGAGGTAAATCTGGATACGAGTTCTTTTGATTACACTACCAGACAAAGTTTCGAGTTTGAAAGTGTAAATGTTATACCCGGCAGCACCTATGCGATCAGGCTCACCAGTAACGATTCTGAGGATACTGCGGTTCGTCCCCGCGGCTGGCCAGTCGACAATTACAACGGTGGACGAGTTTATATCGACGGCGAAGCAACGACTTCGGACCTGTATTTAGGAATCTTCCACAACGCCGGCGCCGGGGAAATCCTGGAAAAAATGAAACCCTGGCGACCTTTCCCGCTGAACCGAAGTTTTTTTATTGTCGTTCTGTTTCTCACCGGAGCCGCAACATTCGGGTGGGTGCTCTGGGTAGTTGCCGGTGGCCAGGTTGATGGAAAAGGCGAAAACCCGTCTGAAGGAGAGGGTGCCCCTCCCTCAACTATTCTGCCCGGGGCGTCCGCCGCCGGGAAGCTACCACCAGCAGGGCCAGCAAGACCTTGACAACGTAATACACGGAGCGGAATTTATTGATGGACGATCGGCCTCCACCTCGCTGTCTCATTGCCACCGGTGTCTCTCTGACACGGAAGTGAGCCATGTGGGCAACGAGCAGGGTTTCAACCTCTGGGTAGTCGCGGGGGTAATCGTGAGCAAACTGGGCGATGAGAGCCTTGTTTGCTGCCCGGAATCCTGAAGTGGCGTCAGTGAGCCGTTGTCCCACCATCAGAGAAAGAATTCTGGAAAACATCGCTGTTCCGGCACGGCGTCCCCGGGGGCCACTATAATTGGTATCTGAAAGGTAGCGCGAACCAACTACAAAGTCGCTTTCCCCTAGCAGGATAGGCTCGATCAGCTTGGGGATGTAGCTGGCGTCGTGTTGTCCGTCGCCATCCGTCTGCACGGCAATGTCGTATTCCTCCCGAAAAGCGAATTGAAAACCGGTCTGCATGGTGGAGCCGATGCCGAGGTTAAACGGCAGGCTGAGGAGTTCGACGCCCTGCTCGATGGCAATCCGGGCGGTGTGATCGGTGGAGCCGTCATCGACGACGACTATTCCGCATTCCAGCGCTGAACGGATGTCGGCAATAACATCCGCGAGGCTGTCGGCCTCGTTATGAGCCGGGATGATTACAAGTATCCGAGGATCGGTCATCAGCTGCCTTTATCGTTTTCGGCGACGGCCTTGGATTCGTGTTCTTTCCTGATGTCACGGTCCAATAGGGCCAGCCGTTGAGCCAGCATCTTGGTCTGGTCGGTGAGCCGAGAGACCAGCATCGAGAAGTGCAACGACATAAAGAACATGAATAGTAACGCCAGCATGAACAGGGCGTTTGAGGGTACGGCGATGCCCAGCAGGCTGGAAATGCGATAGAGCAGGCCTTCCCATAGCGCCAGCACAAGCATCACGACGACCGTTAAAAACCAGAGGAGCGAATATTGCTCCTTGAGCTTTTTCTTCCTGATCAGCTGAAATATGACCAGGGCCGAAATTATGGAAACAACAAGGGAGAAAATCTGCACTTTGCTCACGGCGACTCACCTCTAGGGTCGGGAAGGGTCAATGGCGGGATTCGTAGCCTGACAGGTATTTTATAGAAAAAGGCTGGATTGGGAAACGGTCGCCAGTATTATTGCCCTGGTCGACTGGGCCAATTATGTCAGTCGCTGCCAACGACCTCTCCGACAGGGTCCGGCAGGGATGGGTCCAGCAGGTATAATATGCCGCCAACCATGCTGACGGCCGTTATCATCAGGAAGTTCAGCACTGACATGGAAAGGCCTTCCGCCGCTGGCACCCCCGCCTGGGTGAACAGCAGTACCCATGCTCCTTCCCGGACCCCTAGTCCGTTCAGTGATAGTGGCACCATCCCCACTGCCAGGACCACCGGGATGAAGAGGAAATAATAGGCTACGGGCAGGTGGATGTCCAGAGAAAGGGCCAGCAGGTTGACTGAGACCATGTAAAGTCCCTGGTAGAGGATGGAGATGGCCAGCACCAGGCCCATGGTCTTTTTTTTGTCCCTGAACTGGTTCACCGACAGATAGAAATCCCGCAGATGCCGACGGGCACCAAAAGGGTCACCACGCAGCAGGGGGAAGCGCGCCAGCCGGCGGGCGGCCCGCTCGCTGGCGAAGAGGCCGATCAGCAGGAGGAACACCAGGAACATGGTGAGGATGGTGAGCGCCAGGCGGGTGTCAAGCAGCCTAAGCTCCAGCAGGGCCGCCACCATAGCTATTAGCAGCAGGGCGAAGGTGGAGCTGGCCCGGTCGAGAACAACGGAACTGGTGGCGTCGACCGTGTTGCCCGTGGCCCTGGAAAGTTTGTAGATCCGGACAATGTCACCGCCGAAGTTTGTCGGCAGGAAGTTGTTGAAGAAAAGACCCATGTAGAATATGGAAGTGAGGTAAGGCCAGGCGACGGTGGCGCCCTGGGCCCGGATGATCAGGCGCCACTTGAGGACGTTGGTCATGTTGGTCACCAGGAAGACCAGCACGGCCAGGGCCAGTAGCCCAGGGGTCACATTGCTGAGCGTCTCGGCCAGCTCGCCGAGATCCACGGTCGCCAGCAGCACGGCGATCAGGAGAATACTGACTGCCGCACGGAACAGCTTTGAGCGCAGCAGTGTCAGCAGGCTGCGGCGGAAAAGCCTCAACGGGTTCCTCTCGCCATGGCGGAAGCGCCGGCGGGGTCGGCCATTTCGATGTTCGTATCAGGCGCCAAAATATGAGAGTATTCTATAGAAAAACAAGGGGTCTTGAAACGGCCCTCGGGGGCTACAGACAATATACGGCGAGATGCTGACAGGAGGACGAATTGGCGACAGAGCGGCAGAAAGTCTCAGTTGTAACCGGCGCCGCCGGTTTTATCGGCTCCCATTTATGCGATTACCTGCTGGGCAAGGGGCATCGCGTTATCGGCCTGGATAACCTCAACACCGGTACCCTGCGCAACCTGGAGCACATCGATTCCGACGATTTCATCTACATGAACGTGGATATCACCAGCTTCATCGATGTCCCCGGCGAGGTGGATTACGTCTATCACCTGGCCAGCCCCGCCAGCCCCATCGATTACCTGCAGATACCGCTGCACACGCTGAAGGTTGGCGCTGTCGGTACCCGCAACGCCATCGGCCTGGCCAAGTGGAAGCGGGCGCGTTTCCTGCTGACCTCCACTTCCGAGGTCTACGGCGATCCCGAGGTGCATCCCCAGACCGAGGATTACTGGGGCAACGTCAATCCCATTGGCCCGCGCAGCGTCTACGACGAAGCCAAGCGCTACGCCGAGACCACGACCATGGCCTATCACCGGCAGCAGGGCGTCGACACCCGTATCGTCAGGCTCTTCAACACTTATGGGCCGCGGATGCGCCCCTATGACGGCCGCGCCGTGCCGACTTTTATCCGCCAGGCGCTCGAGGACAAGCATCTGACAGTCTTCGGCGACGGCAGCCAGACCCGCAGCTTCTGTTTCGTCTCCGACCTGATCGAGGGCATTTACGGTGTGATGATGTCTGACTATCACGGGCCGGTGAACCTGGGTAACCCTTCCGAGTACTCCGTCAAGCAGCTGGCCGAGATGATCATCGAGATGACCGGCAGCAAGAGCGAAATCATCTATCAGGCTTTGCCGACCGACGATCCCCGGCGAAGGCGGCCGGATATCAGCCTGGCGACAAAGCTGACCGGCTGGGAGCCGACAATCACGGTGGAAGACGGGTTGAGGCGGACGCTGGACTGGTTCAGCGAATACTTCAAGGAAGAGGGCGCCTTCTAGGCCAGTAGAAACAGGACGCCCTTAAAGGAAAGATGCCTCATAAGGAATGCAGCGCCGCGGGCGGATGTGGCGTAGCTGGTAACGCGTCGGCTTCCCAAGCCGAAGATCGCGGGTTCGAATCCCGTCATCCGCTCCAAATGTTAAATGCCTGAAAAAAGGACATTTTATTACAGCTGCGTGTAGCCAATCCCGGTTTTAATCCCTTTCGCAGGGGGTAGGTTTCCGGCCTGCTAAGCTGATCCCGATTGACAAGTTGCTCTCAGCGACAGAGGATTAACTGAGTCAATCTAAACGATCAGCTTAAAATTCCTTCTTACTGCAATTGTTGGAATATCGCGTGAAGGGCTGGGGCTTATATTGCAGAATTTACAATGTTGGCGTTGTTATATATAGATAGGTATAAACACTGTTAGGCGGAGGAGGATCAGGCGAAAAAATGCTTTGTACGCAGGAGCCAGCTCGGGGTGTCTCATGAGAACGAGATCCCCAGCAATACCGGCAATGTCCAGCCGTCTCAAGATCGCATCGAAGGCGTTCAATAGGGAACCAAATAGGCAGGGTGTTTCCGGAATCATCCTGCGCCTGACTGTTGGGAGAAGCGCATGGATGCAATGATCGGCTCGAAGAAGATCTCACTGTTGCGAGTGACGCCGCGATTGATGCAGATCCTGCGAGTGCTCGCCCGACACAAGGTCCTGGGCGCCGTGCGCGGTGAGAAGCACTTGCCGCCGCCGAAAGCGTTACGGGAAACCTTCGAAGAACTGGGAGTGACCTTCGTTAAATTCGGACAAGTGCTCGCGATGCAGCGCGACCTGTTGCCTGCCGCCTACACCGAGGAGCTGAAGCTGCTACACGACGAGTTGCCGCCGATGGACTTTGACGTGCTGCGCGCGAAGGTCGAAGTCTGCGCGGGCGCCCCGCTGACGGAGTTGTTCTCATCGTTCAGCGAAACGGCGCTAGCCGCCGCCTCCATCGCCCAGGTGCATGAGGCTACAACGCGGGACGGGCGTCACGTGGCCGTGAAGGTACAGCGGCCCGGCCTTGAGGAAATAATCTCCACGGATATCGCGGCACTGACCTACCTGGCAGCGCTGGCAGAAAGGCTCTTCCCGCGTCTACGCGCGTTCGACCTGCCTGCCGCGGTGCGTGAATTTGACAAGAGTCTGCACCGGGAACTCGATTTCCGTCGCGAAGCGCGCTCTATCGTGCTCTTTCGCGCCGCGCTGGCAGACGTCCCTGACCTCTGGATTCCGGATGTCGTTACGACGTGTTCGAGCGGAACCGTGCTTACCCTGGAGTTCTCGGCCGGCGAACGGGTGGATGTCTACGGGAAGCTGCACCCTGAAGCGATGCCGCGGACGATCAACACCCTGTTCAGGCTGATGCTGCAAACGATCTTCGAAGAAGGGATCTTTCATGCCGACCCGCATCCCGGAAATGTCTTTGTTCTGCCCGACGGGCGGCTGAGCCTTCTCGATTTCGGGAATACGGGCGAGCTTGACGAGCCGACGCGCGAATCGCTGGCACACTTGCTCCAGTCGGTCGTCAAAGGCGATGGGCGGGCCGCCACCGAGGCTTATCTCGAAATGGCACTGGTGAGCGAAGGGGTCGACCGTGCGGGGCTCTTGGTGGACATAAAGGCAGCGCTCTACGAAGTCAGCAGGAGCGACCTGGAAGACGTTTCAATCGGGAATACATTCGATTCGCTGCTGCGTGCCGGAACCCGGAACGGGGTACGCAATTCTGCTGAGATAATCCTGCTGTCGCGTGCCTTCGTCCTTCTGGAATCGATCAGTCGCGAACTCGCCCCGCAGCATAACTACCTGGAATCGTTTCGCGAGGAGATCTCGCGCCTGACCGCGAAGCACTTCTCGCCTTCACGGATAAAGGAAAAGACAACCAAGTTCGCGCTCGAACTGGAGCGCTTGATAAGTGATGCGCCGGGCGATACGCGTCGCGCCCTCCGAAATATCGCTGAAGGCGATCTGGGCCGAATCCAGGCTCCGGCTTTGGAGGGCCTGGCAAGTCGTGTCAGCAACAATCTCGAGCGGCTCGCCAGTGCCATCACTTTCGCAGCGCTCGTGATCGGCGGCGCGATGCTGTTGATTGCGTTTGCGGATCTGGGTGGCTGGCATCATGTTCTCGGCGAGATAATGATCATCAGCGGGTTTTCCGGTATGCTAATCATCCGTATCGCCGCATGGCTTCGCAAACGTGGCCGACTCTGACACTCCCCTTCCGAATGCGCCTGCCGAAGTAGCTCGGGCTCCCGATCGGGGACGTACGTTTCCTATCCCGATCGGGGACGTACGTTTCCTATGTTTCCTAATTTGAGGATGAATGCAGCTCACGCGGATGCAGTTCGCTGCCCTTGTTGATCATCTTCGATACTGCCGAGCGCGTGACATGGAGCCGCCGCCCGATTTCGGTACCAGAGAGACCGATCTCTTTCGACAACCTGTAAGCCAGAACAGCTCTTGCAGCCGCCACGTTACGTCTTCTCGTCGGACTGAGCAGCTCTGCCTCCGTGACTGAGCACGACGTACAGATGTCCGCGAACAGGCGTGCATGTTCCGCGGACGGAAGTGAAGTTTGTTTTGGCGCTGGGGCATGGCAAACGCCCTGTTCCAGGTGAGAGAACGTCGAGCCTGGCAGGCGGTTTTCGTCTGGGCGGCAGTCACTTTCCGCCATCAGTCCCTGAGCGATGAATGCCTGATATGCGTTCGTCGCCCCGGGATCTGACATTCCAAAATACGCCCTTACCAGGTTCGAATCGAACCAGCCGCGCCGAACCCTGCCCATTATGAACCCGTGTCCGGAGTAGGGATACCGTTCCAGTTCAGCCAATGATCGCACCAGTCCCGCCCGGAGCGGGTTCAGGTGTATGTAGCGCACTAGCTCCAGGAAATGGCGATCGTCATTACAGAGAATCGCCCGGTAGCGGTTCTGAAACAGATGTCCGGTACGCTGGTTCTTCCGGTTGAAGTACATCGCATAACTGGTCAGAAGTCTCTGCATGAAGGACGAGACGGGGTATGACGACCGGCGAAGGAGCAGATGGAAATGATTGGGCATCAGGGCAAAGGTACAGACTTGCATATCCGTATCCGAGACGATCTTTCCCACGCGGCTGAGGAAGAACTGGCTGTCCTCTCTATCATTGAATATGCGCCGTCGCTCTATCCCCCTGGCAATTACGTGGTAGATCAGTCCGGGCTCATCGATTCTTGGCATCCGTGGCATGCGGAGCAGTATACAACATGGACGACAGCGTGAGAAGGGCTGGACAGAAAAAGCATTTGCATCCTGGCGAAAACATCAGGTTGGGAAAAAAATTAGGAAACATAGGAAACGTACGTCCCCGATTGCGCCGATTGCGCTATTTTTTTTTCAGCCTTGACCCCAGCACCCTCAAGCCGAACTTCGGCAAGGCCAGCATACGCCGTGCCCGCGCCGGTTCCAGCCAGAGCCGGAAGAGCCATTCCAGGCCGGCCCTCCGGAAAATCCTCGGCGCTCTCGGCGTCTGCTCCGAAATGAAGTCGAAGGCGCCGCCGACGCCGATGGCCACTCTGACGCCGGTGAGCCGTTCCCGGGTCCTGTTGATCCAGTAATCCTGCTTGGGGCAACCGTAGGCCACCGCCAGGACACCGGCTCCGGATTCATTGATCATTTCAATCGTCCGCGTATCGGTCGCCTTACCAGGATCATTGCAGCTGACACCGGCTATTTCCAGACCCTCTATCTGTTCACGGAGTTTCATGGCGGTCAATTCGGCTATGCCTGGTTGCCCGCCCAGCAGGAAAAGACCAGTTTCGCGGGCGGCACAGAGCCTGCCGATCTCGGGGAGGAGGCCGGTTCCGGTGACCCGGCCCTTGAGGGGTTTTCCCAGCAGCCGGGAAGCCCAGACGATACCCATGCCGTCGGCAACCACGAGTTCGCTTTTGTTAATCAGACCTTTCAGTACCGGATCCCGGTCGGCTTGCATGACATATTCGGGGTTCAGCGTTACCACCTGTTTACAACCCGGCGTGTCGAGATAACTGTTGATCGAATTGAGCGCCTGCTGCGCGTCGACCCGGTCCACCCGGACGCCGAGCACCTCGAGATCACCGGTTTTTAGAGGTTTTTCAACGGCTGCCATGGTTGGCAAGCACCTCTTCATATATATGGATAATTTCTTCCGCGACCCCGCTCCATTCGTAGCGGGATGACGCCCGCCTGGCCGCGGCGCCCATTTTATCAAGCTGCCCCGTGGGCAGTTCCAGCGCCTTGAGCACCGCCGCAGCCGCTCGGCCCGGATCGCTGAAATCGGTCAGGTATCCGGTTTCAGCGTCGTCCACCAGCCCCTCGAAGGCTGGTATCTGGTTTACAACCGGCACGGTGCCCGTTGCCATCGCTTCCACCGTGGACAGGCCGAAAGCCTCGTATTCGGATGCCGAGACGAATAATCTTGCAGCGGCCAGTACATCCAGCATTTTATCCTGGGACAGAACGCCGGTGAAATTTACTGCGTCAGAAAGACCGAGATCCTGCGCCTGCCGCTCCAGGCCCGGCCGCAGACCCTCCCAGTCAGGACCGACGATTATGAGGGAAACGCCGGGACCTTGTTGCCGGACCAGCGCCAGGGTGTCCAGCATCCTGTCTACACGCTTGTTCTTGGAGATGCGGCCGATGAACACCAGGGTTTCCCCGGCGGGATCATTCTGTTTTACCACCTTGGCGAAGGTTGCATAGTCGATGCCGTTCTCCACCAGGGTTACCCTGCGGCTGACCTGAGAGAAGAG
>Ga0075518_1000147_pt1 | contig 12935 bp, 11 predicted proteins | sample NGEPerA_2_FD_76970 | JGI IMG/M metagenome (GOLD analysis project Ga0075518, IMG submission 76970) | Arctic peat soil microbial communities from the Barrow Environmental Observatory site, Barrow, Alaska, USA - NGEE PermafrostAB136-A | ecosystem: Environmental > Terrestrial > Soil > Wetlands >...
GCCCTCGAGGAGACCAAGGAAATCTACCGCAAATTATTTGAGAGTTCCAGCAGGCATGAAAAGAAGTAAGCATCTCCCCCGAATCCCCGTAACCCCTTTGTAAATCAAATATAGCGCTATAAGGAAGTAATATGCCTGCGCCACCTGGGGGCCATGTCTGGAAATGAAAGACTTGACCGGCCCCATCACCTTTTCTGATTTCCCAGGCACGAGCAATGTGACCAGCACGGGAAACGAGACCATGAACATGGTTACGACGCCGTTCTTTTTTCAACCTTTTTCTCTTTTTTTCTGAAAATAACCGACCGGCCGATGACCACAATGATCAGGAGGCCAAGCAGGATATCGATTGCTCCGGCAAATGTGCCTGGATGACCTTTTGACGTGACCGCCGAATTGTAAGCAAATATGATGAACGAGCCCAGGGCGATCAGAAACAGGATGGCGCCCGAGAGGAACACCACGGTATTCTTTAGGGGACGGTCCTTGCCACTCAGGATCATGGTCACGAACAGAAGCCCGCTGGGGCTGAATGTGGCGGCTATCGCCAGCGGCAGTATTTCGAGTAAGGTCTTTTCCATCCGGCTCCAGCCAACCCTGAACTTGAATGTGCCTGGTAGCGAACCGAACTTTTCTGTTCGATCCGCAAGGTTCCAGATAACGATGGAGGCCGCGGGTCAGGAAATTCCCCTTGAAATGACCATGCAGCTGATAAAAGAAGGTGGGAAGTGGAAAGTAGAGTCCACCTCTGATTGAGTCGCCCTGAACCGTCCGCCAATCCCGTGAAGCTGCTCTACGTCTAATAGATTTTCATCCCGGGAGACCCCATTCCGATATGTTCCTGCATTTCGTCGGCAATACTGAACCGGCAGCGGGGTTGTGGAGTCCCGGTTTCGGCCATGGTCATGACTATCTGCCATAACTGTATACTCCTTGCCCGAAAGGACCCGGCGCAGGATAACAGGTAGTATTCCCACATGCGTTTGAAGCGCGTTTCGTATCTTTCCTCCAGTTGGGGCCAGGCTTCCTGGAAGTTGTCGTTCCACGCCATCAGTGTTTTGTCGTAGTGAGATCCCAGGTTGTGCCAGTCTTCAACCACGAAAAGACCCTCGGCGGCCTTGGCGATCTGAGTGATGCTCGGCAAGTAACTGTTGGGGAATATGTGCTTGGTTATCCATGGATCGCACGACTCCTTTGATGACATGTTGCTACCAATCGTATGCAACAGGAAGATTCCATCTTCTTCCAGGCAGCGATGGACCACTTCCATGAAGGCGCGATAGTTCTTCTTTCCGACATGCTCGAACATACCGACGGAAACGATCTTGTCGAAGCGGCCGTCAATGGCACGATAGTCACAGTCCAGAAAGTTAACCGGTAACCCGGCGCAGAGCTCGCGCCCATAGCGAAGCTGTTCCTGAGAGATATTCACGGCAGTCACGGCACAGCCGTATCGCTCGGCTGCGTACCGGGCGAATCCGCCCCAGCCGCAGCCGATATCCAGCACCTGATCCGACTCGGTGAGGTTCAGTTTCTCGGTGATCAACGCCAGTTTGTTCTCCTGGGCTTGATCCAGGTCCTCCGTTCCTTCGAAATATGCACAACTGTACTGGCTGTAGGGATCCAGAAAGGAGTGGAACAGGTCGTTGCCGAGGTCATAGTGATGTTCAGCTACTAACCGGGCGCGCTTCGTGGACTGGAGATTGAAAAGAACGCTGGGTAAAACCCGGATCGCGTCTTGCAGGTTAACACTGAGCTCTGATTCGATATTGCCACGCAGGACCCGGAAGATCATTTCGTCCAATTGCTCGCAGTCCCACCATCCATCCATGTATGATTCGCCCAGACCCAGGCTTTTGTCCCGGTACACACGCTCATACCATCTGTCGTCATTAACCTGGATGTCCCAGGGATTCGGTCCGTTCAGGGTTATACCGGCAGATTCCGCCAACTTTCGTATTATTTGATCCATGATTAATCGCCCCCTGCTTCGGGGAAATCAAATAAATCGAGGTTGTCAATTCCTCTGCACAAGTCGAGCGCTACCATGGTTCACGGATGGAGCCGAGTCTCATCTAAAAATTCATCTTAAAATATTTATACCTTTCTTTTTTAATTGCCAAACCTCACATGTTACGGCCTCTTTAGCGTTGGATCGTGCAGGCCAACCCTGCGCAGGAAAATGATCCCCTCCCTCACAGCAAATGTCATACGATAGCCTTGGTCTACCCGCGCTTCCCAAATTCCAGGAGTACCTTTGATCTTCTTTACTCTGAGGGAGGTATGACGAGGATTTGCGGCGAGCACGCCGATCTGGCGATCGACTTTTTCCTGTATTTCACCGGGTAGCTTTCCGTAGCTGCGCCGGAAGGATTCGGTCAGGGCGACCCGCAAGGATTGCCTACTTCTTCTTTTTCTTCAATGACGAGATGAGATCGTCGACGTCATCAAAGACTTCGTAGCGGCCGCTTCCAAGGTCGCGGTCAGCGGCCAGCTCACCCTTTTGCCAGTCTTCGGCCCAAAAGTAGCTCTGATCGGCGTCGATCAGCTTGCGGGGTTTGAGCAGAATCCCTTCTGGCGTTTCCTCGATTTCGACAAAATCTCCCTCTTCCAGACCAAGCTTGCGCCTTATTTTGGCCGGTAAGGTTATCTGGCCTTTGTTTCTGATGGGAAGGGTCGCCATCTGAAGCTCCTCGTTCCAAATTATGGAAATTCTTACTTACGGTATTATGGATATTCTAACTCAATGCGCTGGGTGTGGCAAGGTATTACTTGAAAACAGCCCCACCGCTCAACGTCCAGAGAATTTCTATACCTTCATACAGCGTCTAGAGAAGTTCCATGCCTTCATCCAGCGTCGGATACTGAAGCTCCGGTAGCAGCTCCGCCTTCATGCGCGAGGTGTCGGCCGTGTATGACGCCATGCCGATGCGGATGAAGTCCCGGGTGAGCGGGGCGCGGGTGCGGAAGACGGCGGCGAAAGCCTCGGTGAGGGTGGCGGCGGCGTAGAAGGCCGGGGCGGGCGCCCGCCAGGGGCGATGTCCCCGGCGCCAGGGCCATGCTCCTCCCCACCGTTTGGTGGCGGCACGGTCGAGGAACTCCTGAAGCGTGAGTGGCCCGTCGTCGCCGAGGTTGTAGATGCCCGAGGCGTCCGGCTTTTCGATGACAGCCTGGGTGGCGGCCAGGAAATCCGGCAGCGACAGGAGGTGTATCCAGGTCGGCTTTTTCCAGACGGCCAGCAGACGGCGGCGCGATAGCCATCTGGCCGCGTCCGGCATGAGGATGCCGCGGGCGTAGATCATGCCGGGACGGAGGGCGATCGGGGTCATGGGGGTGGTGCCAGCGGTAGGATGAGGCAGTGCTTTACCCGCTCTCGTGTCTGCCGCTTGTTCATTGGTCCATCCGCAGGCGTCAAAGAGATACTTCTCGGCAGCCAGTCGGGTCTGTGCATGAACCGAAGCCGGGTGGCCGTCGAGCGTGCCTTTAGCCGGGCGGTCGGGTGTTGACTCGCCCTCCACGTGCGGAAAGCTGACGATGATGAATTTCTTGACGCCGGCGGCCAGGGCGACGTCTATAAGGTTCCGGGTATAAAGTGTGTTGGTCTCGGGAAGGAACTTCTCCGGACGCGGCGCGAACAGGACACCGGCGAAGTGGATGATACAGTCGGTGTTCTGGCAGGGTTCAATGAGTGTCGCGAGATCGGCGAGATCAGCGCGATGGATAGTGACATTGGGGTCCGTCGCGATATCAGCGGGAGGTTCGTGGTGGTGGATGAGAAGGTTGAGGTGGTGCTGGGATTCGACGGTGCGATTAGTCTCGATGAAGTGCCGAGCCAGATGAGAGCCGAGGTTGCCGGCAGCGCCGGTGATGAGGATGTTCATTCTTCCGCAGCCGATACATAGCTCATCACGATGACTCCTTTTGTGGCAGCAGCTTTCCCGTCCAAGTTATAAACCGGGAGGCATGCGCGGCCATTTCCCGCGCCTCTTTCTCCGTAAGCCGCCGTTGTTCATATTCGACTACGTTCTTTTTGGCGATGACACGGCACACATGGCGTATGGCTGCAGCTGCTTCCTTACCCAAAATATCCTGCAGCAGGCCAGGGGCTTCCAGGTGATCGGGCTCCACGCTCCGAACTCCACCATAATATGCCAACAGCGCATCGCTCGCCGATATAACGGAATGCACTGCCTGCAGGCCTGCCGAATCCCACTGCCTGGCTTGAAGCGCCTGCTCCATCGTGTCCAGAAATTGCTACGCTTTAGCCAGATAAGCGGCCGCGTCGCTTGCCTTTACGCTCCTCGTTTTTCCCCTTGCCACTCCGCATCAGCTCCTCAACAGTTTTTCCGCTCAACAGGATTCCCTCGTGGCTAACTCTTTTAATAAATGCTGACTGTTTGCGGCCCTTAATCTCTTGCAGAGTCAAACAGTGCACCGAAAGCGGAGCCGCGTATTTGTCTCTGAAGGCCGCCGCACCGGCTTCGGCTATTTTTTCGATTACCTCCTTTTTGTTTGTTGTTCCGGCAACCGTCAGCGCATCAACATCACTTGTATTTGTTTCCTCTCCGCGTGCGTAGCTACCGAAGAGCACGAGCGATACCGTGTCTCCGGCGAACATTCTAGTGATTTCATCCTTGAGTGCGTCGCGTAGCGCCTCTTCTTCTCTCAACGCCGGCAATATTATCCTCTCAACAACGATGTTCTTTCTTGCCAGCGTATATTGGTGCGCCCTTCCCGCTTGCCGCCGCCTGATTATGCCCACTTCCACGAGCGGGGCTATGGCCTGGATGGCGCCACGGTGTGTCAGGCCCGTGAGCTCTGCAATTTGCCTGCCGCTCAACGGCTGTGACACAGCTGATAGCCGGCGCAGAATCACTATGCGCGCCGGGGTGCCAAACACGGTTTCTATGGTATGAGAGAGCTTCATGGTATGGATATTATACTATCCGTAATAGTAAGTAAAGTATCCATACCTTAATCGGACAAATTTCCAAAATATAAAAAGGCGATCAGATGATCGCCCAGAGATTATTCGTCGCTTGGATCCTTGGTTTCGCTCAGGATGACAGTACCTCACACATTCTCCACCATCTCCCAAACCCCACTAGGACAGGTCCCGGCGCAGAACCCGCAGCCAATACACTTCTCATCATCCACCACATATTCCCAGTCACCATCCCGCTCCACTCTGGTGATAGCGCCGTAGTAACAAACCGCTTCGCACATGCCGCAGTCGCGGCAGAGGCCGCAGGACATGCAGCTCTCGGCTTCCTGCTCAACTTCGAACTTTTCGCGCAGCTCTCCTTCGTAGTAGACCGACTTGATCTGCTCGTAGGGGATGACCTGCTTCATCTCGGGCACGATGTCGTATTCCATCATCTGGATGTGGACCGCTTCGGCGGTGACGCGGCCCTGGCCGATGGCGTTGGTGATCAGGCCCGGGCGAGTGGCGTCGCCGATGGCGAACACCTTGGCGTCCGAGGTCTGGCCGTTGTCGTCGACCATCAGGTAACCGCGCTCGATATCCATGCCCGCGGGCAGGAAGTCGAGCACCGGGCTCTCGCCGATGGAGATGATGACAGCGTCGGCGTCCATGCTGCTGCCGTCGTTGAAGAAAATCTTTTTCTTTTTGGCGTCGTAGCGCTCGGTGACCTTCGGCCAGACGATCTTCGTACCCTTGGCCTCGGCCATCTCGCGCTCCTTGCCGAAGCTCGCCGGCGGCTGAATGTCCACCGCACTCACCTGCGCCGCGCCCAGATTCCAGGCCTGGAAGGCGATGTCCATACCGACGTTGCCGGCGCCGATGACGACGACCCGCGCGCCCTTGAAATCGACTTCCCGGTTTGAATCCGCCGGCCAATTGAAGCTGGTGCTGGTCAGCGACAACGGGCCGAAGTTGATCGCCTTGAGGAACTCGATGCCGGGGATCACTTCCTCCCATCCCGCGAACTTGATGATGCGGGCCTCGTGGGCGCCGGAGGCGACGATCACCACTTCGTGTTCCTTATAGATTTGGTCGAAAAGTTTGCGGTTGACCTTGGTGTTCAGGTGCACATCCACGCCGATCTCGGCGAAGCGCGAAAGCTCCTTGGTCAGGATTTCCTTGCTCAGCCGCTCGCGCGGGATGGCGTATTCCATCTTGCCGCCCAGCTTGCTACCGGCCTCGTAAAGGTCGACGCTGTGGCCGCGCAGGGCCAGTTGCCAGGCAGCGGAGAGCCCGCCGGGGCCGCCACCGATGACCGCCACCGTCTTGCCGGTGGAGCGCGCCTTCTTGGGCGCGGGCACTTCGAGACTCAAAGAACCCATCTGCTTGATGTTGTGCGGTTTGTCGACAAAGAGCCCGCGACTGCAGGCGTCCATGCACAGGTTGGGGCAGACCTCGCCGCAGACGCTGGCCGGGAAGGGGCTGAACTCGAGCACCAGCGCCAGGGCTTCCTCCAGGCGTCCCTGCCGGATGAGAGACGCACGCTTGTGCGACGGGATGCGCGACGGGCAGGCGTAGGCGCACGGCGGCAGGTATTTTTCGTTGTACCACATGGGCTTGAAGCGCCGGTCCTCGCCTTCGGTGATGTACGGCAGGATGGTCTGCGGATGGTCCAGATATTCCCCGAAGATGCCGCCCTTGCCGACGCCGGGCTCCCAGACGGTCTCGCGAAACTCGGTCGTGGACATGCGGGCGCCTTTGCGCTCGGCCTTTTCCTGCGGGGTCAGGGCGATGAGCTTTTGCCAGTCGCCTCGATCGCGGGTCAGTTCCTTCAAATGCTTGATACGATCGATAGCTTTGAGATATGGCTTGATATTGGTAATAAGCCATTCCCAGTCAGCGTCGGAAAGCTCGACCTGCTTGACGTCGCCGGTGCTGAAGCCCTGGATGGGGCCACGGAAATATATCGCGCCGCCGACCATGCCGACGCAGGGGCGGTAGCCGAGAATGTTATCCGGGTTGCGCGGCTCGACACCGCAGACCACGGCGATGCCGCCGGCCTTGAACTCGGCGAAGGAGTCGCCGACGTCGCGGAAGTACCACGACTGCAGCGGCTCGAAGCGCGGGTTAAACTTGGTCATGGTGTCGCAGCGGGCGCCGCCGCCGCCCTGCACATAGAGAACGCCCTGGGCGCCGGCGTTGTGGGCGCCGTTGGTGACGTCGCCGAGGACTGTTATGCGGGCGCCGCAGTTGATCCAGCCCACGTCGTCGGAACAGCCTCCCTTGACGGTGATCTCGGTGCCCATCATGCCCATGCTGCCGAGGCGCTGGCCAACCGGGCCGTCAACGGTGAGGCGAACCTTCTTATCCCGCGGCCAGATGCGGCCGCCGATGCCGTGCTGGCCGTTGGCGTGCACGGTGAAGGAGCGCTCGCCCTTCTTTATGGCGTGCTGGATCTGCTCTTCCAGTTTCCTGGAGGAGACCCGCTCACCTTTTATGTTGCCGTTGATGATCATTTAACAGACGTAGGAAATTTTTAACCGCTCGGCGATGGACTCGTCGGCCACGCCGAGGGCGTCGGACATGCCGATGGGCAGTTCGGTGCTGCGGCCCAGCGGCGCGAAGATTTTTCTCAGCTCCACGTCAGCGCTCTTGAAGACGTCGACCACGCGCTGGGCAACCACATCCGGGTCGAGCCGGCGATAGAGTCTCGGGTCCTGGGTAGTGATGCCGCGCGGGCAGCGGCCAGTGTTACAAAGGTTGCAGCGGTTGTACTCGTCGCCGAAACACCAGGCGGCGGCCTGCATGATGTGCTTGCCCATGTCCACGGCCGAGGCGCCCAGCATGATCATGGCGGCGGCGTTGGCCGCCAGGTTGCCGGTCTTGCCCATGCCGCCGGCGGCGATCAGCGGCAGTTCGTTCTGCTTGCCCTGGGCCACCAGGTCGAGGTAGCAGTCGCGGATGTTCGAGGCGATCGGGTGCCCCATCTTGTCCATGGAAACGTTGTAAGCGGCGCCGGTGCCGCCGTCCTCGCCGTCGATGCAGAGGGCGCCGGCGTAGGGGTTGCGCGCCAGATTATTCAAAACGGCCATCGCCGTCTTGGTCCCGGAAATCTTGGGATAGACCGGCACCCGGAAGCCCCAGGCCATCGACATCGACTGGATCATCTTGGCCACGGCTTCTTCAATTGAATACTTGGTCTGGTGAGTCGGCGGCGAGGCCAGATCGACGAACTCGGGCACGCCGCGAATCTGCGCGATCAGTTTCAGCACCTTGTAGGCCATCAGCAGACCGCCGTCGCCGGGCTTGGCCCCCTGGCCATACTTGATCTCGATGGCGGCCGGATCCTCGGTCATCTCGGGTATGGCATGGATGATCTCGTCCCAGCCGAAATAGCCGGAAGCGATCTGCAGGATGAAATATTTGGCGAAGCGGCTCTTTAAGAGTCGCGGCGGCATGCCGCCCTCACCGGTGCACATGACCACGGGCATGCCCTCGACCTCGTTGAGGTAGGCGACGCCCATGGCGAGGCCTTCCCACATGTGCGGCGAGAGCGCGCCGATGCTCATGCTGCCGATGCGGATCGGATAGATCTCGCGCACCGGCGGGATGAAACCGGGCTCCGACTGGTTGGCCCCCATCGTGGAGGATGCCGGCCTGACCGCTGTCTTGCCGACTACCAGACGGTCGCCGCGCCTTTTAAGCGGCAGGGCTTCCGGCGGCAGGTTGCGGCCGAGCAGGGTGCGGATGCGGAACTCGTGCCGGCCGGCGTCCAGCGCCGGGTCGGTGAGCATTGATATTCTGGTAAATTTGAGCTGATCCACCGTCGACGGTGTCGGATCGTTGCGCCGGCCGCCGCGGCGGAACGGTACGCCGCCAATGTTCTTGTAGGTGAGGAACTTGTTCCGCGGGTTGTATTCCGGCTCGATGGCCTCGTTGGGGCAGACCAGCGTGCAGGTGCCGCAACCGGTGCAGTAGCGTTCGATGTCCGTGACCTGCCGGACGACATGAACAATCTCGCGCGTGGCCTTCGGCGTCGGCGAGCCGCCCTCGGAGAAAACCCGCCGGTGCACATGCGGCGCCGCCTCGATGGCGTTCACCGGGCAGACCGCCGTGCAGCGGCCACAGCGGGTGCAGCGATCGTCCCGCCAGCGGATGATATAGGGGAACTCCTTTAAGGAGAGTTCGTGGTTCTGGTCTAGTATTGTGGCTGGATCCATATTTTTGCCTTATTCAGGGGGTTAACTGGCTCCATTGAACCATTTCCGTGGCGCCAGGCTTGATTATGGCCATGTCGTATTTCATTGGTGAGAAATCCTCTGTCTTGTCGCGGTTCGGGATGGCTTCGTCCACACCACATTCCTCGCTCATCAGGGCGTACTTGCCCGGAGCGCCGCCGACAATGCCGGGCCGCAGCTTCTTGGAGTCCTGCACCAGGAAGACGGTGCCATCCGGCGTAAAGCCGATGACGCAGTTGGGACCGTCGATGCAGAGCGGCCGGAGCGAGCGGCGGATCAGCCTCAGCGCCGCCGCGTCCTTGCGCCCGTCGATCTCCTGCTCGGCCAGCGGCGTCATCACATCCTTGTAATAGGTCAACGGGTAGCCCAGCTGCCGCTGTGTGTAATGCAGGATGTGCGCAAAGACTTCCGAGTCGGAATTGTATCCCATATAACCGGGAAAACCGCGACCGGTGAGAAACTCCATGATCGGCACGAAGGCCGTGTTCTCGCCGTTGGTCATCGTGCAATATCCCTGCAGAAAAAACGGGTGGCAGGCATACAGGTAAATGTCGTAATTAGTGTTCTGACGGCCCTGGGCGAGGACGATCTTCGCTTCCAGCGAGCCATTGTCCAGCCGGAAGAATTGGCCCAGCTCCAGCGGGTCCCCCACTTCCTTTAAAGTTAAAGTATCCGGGTAGAACGAGAAAACGAAGATGGATTCATCTTCCTCACCCAGCTCTCGCAGCGCCAGCCTGGTTTCCAGCAGCAGATCTTCCCTCTCGGCCAGCGGGCGGTTCTTCATACCCTGGGGGTACTCGTAAGCCTTGGCGAAATAATGGTCGCGGCGGCCCAGCTCGGGCAGCGGCGCCGCCGGATCAATATCCGGCTGCCAGAAATGCACTTCGCGGAAGCCTTGGCCGCTCATGAAACCATCTAGCAGCTCCAGCCCGTCACTGGAGCAGATGCCCGAGAGGATCGGGTACTGCTTGAGGCTCGCGAAGTCGCCGCCGAGATCGCGCAGCACCAGTCCCAGCCCGGAGCCGTCGTGCCCCTCCTTCATCGTGTTGAGGGCGAGCACGTTCTCCATGGGGGAGAAATATTCAGATGATGTTATGGCGCTAAGTCGGCACATAGGTAACCGTCCAATTATACATAAAGACAGCCAAATTCTTATAAACAGCCGCTATTTTCCGTTTGTTTACGTTGTCAGATCAAAATCGACCGTTTTTATACAAATGGAGTATAGCCCCGCCGCCGGTTTGAAGCGAATTACCTTAGCAGCCCCGCCGCCGGTTTGAAGCGAATTACCTTACCGCCGCAGCAGCCGCATGACCTTGAGCCCGAAGCCGAGCTTTTCCTGGTCCTCGCTGCGGTGAACATCCAGGCCGGTAAGGTCGTTGATGCGGCCCAGCCGGTAGCGGATGGTGTGGCGGTGGGTGAACAGCACCTCGGCGGTGGCGGCAATGCTGCGGTTGTTCGCCAGGTAGGCTTCCAGGGTGCCGACCAGGTCGGTCTTGTGCTGTTTGTCGTAGACCTCGATGCGGGCGATAGTCTCCTCGTAGAAATTACGCACTTCTTCCGGGTCTTCCTCCAGGGCGCCGAGGAGCAGCTTGTATATGCCCATGTCGTCGAAGGTGGCGATGGCGCCAGCTTCCCCCAGCCGCTGGCTCACCTGCAACGCCGACTGGGCCTCGCGGTAGGCGCGGCGGGTCTCCAGCGGGTCGGCGTGGAAGCGGCCGAGGCCGACGGAAATAGTCAGCTCGGGTAACAGTTCACGGCAGCTCTGGCGGATGCGCGTGGCGGTTGAACGGGCAATGGCCATCAGCTTCGTGTCGCCGTCCTTGAGCGGCGGCAGGAAAGCGATGACATTATCACTCTTGGGCGTCAGCAGAGCGTTCTGGTGATGGGAGCGGATCTCCTGTTTGACGCCGCTGAAGAAGCGGTTCTTGATCTGCTGGACTTCCGGTTCGGTGAGCGCCCTTTCCCGCACATAGTCCCCGAAGGAATCGATGTCGGCGATCAGGCAGAGGCAACCGCGGCTCAAGTCTCCACCCAGGAAGCTCGCCCGCTGCAGCATGGTGGGACCGCCGTCGAACTCGTCCCCCAGCAGGTCGTCGACGAAGTCGCCACGCAGGCGGGTCTCGGCCTCCAGGCGGGTCAGCTCGCGGCCCATCTCCACGGCGGCGACGGTGGCGGCGCTCTCCAGCGCTACCAGATCCAGCTCGTTCAATTCGGAATCCAGCTCAAAACTCGATACGTAGCCCAGGACGTCGCGGCTGACAATGATCGGCACGGTCACCCTGGCCGGAAATTTGACTTTCTTCTTCAGAGAGACGCGGCGGTAGCGTTCACCGGTTTTCGCGGATGCTCCGCGATAGCTTTCATCTGTTTTCGAGAACTTGCCGCCGCTGTCATCGCCACTGGTCCGGCGCTGCTCCTCGAAAGCTTCGATCAGCTGCCGGTATTCCTCCTGCCTGCTTTTGACATCCATCTTTTCACTGGTATCTCCGCCCTGTCCCGGCGCACCATTTTCGCCTTCACCCGGAACCGACCGGGAGAGCAGCTCGAAAAAGGAATCCTCCAGCACCACGGGACGGCCGATCAGCCCGGAGGTGGCGTCGGCGATGGCCTGCCAGCTGCCGCCGTCGATGACCAGTTCGAGCAGCCGCTGATGGATTTCCTGGGAGCGTCTGAGGAGCGCCACGTGTTCGCCGACGATCAGCTCGGATATCTCGGCGGTGATGTGGGTCCAGCGAACCTCGGGGGGTACCTCGACGATGGGGAAGTCATGTCCGCGGCCCAGCTCGATGATTTCGGGGCTGACTTCCTCGATAAAGCGGCCGGGCTTGACCAGCAGGCCGGCGGCCCCCGCCTTGATTATCTTGCGGGTGAATTCGACCTGGGCTTCGGGAGTGGTCTCAACAGCAAAGAAGGTCGAGAGCACCAGCTCGTTACCGGTGAGCCAGTCGCCGATATCCGGGACCTCGCCCACGGTGACCTGGGAGACCTCGCGGTCCAGGCCCTTCTCACCCGCCAGCACCTTGGCATCGGCCAGAATCGGCAACTTGAGAATTTCCGCTACAACCAGTCCCACCGTTTTTCCTTTCAGCTGCAGATGTGGAGCCTGCATTTGGCCCTGTTGGATAAAAAACGGGACCGGCTCCTTTGATACCTGCATTAATAATATGTGTTTCCGGCAGTGATTATTTTATCCAATTGTACAATAATTCATGCCAGTTAATGTACATAATGGATAAAAACGCCACCGGAAAGCACCGGAAAAACGGCCAAATGTATAAACAAACAGCCTCAAAGCGCCCGAAAACGACCGGATTGCGGCTTTTTATGATTCCTCGAACGGGAAGCTGCGGTGTGAGGAGCGTGACTTTATAATTCCTCGAACGGCAAACTGCGGTGCGAGGAGCGTGACTTTATGAGTCCTCGTACGGGAAAACCATCCTGATGGTCCTGACCTGCAGATAGTGCAGTCGGTTTCCAACGACTTGGATTCCGCCGAGCTGCGGCTGGTACAGGTAGCCTGGGTTACCGGGATGAACTCTACTTCCGGAGCATTGAGGATATCGGAGACCCGGCCGCGGTAGACGCCCGGTTTGATGTGTACGTTGCCCTCGATCTCGTACTCATCGGTGATCAGCTTCGCCCTGACAGGTTGGGTCTTGGCCCTGGCATCGATTGCCATTTTATTCACCTCCTCCCCATGGGTGGTGAGTCAGCCTCTTGTGGCAATCCGTATCGGGAAACCGGGTCAAATGCTTGAATTGCCGCAGCGC
>Ga0075518_1000148_pt1 | contig 12886 bp, 15 predicted proteins | sample NGEPerA_2_FD_76970 | JGI IMG/M metagenome (GOLD analysis project Ga0075518, IMG submission 76970) | Arctic peat soil microbial communities from the Barrow Environmental Observatory site, Barrow, Alaska, USA - NGEE PermafrostAB136-A | ecosystem: Environmental > Terrestrial > Soil > Wetlands >...
CTCGTCTGCGAGCAATATTTCCGTTGTTTATCAGCAGGAATAAGGCTGATGGCCCGAAGTTTTAGGCAGGAGATTCGCGGTGTCATGGATAACTGGGTATGGTGGATTTAGAATGTGGATATTGACCGTTGAGGGGAGCTGTCGTGCCCGAAAATAAGTCCGGTTATGTCCCAAACAACAGCCGCAAGAAGATCAATCCCGAGATCTTCTGGCTGCTGGCCATATTTCTTTTGGCGGTCGCGCTCAGAACCGCCGCCGCGTTTTCACGGGGCATGGTCCAGTTTGACGAAACCAGCTACGCACGCATGGCGGAAAACCTGCTGCTGGTCCAGAATCCTCTGGACATTACCGGTACGAGTGCTACCTGGTATTCCGTTCTCTATCCTTTGACGATGGATGCTCTTAAATTCAGCATGAACATCGTCATCCCCGGTTATACAGTCTCGATACTGTTCGGCTCGCTGATTATTCTGCCCACATATTTGTTCGGCAAGCTCATGTGGAACCAGCGGGTGGGAGTGGCGGCGGCATTGCTGGTGGCCGTGCTGCCGGTGATGGTGGACAAAGGCAGCATCGTCGATGGACAGAGCATGTTTGCTTTCTGGTTGATGTGCGCGATTTTATTTGGTTACCGTATGCAGTTCACCATGCGCTGCAAATGCGGGATGCTGGCGGGGACGAGTCTGGGTCTTGCATATCTGGTTAATCCCTCGGCGCTCTACTATCTGGTGGTTCTTTTTGTGCTGATGATAATGGTCGGACTGCGACAGGAACTCAACAAGGTCGCAAACAAAACAGCAGCGCAATTCCTGGCGTTGTTCCTGATAATCGCCATTCCAAACATCGTTTACATGACCTGGGAGAACTCCAGTTTCACGGTGGATGGCCGGCCCCAAGACCAGATATATGCTTCCATACATGGACTCAAGTCCGAGACGGCCGATCGTGATCGCGTCATGATGGGTCTCGATGCGAACGGCGATCTCAAACTCAGGGATTTACAACAGGGGCCGGGTCTAATGCTGACTCTGATACAGGAGCCCGTTGACTTCATCAAAGCAGCGCTACGCAATGATTACAACTTCTATGTACGCGGCATCCAGGGCGTGCTGCCGGTTTGGCTGCTACTGCTGATGGGCCTGGGCATGTTCAAGGACGTGTGGACGCGCGGTGAGACTCTCAGATACGGTTATCTGGCCCTGGTAATGGCGCCGCTCCTGGTTTTGCCGGTAACCTCGGGAGATCTGCGCTTAGTGGTACCTTATATGGGCCTGGTAATGTTGCCGGTCGCTCGCGGCTGGGTGTTTCTGGAGGACTGGGGCGCCGAGACCGTCAGGGTTATTACCGGCCGGGAGGAGATCAGCAAGAGGGGAAAAACCAGGATAAAACAGGTGCTCGCAGTAATTGTGCTGGTACCGCTGGTGGCGCTTTCCCTCTGGACCGTTTACCGTACCGGTTATCCGATTGAGCTCCGTCAGGCAGGAGAATGGCTGGCTGACAATGGAGGGAAGGGTTCCCGTATCATGAGCCGTGAGTCCTCGACATCCTGGTATGCCGATGGGACGATGGTAGTATTACCTTATGCTTCCGTTGGTGAGGTGATTGATTACGGCCAGCGCAACAATGCCGATTTCCTCGTTCTGCAGCGCCGGATGGTCGAGCAGCTGAGGCCGGAGCTGGAACCCCTGATGGACCCGGCTCAGGCCGGCCCACAGCTGACGCCGGTGTATCACGAGAGGATTGGAACCGACTCGGAAGTGATCATTTACCAGATCATGCCCTGACGAAATAGTGTGGCAGCTTCTGGTCACGATCGGGGACGGCTGGTCAGGTTTCACGTAACCAGGGGGTAAATCCTGGAGAGTTGGTTTTTCGCAGGAGGCTTTTGCTGCAAAGCGTGGCCTGGATCGGACTTATATAAGCGGTATCGAGCGGGGTAAAAGGAATGTGTCTCTACGGAACATTGAAGTGATAGCCAAGGCGCCTGGAATCACTATTTCGGAGCTGATGCAGGGCATTTGATACAAGTGATGTTCGAGGGGGACTTGAACCCCCCATGAGCCTGAGCTCGTTAGGTCATGAACCTAGTTAGCTTGGTGTGCGATCAGCGCCAAGGGCCGGGGGCGTTCCAGGTCCTGCGGAACGTTCGCCGGTCGGCAAGAGAAACAACAAGAGGTTCCAGAAATGCCTTGACGGTTGTGACTGCTTCCTTGAAAGTTTCAGGTGCGCCGGCAAGCCTGGCTTTCCTGATAAATCCCTTCCATTGAATATTCTTATCTCCGTCCTTTGCGAATGAAGGATCGAAGACCATAGGATCGGCAGTGATTAGCGTGTTTCGGTTTTTAAATGTTTTCTCAACCGCCTCAGCCAGCACCTCACCACTGAAGTCGAAAGTACGCGACAGCATCCAGATGTCATAGAAGTCCTTCATCCGGCTGTTCAAAATGCCAAACTGCCATTTACAGTATTGCCTCGAGATAGGGGCGGATGATTCTCTTCACACGGCAGATCTCTGCGTAATGCATAAGGTTGTCAACTTTGATGCTCCGCCGCTCACGGTACAGGCGAATCGCTTCCACTGCCGTATCAAGACCAATTTTGTTTCGAAACTTGAAGCAGTCGGCGAGCGTCTTCTCCGGACTGTAGATGTTTACACTTACGCCATCGAGCTTTTGTATTTCAATACCCTCCGTGAACGCCTTACCGGTGAAGCGGTAAGTCTTGATTGGCGGGTGGTCGAGTCGGGGTTCCTCGGCGCCACGCGGCAGCGCCACATGAACCTCGTGGGGTATCTGTGTGGTGAGCTCATGAAACGCCAGTGCGGAAATCAGGCAAATCACGCCACCGGGAATTCGGGACGCAACGGTGACCAGGTCAGGATTAGCCAGAGGTGAGCTATCGCTGAGACGATACAGCCCACGGCTGACCACCACCAGCATACCGGAGTCGCGCATGGCGTAAAGCGTACCGGGGTGGATGCCGGCGCGAAGAGCTTGAGCCGTGCGCATGATTCCCCCCTGTTTCTGGAAGGTAGTGACCGCCCGGTTGAACCGGGAACGTTGGTAGTATGTGTTTTGCGGCTTTTCCATGTCTTGGAAGCTTATGATAGTTTTACCTATACTAGTATGTAACTGTAGGTATTATTATCGAATACTGCCTTTCTGTCAAGGGCGGCAGGGGGAATTGATGTACAACGTATATAATAAGCGTAATAAGTCATATAATACGTGAACTATTACATACATAATATTGTTTTACCTTCTCTTTTGGTATATCATGTAAGCATCAATTCATCTTAAACATGAATTATTGATCATGGCATATATCAATAAATCCCTTGCTGGTTTAGGAAAAACCGACCGCCAACGGTTGGCAGCCGTCATTCGTGGCACAAAGGGCACCATCTCAGTTTCGGACGCTTCGGAGATTCTTGGCGTTCCTTCGCCGGTCGTCGCCAAAATGCTGGCACGATGGGCCGTCAAGGGCTGGCTTTCCCGTGTCCGCCGCGGTCTCTACATTCCGGTACCGTTAGAATCGCGGACTGCAGAGGTTCCCCTTGAAGATCCTTGGCTCATCGCCGGAAGGGTCTTTGACCCCTGTTACATCGGCGGTTGGAGTGCCGCAGAATATTGGGATTTAACGGAACAGATTTTTCGTACGGTGCTAGTAATGACAGTGAAAAAACCGCGCGAGCGGCGGCCCGAGTTTAATGGAACAAAATTCCTTGCACGAACGATTTCCCGAAAAGCCTTTTTCGGTCTTAAGCTCGTGTGGCGAGGTAGTGAAAAAATTTCGGTATCCGATCCGTCGCGTACAATTCTGGACATGTTTAATGATCCAGGTCTGGGTGGGGGCATCCGGTCCACAGCGGATATGTTTTCCAACTATCTGAGCTCGGAAGACAAGGATCTTGATCTGCTGATTGGTTACGCAGATCGTTTAGCAAACGGAGCCGTGTTCAAACGCCTCGGCTTCCTTCTGGAGCGCACCGCTCCCGATGAGAAGAACGCGATAAACGCCTGCAGAGCCCATCTAACAAAGGGAAACGCTAAGCTCGAGCCCAGGCAGAATAATAAAAGGCTGATTACGCGCTGGAGGCTTTTGGTTCCCGAAGGTTGGATAAGGGAGCAGCAGGTTGATTGACAAACGGGAAATTATTGAATTCTCACATGAGTTCAGCTTATCTCCGGACGTAGTCGAGAAAGACTACACTCTCGGCTGGGTACTTGCGGGCATCGCGAATCATCCCGCTCTCGGTTCCCAATGGGTCTTCAAGGGCGGAACATGCCTGAAAAAATGCTATTTCGAGACGTACAGGTTTTCAGAAGACCTGGATTTCACCCTTTCAGATTATGAACAGCTGGATAAGGGTTTCCTGGCCGATGCACTCGGTGAAATCTCAGACTGGGTGTACGAATCGTCGGGTGTGGAGTTGCCGCGTGGAGACATCCGGATTGAGATTTTTCGAAATCCGAGAGGCAACATCTCAGCTCAGGGACGAATTAGCTACCGTGGACCCTTGCAGCGAAGAGGTAATCTGCCGCGTATCAAGCTCGATCTTACGGCGGATGAAATCCTGGTCATGGAACCAGTCGCACGCGATGTATACCATCCTTACGCTGACAGGCCCGAGGATCCGATTAGAGTCCACTGTTACAGCTTCGAGGAGACTTTCGCGGAAAAAATCCGGGCGTTGGCCGAAAGAGGCCGGCCCCGTGATCTGTACGACGTGGTAAACATATTCCGGCATGATGAGCTCAGACCAGATCCTGCAACGGTTCTCGATGTCTTGAAAAAGAAATGTAGCTTTAAGGAAATTGCGGTTCCCGACAAAGAGCTTTTTGAAAATGAGCCTTTGCGCGATGAGCTTGTCGCTGACTGGGAGAGCATGCTGGGTCACCAGTTGCCTGCCCTTCCTCCGTTTGAAAAATATTGGTCTGAGATTGCGGCGGTGTTTGATTGGCTATATGGGCGAATCGAAAAGGCGGTATTACCCGAAGCGCGGGTCGTTCAAGAGTCGAATCTGGATGAAACGTGGCGGCCACCGTCGATGGCAAGCGCCTGGCATACCGCTATTCCCCTGGAGCCAGTTCGCTTTGCCGCCGCTAACAGGCTATGTGTTGAACTTACATACGGAGGCACCAGCCGAATCATAGAGCCGTACTCCCTACGGCGCACTCGCGACGGAAATATATTGCTGTTTGCCGTTAAACATCATACCGGCGAGCTAAGGGCTTACCGCGTGGATCGGATTCAGAATGCCCGAATTACTCAGGAGTCGTTTAATCCAAGATATCGTGTCGAACTGACACCGGCCGGGCCATTATTTGCACCCGAAACTACGAAGCGACCGTCACTTCCGGGTTCCGCGACTTCACGGCGCCGCTCTGGCCGTCGTCGCCATTCTTAACTCGATACCGGCCGCGATTTAACTCAGAGCTTGTTAGGTCGCAAGCCTACGGTGTTCCGCTGTGTGGAAAGCTGCAAGATTTCAACTGCGTCAGCAAAGTCGATTTTATTCGGCGACTACCTCCGCAGTGAAGTATTACCAAAACGCCGCCAGTTGATCACTAGCTAATTAACGGGGCGGGCTTCAGCCTGCCCCTCATTACTCACTTTGACCATCCCTAAATGAAGCCAGTAACTTCGGCATACCCGGCAATAACAGCGATATAGCGTGACCGCCAAACGCCCTGTGCAAAGCAGGTCATCGTGGCCAATCTCTATCGGCGACTCAAGAACACCGCCGCAATCGTGACAGACGTTGCTAATCCTGTTTGTGCTCAGACTTTCCAGTGTCATTTCCAAGGGACTTTCCTTTGCTTTTAGCGCCAAACTGCGCCCTTATCCAAGTGCCGTTTTTCTATGCCCCGAAGGCTGGCTATATATTCTTGCCTCCGGGCCCGGTCCCTCCCTGGCTACTGGCGAAGATGTTCGCAGATTATTGAACCTAAGCGGCGACTGAGACTCAGTATATTCGCTTAAGCTCGATCCTTCCCCGAGAAGTTTCTTCCAGACCATGCCGGAAAACCGCTTGCGAGTTAGAAAGCGAGCCGGTCGTCCTTAAGGAAGAGGGTATCGCATTAGCATCCTCGGCGCTTGCCTATCACATCACACGCGATTAGTGGATCGTATCAAAAAGTGGATCTATAAGGGATGAATGTGCCATTGGTTGTGCCATCGCATACCAAATTGGGCAATGAAACACTATTGATTGTGCCTGCCTGTTGCCTGGAAACCGGGATTGTCAGATTATACGCGGTCAGCAGAACGCTGGGGTATAGGCCTAGTGGCTTAGCCTTTTACCAGTTTGTTCGAGAGCCTTACTATTCGTTCCAGCCTTGATTATCGTGCTTCCATGCGGGCGCCGGTCATATCGATAACCTGCATGGATAAAGCACCTTCTCCAAGCAATACATCAACCAGTGGTTGCGGCGCTGAACGATAACGCAGCGTCGCCTGAGCGGTAAGTGGCAGGGAGGCGTTTGTTCCAGTGCTTACTGTTCCTCAAGTTCATAACGTGCCACATCCGGCGGATCCATGTAGGTCCATGAGCCCTCAGCGCCCAGGTGCCGCGCGCCAGTCTCCAGGTGCAGCATGGCTATGCCACAGTCGAGGCGCTTTGGTATACGGTATGTATCAGAAAGGCTATCAACAGAGACGGTGATCAGGTCAGGTTCTACCATGAACCGCCAGGGTTGCCTGTTCACCGCGGAAGGGGCCAGGCGGGCGCACTCAAGTGCGGCTTCTATCCAGGCGGGCCATTTTGTCCGTGGCAGCCCGCTGACCAGTTCGCTCAAGCTTTTCCGCATATGGCTACGGGCAAATTTTTTCATCAACCTGTGGCCGAAGTTGTCAGTCTCCGCGTCCAGACCGAGGGCTATCACCGCCAACACCTTTTCCTCAGGCTCGAGTGTTTCGGTAAGTGCCACCGCCTCAGGCCGAAAGAAACCACCCACCCAGCACGTTCCCAGTCCAAGGGAGACCGCTTCCAGCACAACCGCTTCACCGGCATAGCCGCATCTCACCTGGTAGGCGGGGTCTGTCTTGTTACCGATGACAGCGGCGTAAGCTGGGGGGTCGACAATGCTGCCGTATGAGCCGACAACTCCCCGGAAAACCTGGCCGACGCCTTCAGTGCTTACTACCACGCGGGCGGCGGGTCCCGAGAAGCCGGCCGCCGCCTGGCCCAACCGTTGCAAGATTTCCCCCGGAACCGGCTCGCCCGTATAAGTTCTGATCGAGTGCCGGCGGGAAACGGCCTCATACCATTCATCTGTGGGAGTCATCATCTGATCATGCACACTCGTATTTTGCCCGGAAGTGGACGGAATAAACTGGGGAGGGCAGAAATCAAAGATAGCACCTATGGAAATGCCAGCATATTTCCCCCTATAGTTAACACCATCAGACCCCTCAAAATGTCTTATCCATCTTCTTTCGCCTCACCCGGTTCCAGAACTCTTTCCATGCCGCACTGAGGCCAACAAGCAATATTAATAACGAAACTAGTCCTCCGATGACACGTATAGAACTCGCGCTGAATATTATGAATTTTTTCATAAATGCTTTCATTCTCGCTATTGCCCATCCTGATGAATTTTCGATTCATGGGGAGGCTTGGCTTTTTTGCCAATTCTCACCATTCGTTGATATTTAGTATAGCGGTGTGACACCAGATGCCAAAAAGTCACTGCCAAGGCGGGATTTTCTCTAATACCATCGCCAGCAGATCCAGAAGAAAGGTTTGAAATGCCCATCGAGGATTGAAAAATGGAAAAGAGGGGCGGCAGAGAGTCCCTTGATATCGGATATAAAACGGAGGAACAAGCTGGATCCCGCTGAGAGGTCGCTAGGCCGTAGACCTGGTTAGCATTTAGTTAGTACTATATGGGTCGCAAACCTACCCCTTCCGGCTTTTTGTCTCCCCGGATCAGCCGATCTGGGCCTACTCCTCGTACCAGGCTCGATACCAATCCTGCATCTGTTCTATCTCGTTAGTCTGAGACTCGATGATGGAGCGCGCCAGCTCCTGCATCTCCGGGCGGTCTGAGTGGGCGAGCAGCATCCGTGCCATCATCACTGCCATTTGATGGTGCGGGATCATCTGTTCGATGAACTCCTTATCGAACTCCTGGGCGGCCTCGAGTACCTTAAGATCGGCATCGTCACTCATCATGCCGCCACTCATCATGCCTCCACCCATCATGCCGCCACCGCTTCCGCGGCCACCGAACGCGCTGTCATCTGCGGGCGCATCTACACCATACCAAGACTGATACCAGGCCCGCATCTGATTTATCTCTCGGGTCTGATCTCGTTTGATGGTCTCTGCCAGTTGTCTTAATTCAGCATGTTCCGCTCTGGTAAGAGCCAGGTCGGCCATGGTCACCGCACCCTCATGGTGCGGGATCATCTGTTCGATGAAATGTCGGTCGATGTCGCCCATCATGCCACCGGACCCGCCCATCATGCCGCCGGACCCGCCCATCATGCCACCCATCCCACCAGGGCCGCTGTTATAACCGCCGGCCGGCCCGGAGACAAACAAGGCGGCGATCAAAGCGATCAAAGCGATGGCTCCGGACAGCAGTGCCCACAATAGCAGCGCCTTACTTTTCACCTGGCTTTTCATCGTAGCCTCCTATGAGGTCAGATCTTTCTTTTTTTCCTCGAACTCGACTTTGTCGATTTCGCCACGGGCATATCTTGACTTGAGAATATCAAGCGGCGTTTCAGCGGCGCGATATGTGGGAGTGCCGGGAGCGCCCGTTGCCGGGCCGCCCGCCATCTGTCGAACCAGCCATACAACAAGTAGCACAATCGCGACGATGATCGCGACCCAGAAGACCATCATCAGGATGCCTCCAATTGCTCCGGCGCCACCGCCGTATCCACCCCAACCGTCCATCATCATTTCAACGCACCTCCTGTAAGGTATTTCTGACAACGAGCTAATAGGGAACCATTTATATACCCTTACCCTCAGAGAATGAAGAAATCATTAAGAAAATGTTTAGAGTTGATTAAGGCCGAGACTGGATAGAAAATAGAATGGAGTTGGAGTCACCCCGTTTCTGTTGACACTCTAGCTTGACACAGCGGCCTATGCCGCCGACACTTCCAGCATTCTTTCATACTCCACCGGGTCAGGTAGCCCAGAGATTTTCTATCAGAATATATCTCCGAAGCCTTCCGAGGTATCTCCGAGGGCCTTCTGTGTAACGATGCGGCCTCAGATACCAATTCGTCATGAGAAGGCTTTCCGCGGGCTTCTTCTGATCCCAGCAATGCTTCTATTTGCTACCGAGTGTGCTATCCGGTGGTCAGATCAACGATATAAGAATATCTCAATATGCTTTCGTACCGTACGTAGAGCGGGACTCGAAGATAAGGCATGAATTCCAGGACAACAGGCTATGGGCCTAACAAACACTTAGTTAGAATGCGCTGGTTCGAGAGCCCATTCCTGTTTAATCCCTTTGGATGGCATTAAGCCGGTCTGGTTACCTTCCATTACCTTTCTGTACCATCCAGTCCCAAATATTTTATTGGCAGAATGTTCGCAGGCGATCATCGCAAATACTTGCAACCTGTAACTATATAGGTTACATTACGATCATGATCAGGGGGTTCAGGCATAAGGGGCTGGAGAAGTATTTTCTATCCGGCACAAAAAGTGGCGTTCAATCAAGCCACCTGAAGCGATTGCGATTGGTGCTGGGTCGCCTTCAAGCCTCTACCTCTCCAATGGATATGGACCTTCCAGGGCTCCACCTTCATGAGCTGACAGGCAATCGCAAGGGTACCTGGTCTGTAAGAGTGAGCGGCAACTGGAGGATCACGTTTAGATTCGACGGAAAGGACGCGGTCGATGTCGACTATGAAGACTACCACTGAAAAGAGCATGGTAATGCAAAATCCGCCCCATCCGGGAGAAATCCTGAGAGAGTTTTGTCTGGAGCCACTGGACTTGACCGTGACTGCCGCCGCTGACGCACTAGGCGTCAGTCGCAAGACGCTTTCGGCAATTCTCAACGGCCGGGCCGGGATCAGTCCGGAGATGGCCATACGGCTCTCCATAGCCTTTGGCGCTTCGGCGGAGAGCTGGCTCAATCAGCAGACGCAGTACGACCTGTGGCTGGCTGAACAGAACCGCAAGAATCTCAAGGTGAGGAAGCTGTCGGCTGCCTGAGGTAAAACCTGGTGCCGAAGGTGGGCATCGAACCCATACGTGGAGGTGACAACCACCGGATTTTGCGTCCGGCGCATGCGATACTTTGCGCCTCACAGCTTATTCGGGGGGATGATTTTCTATCCGAATATTTCTCCGAAGCTCATGTGTATGTTAATGCGGCCTCAGATACCCATCAATCAAGAGAAAGCTTTCCGTGGTCTTTTGGAGAGCCTTCGTTTCCTTTAAGAAAGCGGAATGGGAGGGAAGGGCATGTAATTGAGGACACTAGGCTGTAGACCCAATATTAATCGATGGCTGGCTCTCGCCCAGTTTGCTCAGGCCCAACTACTTTAGTAACTTAATCTATCGGTCTTATGGCTTAAACAGGACGTTCTTTGGCCAACTAACTATCAATTTGATAGATATTGATATTTCCTCGATAGATCACAGTATTGCCTGGAGACAGGGGCGGATGATTCATAAATGCATGGGAATACATCTTGCATATTAACCATTAAGTGAATAGAATATAGCCATGTTCAGGAGAAATACTGAAATAGCTCTTGGCGCATCACTTGCTGATACGCGTGTCGTCTTATTAAATGGCGCACGACAGACCGGCAAGAGCACACTTGCTCTTCAGATTGTTGAGCAGATGAATGCGACCTACGTGAACCTCGATGACGCAGCAACCCTCGCGTTAGCGACCTCAGACCCCAGAGGACTCATTCAGGGAATGAATAACAGAATCGTCATCGACGAGGTTCAGAGGGCGCCGGAGCTGTTTCCGGAAATCAAGATGGAAGTAGACGCTAATCCGCAGCCCGGCCGCTTTCTTTTGACCGGGTCGGCCAACGTGTTGCTGTTACCGCAGCTTTCAGAATTTCTTACCGGCAGGATCGAGATCATAACGCTGTGGCCGCTTTCTCAGGGCGAAATTGAGGGCAGGCGAGAGAGGTTCGTGGATTTCCTTTTTTCCCGGAAGGCGAAGACCAAAAAATTCGACGCAAAGGTCAGCCGGCTGGACATATCAAAAAGAATACTCTCAGGCGGTTATCCGGAAGCGCTGATGCGCAAAGATGCCGCCCGTAGACGGGAATGGTATGGCGCGTATATTTCTACCCTGTTGCAACGGGATGTTCGTGACCTGGCTCATATCGACAGGCTGGCCGACATGCCCCGGCTTCTGTCGGTGCTGGCCGCCAGAACCGGGAGCCTGATGAACATGTCAGAGCTGTCGCGCACGACTGGTATCGCTTTCTCGACATTGCGGCGCTATCTCGGCCTTCTCGAGGCGACTTTTGTCTTGCAGCTGATACCGGCATGGTCTACCAATCTGTCGAAACGGCTGGTTAAATCGCCTAAAATATTCCTCATCGATGGTGGCCTCACGGCTTACCTGATCGGGCAGACCGATCCAAGGACGTTTCAGGAATCAACGCAGTTCGGCCATCTTCTTGAATCCTTTGTCGTAATGGAATTACGTAAACAGATTGGCTGGAGTGAGACTCACTGCCGGATTTATCACTATCGCAGCTCCAGCGGCCGGGAGGTTGATATCCTGCTGGAAGATCAACAGGGACGACTGGTCGGGATTGAAATCAAGGCTTCAGCCAGGGTGGGAAAGAAAGATTTTGCCGGGCTGGAATCACTGGCTGATACCGCGGGCGACAAGTTTATAAAAGGTGTGGTGCTGTATCTGGGCGATGTCGTACTACCATTCGGAAGCCATTTTTCCGCTATGCCACTAAGCGCACTCTGGATGGAAAGTTAAGGTCTGGTGGTTTCTCGTTAAGCTCGTCAGGGCATGGATCTGGTGAACGGCGTATTGGGTCGAGATCAGGGGTTTATTATTTGTAAAAAGTGCCTCGATGAAAATCGAACTGATGATTCATAGCGATCATGTCCGACTGCTCAACTTACTGAACTAATCTTCTTCCTCTTTCCTAAAGTCTGCCTCATGCCTGAATAATTCGGCAGGTGTCATTATCTGAGTTGAGGTTTCTTTAATAAGTTTGCCAATTTCTTTCTCGGGAAAATGTTTCGTATTTCCAGTAACTAGATGGCAGGAAGCCGTTATTGCGACTTCTAAGAATGGGGCATCATCAGAATCGGGCAAATCCTCGGCATCCAAAGGCAGGGCTACTATACTTTCGCCCTCAGCTTCAAATAAATCTAGCAAAGCATTTATGTCCTGTGCCTGGAAATTGAATTTTGGACGAGCGAGAACCTCCCTGTATTCAGCCATGATTCTGTCATCAAAGACAGGGGTAAGTCGGCCAAGGACGATCAGATCAATTATTCGTGCTGGTGAACCATGCGAACTGATTAGTGCGGATATAACAATATTCGTGTCTATAACAACTCTCACCGAATTATTCGCGCGCCGCGCGCAGCAGCAACTTCAGCCTCAATATCTTCTTCGGTCATTCGATCAAGGCCAGATTTCTGAGCAGTGCGTCGCATATTTGAAATGGCCACTTGCGCCTTCGCCCGGCGTAAGGCTCTGATAGTAGCTTCAATATCATCCTCATTGATATTTGTAAGCAGGGCAATTGGTTTGCCATGCGACGTCACAACCAGTTCGCCTTCTTTTCCCAACAATCGCCACACGTCTGAGGTTTTTTGTCTTAAATCCCTAGTATTAATTAACTTCATGATTAATCGGCCCTTTCAAATGTTATTAGTATGTTACTAATTTCGGTACTC
>Ga0075518_1000150_pt1 | contig 12860 bp, 9 predicted proteins | sample NGEPerA_2_FD_76970 | JGI IMG/M metagenome (GOLD analysis project Ga0075518, IMG submission 76970) | Arctic peat soil microbial communities from the Barrow Environmental Observatory site, Barrow, Alaska, USA - NGEE PermafrostAB136-A | ecosystem: Environmental > Terrestrial > Soil > Wetlands > Peat...
GAGGGACATGGTCCCCATGGTGCACGAGAACCATCTCGCGACCTTCGTCGACGTGTATGTGGACGAGTCAGCATTCACGATCGAAGAGGCTCGCGTCATCCTGACGGCCGCCCGGCAGTATGACATGCCGCGCAAGCTCCATGCCGATGAGATGGCGGATGACCACGGCGCCGAGCTGGCAGCCGAGATGGGATGTGTCAGTGCCGATCACCTCGTCTGGACCAGCGAGAAGGGCATGAAGGCCCTGGCGAAGGAGGGTGTTGTCGCGACACTCATGCCGGGCACCGTGCTTTCGCTGGGACGTACGAAGTTCGCGGACGCGCGTGCGTTCATCGAGCATGGCGTTCCGGTCGCTCTTGCAACAGACTACAATCCGGGGACCTGTATGTGTCCCAACATGCTGCTCATCATGGCGCTGGGATGCCTGCACATGAAGATGACCGCCGAGGAAGTCCTGGTCGCAGCGACCATCAACGGCGCCGCCGCCGTCGGTCGTGCCACACAGACCGGTTCGCTGCGCGAGGGCAAGGACGCGGACCTGCTCGTCCTCGACATTGATACCTACAAGGAGATCCCCTATCGTTTCGGGGAGAACTTCGTCCGGTACGTTGTAGCGGGAGGAGGAGTCATCAAGGCTCCCAAGGTCTTCAAGAAGAAGTACTTCCAGGAAAGTTAGCGCGCACTATCCGGGGCAGACCCGTCAGAGGGCGCCTGCACCACATTGAATCGAAGCAGAGGAGAAGAACATGGCAAACGTCTTGCGTACGCCGCTGTACGACGAACACGTGAAGCTCGGGGCAACGATGGTCGAGTTTGCGGGCTACGAGATGCCGATCCAGTACACGAGTATCATCGAAGAGCACAAGGCCTGCCGCACGGCCGCGGGACTGTTTGACGTCTCGCACATGGGCGAGATCGAGGTCGAGGGACCGGATGCCGAGAAATTCGTGAGCTATATCTCCACATGGAACGCGGCCCTGCTCGAGCCGTACGAGATCAAGTACGCCGAGTTCCTGTATCCGGAAGGGACGGTCGTCGACGACTTCTTCATCTACAAGTACAGTGCGACGAAGTTCCTGCTGGTCGTCAACGCCGGCAACTACGACAAGGACCTTGCCTGGGTCCTGGACCACAAACAGGGCGATATCACCATCACGGGCGCGACGGCCAAGTACGCCGAAGTAGCGCTGCAGGGACCGAAGGCCGAGGATATCCTGAAAGGCATGACCCCCGCGGACATCGTGAGCCTGAAGTACTTCCAGTTCCTGGAGACCACAGTTGCCGGCCGCAAGTGCATCGTGTCGCGCACCGGTTACACGGGCGAGGACGGATACGAGATCTATTTCGCTCCTGCAGAGGCATCATACCTGTGGAATGCCATCCTGGACGCCGGCAAACCGTTCGGCCTCGTTCCCAACGGACTGGGCGCGCGTGATACGCTGCGCTTCGAGGTGTGCTACTGGTTATATGGCCATGACCTTGACAACACGATAGCGCCGCTCGAATCCGGACAGAACTTCGTGATCAGCTGGGACCATGACTTTGTGGGCAAGTCCGCACTGCTCGCCATGAAGGAAAAGGGCGTTCCGCGCAAGTGGATCGGCGTGAAGATGAACAGCAGGGCCATCCCGCGCAACGGGTTCGACTGCATGGCAGGTGATGCGGCAGCGCCCGTCAAGATCGGCTACGTGACCAGCGGCAACTACTGTCCGACCTTGGGTGGCTCCTATGCCCTGTGCATGGTCGCAAAGGACGCCGTCAAGGTTGGCGATACGGTCTATATCCCGATTCGTGGAAAGGCCGAGGCAGGCGTCGTGGTCAAACGGCCGTTCATGCAGCCCAACGCCGGCCACAAACATGACAGGTAGCCGGGCGCACCATCGCGCGTGAGCGCTGAATTATCTGCAGGGAGGTACAGGACATGCTGAAGGTAACGAAACGTGTGCAGATGGCTGGTGGCGAGGGAGCCTTCCTCGTCATGGCCAAGGCGCAGGAACTGGAACGCCAGGGCAAGAGCATGATCTATATGCAGATCGGCTAACCCGACTTCAATACCCCTGAGAACATCAAGCAGGCTGGGATGCGGGCGATCGAGGAGAACTACACGCACTACGCGCCCACCATGGGTCGTATGGACTTCCGCAAAGCTATTGCCGAGTACATCAGCAGGACCCGTGGCCTTCCTGTCACGGCTGAAGAGGTGCTGGTCACCCCCGGCGCCAAGGACATTCTCTACTCGGCGTGCATGACCCTGCTCGAGGATGGTGATGAGGCAATCTACCCCAATCCCACGTATCCCGTCTACGAGTCCTGTATCAACATGTCCGGCGCCAAGGCCATTCCTCTCCCTATCCTTGAGGAGAAGGACTTCGGCTTCGACCGCGACACGTTTGTCAAGCTGGTCTCGCCGCACACCAAGCTTGTCGTCATCAACTCTCCAGCCAACCCGACTGGCGGCATTATTGCGCGTGAGGACCTGGAACTGGTCGCCGAGATGGCCAAGAAGTACGACTTCTATGTCCTGTCGGACGAGATCTACTCGCGTCTGGTGTTTGAGGGCGAGCACTTCTCCATCGCGTCGCTCCCCGGCATGAAGGAACGCACGATCATCATGGACGGTATGTCCAAGACCTATGCCATGACCGGGTGGCGCCTTGGCTACGCAGCCGGCCCGCGTGAGCTCATCGACTGGATGGCCAAAGTCGTCGCCAACACGGCGTCGTGCACAGCCACGTTCACCCAGATTGCCGGTATCGAAGCCCTGACCGGCCCGCAGGATGATGTGGAGACCATGCGACAGGAGTTCCTGGCCCGCCGTGAGATCATCGTCGACGGACTCAACGCCATCCCCGGTGTCACCTGCCGCAGGCCACACGGAGCCTTCTATGTCTTTCCCAACGTCAAGAGCTTCAACCGTCCATCCCAGGAGATCGCCGACTACCTGCTGTACAACGCAGGCGTCGCCTGCCTGGCCGGGAGCAACTTCGGCTCGTTTGGCGAGGGGTACCTGCGCTTCTCGTACGCCACGTCGCGCGAGAACATCGCTATCGCCCTCGGGCGCATCCGCACCGCCTTGGCCGAACTGAAGTAGGAGTGAACAAGCAACCATGGAAAAACTGTTGACCATCCGAGAGCTGAAGCATCTTGCGACCGAGATCCGCAAGGACACGTTGCGCTCCATCACGGCTGCCGGTTCGGGACACCCGGGTGGCTCGCTGTCGGCCGCGGACGTCATGACGGCCCTCTACTTCCGGACGGCCAGCCTGAGCAGTCCCATCGATCCGAACCGTGACCGCATCTTCTGGTCCAAGGGGCACATCGCGCCGCTGCTGTACACATTGCTGGCCTACAAGGGCTTCTTTCCGAAGGAAGAGCTCATGACACTGCGCAAGCTCGGCTCTCGCCTCCAGGGGCACCCCAGGAAGGGGAGTCCTCCCGGTGTCGAGACGTCGGGCGGCTCGCTTGGCCAGGGGCTCTCCATCGCCGTTGGTGCAGCGTATGCCGCCCGGTACGACAAGCTGCCGGTGCGTGCTTACTGTCTCACCGGCGACGGCGAATTACAGGAAGGTCAGATCTGGGAGGCACTGATGGCGGGTGCGCACTTCAAGCTGGACAACCTGTGTGCCATCATCGACAACAACGGTCTGCAGATCGACGGCAAGTGTTCCGAGGTCATGGGCATCGACGACGTTGCCGCCAAACTGCGCGCGTTCAACTGGCACGTCATCAGCATCGACGGCAACGATATGGAGCAGTGCGTGAACGCGCTGGACGAGGCGAAGACAGTCAAGGGACAGCCCACCGCCATCGTTGCGCATACCATCAAAGGCAAGGGCGTCTCGTTCATGGAGAACGTTGTCGGCTGGCATGGCAAGGCACCGTCCCAGGACGAGCTGGCCCAGGCCATCCGTGAACTGGACGCACAGGAGTGTGAGTGACATGGCAACTGCACACAAGGACGTTTGCGGCACCCTCGAAGGCAAAGCGACCCGCTATGGTTACTCTGATGGTCTGCTGATCCTGGGGAGGACAGACCCGCGCGTGTTCGTGCTCGACGCCGACCTCGCCAAATCCACGACGACCGACCGCTTTCAGAAGGAGTTTCCCGACCGGTTCATCGACTGTGGCATCGCCGAGGCGGACATGGTCGACATTGCCGGCGGGCTGTCGCTGATGGGCAAGGTCCCGTTCACGTCGACCTACGGCACGTTCATGGTCGACCGGGCGCTCGACCAGATACGGGTCACGGTCGCTTATGGCGAGCTGAACGTGAAGATCGTCGGCGCACACGGCGGCATCAGTGTCGGTCCGGACGGGGCGACCCATCAGGCGCTGGAAGACCTGGGCACCATGCGCATGCTGCCGCACATGATCGTCATCAACCCATGCGATGTGAACGAAGCCCGTAAGGCCACGCTGGCGGTCGCCGCCATGCAGGGCCCGGCGTTCATCCGGCTCGGCCGTGAGGCAGTGCCTATTCTCACGGACGATGCTACGCCGTTCGAAATCGGCAAAGGCATCACGTTCGAGGACGGCGACGACGTCACGATCGCCGCGACCGGCTACATGGTCTACGAGGCGCTGCTCGCCCACGAGGAGCTGGCCAGGGAGGGCATCCATGCCCGCGTCCTGAACATCCACACCATCAAACCCATCGACCGCGAGCTCCTGCTGAAGGCTGCCCGTGAGACGGGTGCCGTCGTCACGGCAGAGGAGCACCAGGTCATGGGAGGGTTCGGTTCTGCCGTGGCTGAGGTGCTCGTCCAGGACTGCCCCGTGCCCATAGAATTCGTCGGCATCAAGGACCGCTTCGGCGAGTCCGGCACGCCGGACGAATTGCTGACGGCCTTCGGCTGCCGCTACACGGACATCGAAGCCGCGGTGCACAGACTCTTGAAGCGGAAGGAGTAATATCGGATACCGCCTCTGTCATTCCCGCGAAGGCGGGAATCCATCCTTGCATCGCCGCGTGGATCCCCGCCTCTCTCCGTCATTCCCCCCCGAGGATGTTGTTGTATCCGAGGGGTGCTCTCGGCGAAGGCGGGAATCCATCCTTTGGTCTGTCGTTGGCGTGCTGGTGGTTGTAGCCGCGTGGACCGGTGCCGTTGTGCTGGCAAGGAGTGCGGTGAGCCCCGCAGCAAGTCTCCGGGCGCTGATCCCGGAGGCGATCGTGAAGCGTGCAGACGACCTTCCAAGCGCCATATCGGGCGACCGGCCGTTTGAGGCGTGGGTAGCGTCAACGGAGGAGAGTGGCACATCGGAAACCCTCTACATGACAACGATTGCCAATCCGTTGGCAGCCAGCGGTTTTTCACGGTTCCTGCTCCAGCCAGGATCGCTGAGCGTAGGGGTCACCGTCGATCCCAGTATGACGATACAGCAGGTGCGCATTCTGTCCCCCCGCAAGCTCGTCGGGGGTGCGAAGTCCACTGCCTCATATCTCGACGGATGGAAGGGTATGTCGTTCTTTCAGGTGCTGACGGCCGCCGAAGGATTTGAGCCGCCAGGCGGCGGAGCACTGACCGAGCCGATCGGGGCGCTGGTGCGCAATCTTGCCACGTCGGTGTACCTTCGGGATATGGGGCAGGAGGGTTTCGACCGCTTCATGGCTCAGGTGAAATCCCCGGGGCTGCGGGTGGGCTTCCCCTTCCCGTACTTCACGGCTCAGACCTGGAGCGGAGTCCAGTTCAACCTGGGACAGCTCGCCGGCAAGAAGGTGCTGGTGCTGTTTACCCAGCCGACCTGCGGTTCCTGTTTCGAAGCGACCATGAGTCTGCTCAACACGGTTGTGGCGCGCAAATTCGATATCACGCCGGTCGTCTTCGTTGTTGGTGACCCCCAGCTTGACCCTGTCAAGCGGTTCGCGCAGGAAGCCCCGTCAGGCGCTATCCTCATCTCCGATCCCAACTCAGAGTTGGCGCGCTCGGTCCATCAGACGTTGACGCCGTATGCCGTTATCCTTGACGAGGCCCATATGGTGCGGTACAGCGGCGGTTCCGATGAGAACAGTGGCGTGTACCAGTCCCTGCAACAGCTGGCAGGCGCCCAGTGAACCGGTTCCGTCTCCTGAGGTATCTGGCTGTCGTCTCCCTCGTGGCGCTGGTGTGTGGTGTCGTCGCAACGCCCATCGTGCACGCTGCCGTGCCGACTGCGCCAGCACACGCGGACAGTACGCCAATCATCTACTACTACACTGAGGGGTGCAGCGAGTGCCAGGTGGTCGAGCAGTATCTGGACGCGCTCTCCAGGACGTATGACTTCTACGTCTACAAGAAGGTGGACGCACTGGACAGCACCGGGGCCAAGGTGCGCTCAGCGCTCGACACCTCCTATGGAGTGCCTGACGCGCAGCGTGGAATCGCACCGACCATTTTCGTTGGCGACAAGGTGTTCCTCAGGGAGTCTGCCATCAAGACCGGACTGGAGCAGGCGCTGAAGTCCTCCACTCCTGCACTGCGTCAGCACCTGCTGGATGCCTGGAAGACGGCCGAACCGGGTGACGGCACCGGATCCACGAACCTCTTCAAAACGTTCAGCGTCCTGACGGTCGTCGGCGCGGGACTCTTGGATGGCATCAACCCCTGCGCGTTCGCGACCCTCATCTTCTTCATCAGCTACCTCATCATGCGGTCCAAGTCCAGGCGAGACATCCTGGTTGTTGGCCTGGCGTTTGCCTTGGGCGTGTTTATTGCCTATCTTGCAGCAGGCCTTGGGCTGTATCAGCTGGTATCGCGCGCCGCGTGGTTCTTCGCGCTCAGCAAGTGGTTCTACCTCGCAATCGGCATCTTCGCCGGGGTGATCGCCGTGCTGTCGGTGCGAGACGCCTGGCGCGCCCGGCACGGCGACCTGGGCGACATGACGCTGCAGCTGCCGGAGCGGAACAAGGACATGATCCACAAGCTTATCCGCAATCAGGCACGCACTGGCTTCGTTGCCACCAGCGCCTTCCTCGTCGCGTTTCCTGTGTCGCTGTTCGAGTTCATGTGTACTGGTCAGACGTACCTGCCGACCATTGTGCTCATCTTCAGCCAGAGTGTCCTCAAGCAGAGAGCCGCGTTGCTTCTTGTCGTGTACAACCTGTTGTTCATTCTTCCGCTCGTCCTCATCACCGTCATTGCAGAGCTTGGCGTCACCAGCGACCATCTGGTCACGTGGCTCAAGAGGAATGCGGTGCCGGTAAAGGTGGCCACGGCCGTTCTCTTTGTTGCTCTCGCGGGGTTCCTTATCGTGCGGGCACTGACACTGTTTGGGGTGATACGATGAGAAGAAGCTGTTCCTGTGGTATCCTGCGCCTCGTTGCCTTTCTGGCCGTCTGCACGATGATTGCAGCCGGCATTGTTGCGCCTATGGCGAGCGCCCAGTCCAACGCCGGGTTCGTCACGCTCAAGACCTTCCCCGCGGCCGTGACCGCTATCGGCATGCTGGGCGGGGCAACGCCGACGGTCGTCGTGGCGACGCAGAACGCCGGCATCTACAGCATGTCGGGTACGTCGACCGTCTTCCGCAAGCTGCCTGCCCAGCTAGACCTGATGAGAATCACCAGCGTCGCGGTCCTTGAGCCCGACCGGTGGCTTATCGGTACCGACGGCGACGGCCTGTGGCTAGTGAAGGGCGAAGGGACGTCCTTTGACCGTGTCACGACACTGGGCTGCACACGCGTGGCACGCATCGTGCAGGACCTTCGGGACCCCGATGCGCTGTTCATCGCATCGCTCTGCACGGGTCTGAACTACTCGACCGACCGCGGTGTGTCGTGGAAGTCGGTGGGCGAGGGTATCGCGTCGTCTCTTGTGACCGACGTCATGCGCATGAACGGCGACCGCATCGCCGTTTCCTCACAGGACGCGGGCGTGTTCGTCTCCGCCAACAACGGGACCTCATATGTCAAGACACCGTGTCCCCTCATGAATGTTTCTTCGCTTGCATGGGATGCCGCCACGAGGACGCTGTTCGCCGCAGGGGGCAGCGGAGTGGCGATGACGACGGACGCGGGCGCTCACTGGGCCAACCTGCCCAGCCCCGGCACAGTGACGTCGCTGGTGGTTCTGCCGGCGGGCACTGTTCTGGTCGGTACTGCCGAGCGCGGCGTGCTTCGCTGGAACAGTTCGGCCAAGGCATGGTGGGACGTTGCCCAGGGCGCCGGCGTCACGTCGGCATTGACCATGACCTGTTCGGCAACGACCCTGCTGGTCGGTGGGACCACGGGCGCTCTTGTACGTGTCGACCTCAGTGCGCCCGTCGCAGCAGTAGGGCCGGCGGCCCTGGATCTTGGCAGCATCCCGGTCAACCAGGCACGCTCGGCGACGTTCGCCATCACCAACCTGGGAGCGGGCGCCCTGGACTGGAGCCTCGAGAACGTTCCCGGCTATGTTACGGTGACCCCGCAGACCGGCACGGGCAACGGGGCGGTGACCGTCCGCGTCGAAGGCGACAGCTTGAGCAAAGGACCACACCAGAGCCTGCTCAAGGTCGTGACCAATGGCGGAGACCAGGTGGTCACGCTTCGCTTCAACATTGCCGCTGCTGCCTCGGTGCGTATCGTTCTGACAGTCGGGAAGCTGGTGGCCATGGTGGGTGGGGGAACGGTGATGCTGGATGCTGCACCCTATATCGATATGGCCAGCGGCCGCACCATGGTGCCCATCCGCGCCATTGTGGAGGCGCTGGGCGGTTCGGTGACCTGGAAGGCTGCCTCCAGGAACATCATGATACAGCTGGGCACGACCAGTATCGTCCTGCGCATCGGGGCGATGAGCGCGACAGTGGATGGAGTAGCCAAGCCACTAACAGTCCCAGCCACTATCCTTGGTGGAAGGACGATGGTCCCTGTCCGGTTCGTCGCCGAGAACCTTGGCTGCACGGTGGGCTGGAACGCCTTGGCCAGGACGGTGACGATCACACGACAAGGTTGAGCATGCCGCACCCCCGTCATTCCCGCGGTGCTCCGTCATTCCCCCCCGAGGACTTTTGTTCAATCCGAGGGGTGCTTTCGGCGCAGGCGGGAATCCAGTCTTGCCACGACGCATGGGTCCCCGCATCCGCGAGGACGACAAGATAGTTAATCCGTCATTTCCGCTTTGATCTGTCATTCCCCATCGAGCATTTCTTTTCAATGCCCCCGAGTATTTCTTCTTAATGCGAGGGGTGCTTTCGGCGCAGGCGGGAATCCATCCTTTCATTTTGTCGGATGTACCACCCTTGGCTAATGAGCAGCGTATCACATATCAGCTCCATACTTTTGATTTTTGCTTTTTGGTTTATCGGGAAGCGTCATCTTCAATTTGCCGCTTTCCAGCAGCGGCTTGATCATGGAGTCCATCGTGTAAAACCTTGAAAACCCAGTAAAGTTGACGAGCTCTTTCCTTGTGCGTGGCGTTCGGCAGAACTCAAGAAGTTGATCCTCCAGATTACCAGTCTTTTCAGAGACAAGTTGTTGTTTACCGGGATAGGACATACCATTTTTGAATTCGACCATGAATTCGCCTCTCTTGACTGCAAAAACAGGATCAGGCAAGCCAGCAGCCTTCATCTCTTTACGAATAGTGGGGATACCCGAATAACGATTCTCGGTTGTGTTCAGCAGTTCCAGGACGTTGGCAAGAGCTGGATTTCTGGTATCCGGGCGGACTTTTCCCAGGGAGTCTATTGAAATCCGGCCGTACAAACCACCACTATTCGTGATTTCCATGCGGTCACTGTACATGATGATGCGGGTCGGTACGTTTTCCGTATGGACACTGTAGTCTCGGTGTATTAACGCGTTTAAGACTGCCTCACGGACGGCGATCATCGGGTATTCATCCCGGTCGTTCCTCTTTCCATCTTCGCTGATGATGGTTTTTGTCCTGCCGTTTCTGTGAACAAAATCGACGGCATCCTTCAGCATTTCGGGAATTGTGCCCGTCATGCGTTCGTTGGCAATAAAGCGTTCTCCTCCGCTTCCAGTGTCGCCCATTTCCGTGCCGGGAACCACCACGGCGATAATGCAGAGCTGCGGAAAATAGGCTTGTGGATATTTGGAAAAGACCATAACTCCCGTCAGCGTAGGAATGCCGTTTATGGTGATCCCCATGAGTTCCATGATCTCTTGATCTGTTACATGTTCCGATAGATTCTTTCGTTCCTTTTTGACCGAGAGCAGATATTGGTCCAACAGGTTCTGATCAAGAAGAGGCAGTCTGGCATCTTCTACCAGTCGCAAATCGTCCCTTACCTTTTTGCGAAATGCCTCATAGCTGTAGATTTCGTATTCGCTCATCAATTCATCTGCTTCTCCAGCACGGATATAGGAGCCCTTAGTTGTTCCCACTCCCTTATAGAAAACTGGCCGTGTCGCAATATCTGCACTGGGGATTTCAGCAGAAACGATCGTTTTGCCATCAACTTCGCAAACAGTGAAAAGAGGGCGGACAGGAGGTTCCATCTGTTTGCACTGCTCTACAACCTTGTGCTGTAGATCCTGGACATCATAGACACCAACCGTTTCAAAGTGCTTGCTTTCGTTCAAGCCAAAAACAATGATACCGCCGCTGTCCTGATTGGAAAAACTGGACAGCGTGTCAAAAAGTCTTGTCGGACAACCGCTGTTTGCTGCTTTTACTTCTACGCTTTGAAATTCGCAATTGAAATGACGAATTCTGTCAACTAAACTGCTCAGCTCTTCTGGAAGCATCAAAATCACCCCTTTCTCTTCGTTCAATTATAGCAACTGTGAGGAAACTTGTCAACTTTGTGGCAAGTTATCTCGAAATAGAGCAACTTGGTGTTATTTCTGGCAACAATTTGGCAACTGAGTTGGTATGTTCTGATCTGGGGTCAGCTGGTAAAGAGACTCGGAAATGGTAAGTTCGCCGTCCTTACGCCGAAGTTCCGTCATTCCCCCCCCGAGTATTTCTTTTCAATACCCCCGAGCACTTTTTTCCCATGCGAGGGGCGTACTGAGGGGTGCTCTCGGCGAAGGCGGGAATCCATTCCTTGTCTATGAACCGATGAAGGGATTGAATTTTGGTATGCAAGGGAACTTATAACTGTTCTTGAATACGCAAGTTGGGCAAAATTCAAATCGGTAATTGAAAAAGCAAAAACCTCTTGCAAAGAAAGTGGTAATGATATTATTGACCATTTTGCCCACGTGGGCAAAATGGTGGTCGCAGGTGTTGCACCAAAAGAAATAGAGGACATCCAACTTTCTCGATATGCTTGCTATTTAATTGTTCTGTTATTGGGGTCAGCTGGTAATTGCTCACCGGGTGGTACATTCGCCGCCCGTACGCCGCAGTCTTGTCCTTCCCTTCCCGTTTCGTCCTTCCCGCGAAGGCGGGAATCCAGTCTTGCCACGACGTATGGGTCCCCGCATCCGCGAGGACGACAAGATAGTTAATCCGTCATTCCTATGTACCACTCTTGCCTATTGAGCAGCTGACCCCAACGTGAGCCAACGCGCCATGAACGGGTCGACGACGGAGTAGACGCCCTGCTGGTCCTCTTCGACGAAGTCGAGCTTGACGAGCGCCTTAACCGCTTTCTGGATGCCGCCTGATGACAGTTGGCGGTTCAGAGGGTAGTCTGCGCCATACAGGGACTTCGACGGCTGAGCAGCAAGCGCCCTGAGGACCGCCTTCTGTCCGGGGGGCAGCGCGGAGAGCGTCGCCTCGAATTCCGGCGACTGCATGCTGAGCATCGTCTGACAGGACGCTTCGACATGCTCTGTTGTGCACGACTGTCCAGGCTGTGTCTCGTTCCATGCGATCATCGCCAAGCCCTGGACATACCAGGAGAAGCCGTTTGCCAGCCGATAAATGGACGCGGCCACATCGGCAGGGCAGTCCTTGCCCGTCGCAGCAAATCGCTCCGAGATGAATGCGACAAACGCGTTCTCAGGGATCTTGCCAAGCGGATAGACAAGAGAACTGCGATAGAACGGGCGGTTCTTGTCGGAGAACATGTCCGTGAGAATATGCCGCCTGCTGCCCAGGAAGAGGAACGACACACTGCTGTGTTCCTGGACAAAGGATCGCAGCGTCCCTTCGAGGGTCTTGGATTGTTCCAGTGCGGCAATCTCCTGGAACTCGTCCAGGACGATGCACGCGCGCTTGTGCTGGCGTTCCACGTAACGGTAGAGACTGCTGAGCACATCGTCGATGACAATGGTGGCCGGCACGCCAGGATCGATACTCGCAGAAGCCTTCACCCCGTCACTGGTGATCTCCATGCGTGGTGATATCCTGGTGAAGAGACCGAGCAGACGCTTCCCAATTGTCGTGGGATCCGCCCCACGGCCGATACCTCGAATGATCCCATCAGACAGCCGCTGGACAAAGTCACGCTCGGACGAAACGGGATAGACGTCGATCCTGGCTGTCAGGAAGTTTTCGGCCTCCAGGCGTTCCAGCACCTTCGCAGCCAGAGATGACTTGCCCAGGCGACGCGCCGAGAGAAGCACGACGCTCTGACCGTTGCGAACATAGGTCAGCAGGTCATTCAGTTCGTGTTCTCGATCACAGAATGCTTCATCTCGCGCGAGATGCAGCGTAAACGGATTGTCTGCCATCTCAATGCCTCCAAGCAACGACCGTCACTTGTGTCCAACGTTGCTGCTCGTAGTATATCACGTTTTATTCCACTAGCATAACCCTCACAGAGGGCGACGTACAAGTGGCTACAATAGAACGATTACGTCGTGTTCTGTGGTTTTATTCTTGTAGCATTATTCCAGTAGAATAATTCCACAGTACTCTGTCATTTCCCCCCCCCACCTTCCGTCATTCCCCCCGAGTATTTCAGTTTAATACGAGGGGTGCTTTCCCCCGAGCCCTTTTGTCCCTCGCATCCTTTTGTCCAAGATGCGAGGTGTTCTTCAA
>Ga0075518_1000151_pt1 | contig 12829 bp, 13 predicted proteins | sample NGEPerA_2_FD_76970 | JGI IMG/M metagenome (GOLD analysis project Ga0075518, IMG submission 76970) | Arctic peat soil microbial communities from the Barrow Environmental Observatory site, Barrow, Alaska, USA - NGEE PermafrostAB136-A | ecosystem: Environmental > Terrestrial > Soil > Wetlands >...
CCTCACATCGTCGAGGAGATGCAGCGGCAGGTGGCCGACCCGGCCAACCACCAATATCCCAACAATCGCGGACTGGACGAGTTCCGCGAGGGTGTCGCTACCTTTTACAGGAACCGCTTCGGGGTCGAACTTGATCCCGAGACCGAGGTCTTTCCGCTGCTGGGCGCCAAGGAAGGCATCGCCCATATCTGTATGAGCTTCCTCGACGAAGGTGATGTCTGTCTGGGCGCCGATCCCGGTTATCCGGTTTATGCCGGCGGACCTGTTCTTGCCGGTGGCACGGCGGTGTCGATGCCGCTCAAGCCGGAGCTGGGCTTCCAGCCCAATCTCGCAGCCATCGACGTTGACATCTTAAAGCGCTCGAAGATGCTCTTTGTCAACTACCCCAACAACCCCACTGGCGCCGTCATTGAGGACGACTTCTTCGAGCGTCTCACCGATTTCGGTCGCAAGCACGACATCGCCATCATTCACGACAACGCCTACTCCGAGATCACTTTCAACGGTTACACGGCGCCTAGCTTTCTGCAGGCGCCCGGTTCGAAGGAAGTAGGCATCGAGTTCTACTCGCTCTCCAAGACATATAACATGACCGGCTGGAGGATCGGTGCCGCGGTAGGAAATGCCGAGATCATCGAGGCGCTTTGGCGGCTCAAGACCAACATGGATTCCGGAATGTTCCAGGCCCTTCAACGCACAGCGGTCACCGCCATGACCGGTCCGCAGCAGTGTGTCAAGGACATGTGCGACCTGTATCAACGACGCCGCGATCTGGTCGTGGGAACGCTGCGCGAGATCGGCATCGATGTGGCATCGCCCAAGGGCACCATCTACATCTGGGTGCCGGTCCCGGACGGCTATACCTCTACTTCCTTCGCCGATATGGTCCTGGACAAGTGCGCCGTGGTAGTGCCGCCCGGCTCCGGCTACGGCCCCGGCGGCGAAGGCTTCGTGAGGATATCCCTGACCGCGCCCGACGAGCGGATTATCGAAGCGCTCGAGCGGATAAAAGATAATTTGTGAGTGAACGCGCTTATCTCATAGCCGTAGTGAGCGGTCCCTCTCCTGATCAAGAGGGGTATGAGTCTCTGGCCGAGTTGCGCGAGCTGTTGGCCACCGCCGGCGCCGAATATGCTGGTGAAATGATTCAGCGTCGGGACCATCCCGTAGCCCATACCTACTTCGGCAAGGGCAAGCTGGTTGAGCTCAAGCAGGAAGTCGCCCGCCTGAAGCCCGACCTGGTGGTTGTCGAGGACGAGCTTACGCCCACCCAGCAGCGTAACCTCGAGGACAAGCTCGGCGTGCGGGTCATCGATCGCGCCGCGCTCATCCTCGACATCTTCGCCCAACATGCCCACACCGCTGAAGGAAAGCTGCAGGTGGAGCTGGCGCAGCTCGAATTCAACCTGACCCGCATGCGTGGCAAGGGTATCGAACTCTCGCGGCTGGGCGGTGGCATCGGCACCAGGGGCCCAGGCGAGACCAAGCTCGAGGTTGACCAGAGGGTTGCCCGCAACCGTATCAGTCATCTCAAGCGGCGCCTTAAGGATGTGTCATCATCGCGTGAAGTAATGCGCCGCTCACGTTTGGCATCCCGCCTGCCGCTGGTTGCTCTTGCCGGATATACCAATACCGGCAAATCTACACTTCTGAACGCGCTCACCAAGGCTGGTGTTTCCGTCAACGACCAGCTTTTTGAAACACTCGACCCGACTACCCGCTCCTATGAATTCGAAGGGCAAACCTACCTTTTGACTGACACCGTCGGTTTCATTCGCAAGCTGCCTCATCAACTGGTCGAGGCTTTTCACTCCACCCTCGAAGAAACCCTGGTGGCCAACCTGATACTTCATGTGGCGGATGCTTCAGCGCCTGAAGATGAGCTTGACGTTATGATCAAAGCGGTAGATAAGGTGCTGGACGATATCGAAGCGGCATCGATTCCGCGCCTGCTGGTGCTCAACAAGGTCGACCGGATTGACTCGGAGCAGCGAAGTTATCTTAAGAGAAACTATCCGGACGCCATATTCATATCAGCGCTCCAGGGTGACGGCCTGGACTTTCTCCAGGAACGTGTCAAGCAATTCTTCGATGCCGGTCTGGAATTAGTGGAACTGTTCTTTTCATATGGTGTCGGCCGCGTAATTGGCGATATCCATAGAATTGCCACTAATGTTGAGTTGGAGAACACTCCCGAGGGAGTCATCGTTCGTGCCCGCCTGCCTCGTGAGTATGTATCGCGTTTTTCGAGGTATCAGCGATAAGAGCGGCTTTAGATCCCGGTACGGGGGTGACATTACACTGAACCGCTGCTTTGATAGGATTGTATCCATGCTCATACCTATAAAGATCCTCAATCCCGCGGCAAGGTACCCGTGCATGCCTACAACGATGGCGATGCCGGCGTCGATCTTACCAGCGTTACTGCATTGACTTTGAAGGCGGGGGAGAGAGCGCTGGTTGCCACCGGTATCGCAATTGCAATTCCCCGGGGTTACGGGGGCTTTGTGCAGCCCCGTTCGGGCCTCGCTGCCAAATTCGGGATCACACTCACCAACTCTCCCGGCCTGATCGACAGCAATTACCGGGGCGAGGTTAAAGTGATAATCCAGAATACCGGCGATAAGGATTTTGTTATCGAAAAGGGCAGCCGCATCGCCCAACTGGTTATCGTGCCGGTCGAACGCGCCGTTTTCGAGGAAGTCGATGAACTTCCTGAGTCCGAACGTGGGGATGGCGGCTTCGGCAGCTCCGGGCATTAGCACGCCACAGTTACATCTCCTGCCTTCCTGGAATCTTTTTCACTTGGTGGCTTGAGGGATCTGACGAGGAAGCCGTCAGGAACCTGTTCAAACCTGAAGTTGCACAAGCCTTCAGCGATGTCAGGGTCTTGAATAATCGGCCGAAAATCCGGCCGCTGTGATATACTCTTCCCTGTGTTCGGGACGTGGCGCAGTCTGGTAGCGCACCGGGCTGGGGGTCCGGTGGCCGCCGGTTCGAATCCGGCCGTCCCGACCATATCCCGAAATGTGGAAGCAAAAGAAGCGCTCCAGCGGTTCTTTCTTGTAAGTGAACAATGGAGGCAACCCTGCGAGCAGTCGCGAACGCCCTAACCCTGTCGCGAATTCTGGCGGTTCCCGCGATTGTCTACCTCGTGCTCCAGTCCGAGGACGGGTCCAGCACCGCGGCCACGATTATCTTCACTTTAGCCGCTCTGACGGACTTCATCGACGGGCGCCTGGCCAGGGCGACCGGGACTGTCAGCGAGTTCGGCAGGGTATTCGATCCCCTGGCCGACAGGATCTTTATCAGCTGCACCATCGCCGCGCTCACCCTGATACAAATAAACCCTCTGCCAATGATAGGCGTGGCTATGGTAATTTGCCGGGATATTTTTATGATTCTTGGGTATAAGATGCTTGAGGCTCGCGGTGTGAAACTTCGGGTAACCTTTCTGGGGAAGATATACACAGCGATATTCATGGCGGCGATCCTGTTTCGACTGGCAGGTTGGTGGCCATGGGAGATTCTTTTCTGGCTTGGTGTGGCAGGTTCAATCCTGACAGGAGCAATCTACACTCTAAAGGGGCTGAACCGGCTGACCGAGGTAAATTCGGCGCCCTGACCGGTAGCATTGTCACCTGTGGTCTTTGATCTGGTTGACAAAAGCTTAGAATCAGTATAGATACCGGTTCAATATAGTTATTTTCCATTGCATGGTTGAAATTTGCAGGAAGGAAAACTGCGGATCTCAACTATTTACGAAAGGGAGTATATGAAGGCAGTAGTAATGGCCGGGGGAGAAGGGACCAGGCTGCGCCCGCTCACGAGCAACCAGCCCAAACCGATGGTCCCTATCGTCAACAAACCCTGTATGGAGCACATCATCGAGCTCCTCAAGCAGCACGACCTCACGGATATCATCGTTACCCTGGCTTTCCTGCCCCAGAGCATACGCGGTTACTTTGGCGACGGTTCTTCCATGGGCGTATCCATTGAATACTCGGTCGAAGAGAGTCCGCTGGGCACCGCCGGCTCCGTACGCAATGCCTTCGAACACCTCGACGAGACGTTTATAGTCATCAGCGGCGACGCACTCACCGACTTCAACCTCACCGAGGTTATCGACTTCCACAAGAGCAAGGGTTCGATGATCACTTTAGCCCTCAAGAGCGTGGAGAACCCACTGGAGTTCGGCGTAGTCATCGTCGACGAGGACAAACACATCAAGCAGTTCCTGGAAAAACCCAGCTGGGGACAGGTTTTCAGCGATTATGTAAATACCGGAATCTATGTTCTGGAACCGGAGATATTCGACTACATCGCGGCGGACACCAAGTACGATTTCAGTCAGGAACTCTTTCCCAAGATGCTCAAGCGGGGCAAGCCGATGTACGGTTACCCCTGCGAGGGCTACTGGCAGGACATCGGGAACATCAATCAGTTCCTGAGGGCTAATCACGACGCCCTCGACGGCAAGGTGAGCGTCAATATCCCCGGCATCAAGCTGCGTGAGAACATCTACATCGGCGAGAAACTCAACCTCGACAGTCTCGACAACATCCGCGGCCCGGCGCTCATCGGCAACTATGCCAAAATCGACACCGGCGCCAAGATCCAGCCTTACACCATTCTCGGCAACAATGTAGTCGTCAAGGACAACGCGGAGATCGATCACAGCGTGATCGACTCAAACACTTACATCGGCTCTGGCGCGAAAGTAAGCGGCGCCATCATAGGCAAGAACTGTGATATCAAGCCGAGCGCCACCATTCACGCCAACGCCGCGCTGGGCGACGAATGCAGCATCGGCGATCACAGCATGATAGCCAGCAACGTCAAGATCTACCCTTTCAAGGTGATCGAGGCCGGCGCCCAGGTCTACTCCAGTATTATCTGGGAATGGCGGGCGCTCTCCACCCTGTTCGGCAAGGACGGAGTAACCGGACTCGTCAATGTCGACATTACCTCGGAGCTGGCGCTCAAGCTGGCAATGGCCTATGGCACCACCCTCGACAAGGGCGCCCCGGTCAGCTGTAGCCGCGACGAGCACCCTGCGTCACGCATGATAAAGCGCGCTATCGGCGCCGGCCTGAATTCCACCGGCGTCAACGTGCGCGACCTCAGGGTGACGCCGGCCTCGGTGAACCGTTTCGACCTTAAATGCGGCAACGCCGTCGGCGGCATCCATGTGCGGGTTTCCGCCTGGCATCCCGAAGTAATGCAGATACTATTCTTCGAGCCACCCGGCAGCCCGATCGGCGAAGGCACCGAGCGGGATATCGAAAAATATTACAATCGCCATGATTACCGGCGTGCCTTCTACACGGAGATCGGCAAGATCATCTACCCGGTGCGGACGACAGAGGAATACATACAGGGATTGCTGGCGACCTGGGATGTTGACAAAATCCGCAATCGGCGATTCCGTTTTGTTCTGGACCATAGTTACTCCAGCGCCTCATTGATCGCCAGTCGTCTGCTCTCCAAGCTGGGGGCCGAGATCATCGCCATCAATACATTTCTTGACGAGGACAAGACCGCCATTACTTCGACCAGTCTCGAAGCGGAATCGACGCGGCTGCAGAAGCTGGTTGTCTCGGCCGGCGCCGACCTCGGCATTACCATCGATAATGCTGCCGAGAAGATTTTTCTGGTCGATGAAAACGGCAATGAAATCTCCCCGGAACAGACACTGTTTTTGCTGCTCAAACTGATGGCGAGCTCCGAGGGGCAGGGCAAGATCGCCCTGCCTTTGACAGTCTCGCGCCTGGCCGAAATGATGGTCGAGGGGACCGGTTGCGAGATACTCAGGACCAAGGTGTCTCAGGCCGCGCTCACCGAGGCCGCGGCCAGGCCGGATGTCATCTTTGCCGGCGCCGTTGGCGGCGATTTTATATTCCCCGGATTCCTGCCGGCCCATGATGCCCTTATGAGCATGGGCAAGGTGCTCGAGCTGCTTGCCGTTTCGGAGAAACCGCTATCCGAACTGGTCGCACAGATTCCCGAAACGACCCTGCTTCGAGAGACTAAGAGCTGCCCCTGGTCGCTCAAGGGCGTCGCCATGCGCGAGATTTCCGAAAGTATCGAGGAGGAAGAAAACGTCAGTCGTCTCGATGGTATCAAGGTCTTTCACGAGAACGGCTGGGCGCAGGTTCTGCCATCCCCGGACGAACCTCTATTCGAGATTTATGCCGAAGGCGACACGATTGATGATTCTAAAGCTCTGCTTGAACGTTATGCGGCGAAGCTCGATGAAATCATAGCTACCCATGAGCATCAGGAAGCCTGAAATCTCAGGCGCAGACTGATCCTCAGGTAGAAACTTGCGAATCGATACACATGTTCATACTTCTCCCGGGAGTCGTTGTTCAGAAATGTCTTTGACAGCGTTCCTTGAGACCCTGCAGCATCAGGTTATCAATGCGGTCTGTCTCACGAACCACGGCAATCTGAAAGATTATGAGGACCTGGTAGCGATGGCTCCTCACGGCATTGCGATAATTCCGGGAGTAGAATTATCTTCAACGTCCGGAGATTTCCTCGTCTTTTCCGTCGATCTCGATTTTCTACGCTCCTTGAATGCGGTACAACTGTTGCCGAAGCGCGGCGACAGGCCTTCTGGCACCGCGGTGGTGTGGGCCCACCCGTTCGCTGGTAATCGGGGCGGACGGGGCGTTGACCAAGGTTACATCAGTAGCATAGTGGCAGAGGTCGATGGCATCGAAGTCTACAATGGTAACTGGTCGGACGAGGAAGCCAGTGGCCATGCCTTCCGTATCGCCGAAGAAAATGGCCTGGCCCAACTCGGCGGCAGTGACGCACACAGAGTGAAGGATTTGATGCGTTGCTGGACTGAGGCGGACGAAAAAATCTGTACTGGCGCGGATTTTGTCGCGGCAATCATAGGGCGTAAAACAACCGCGAAAAGGAAGTAAGGGTGGAGATGAATGAGATTAGCGGAAGGGTGTTCCCGCTTGCACTAGGGTCTTCGACAGACGTTCCAGCGGAAACACCCTTCCGCTAATCTCATTCAGGCAACTCATTCAGCGCCGGTATTCGCCATAACCTGTTTGCTGACGATACGCAGTGCCTCGAAAACTCCGACACCGGTGAGCGCGCAGGATTCAACGGATGGTGAATTCGTATGGTTGAGTAGCTCGTCGAGGTCGCTGGTCGCGAAGATATCGCTCAGGTCACGTTTGTTGTATTGCATGACCATGCCCAGGTCCATTGGATTGTCATCCTGGTCCTGGAGGTTATCCCACATGTTGAGATAGGCCTCGATATTGTCATCAAGCCGGTTCAGCTGTGAATCGACGACGAAAACGATGCCGTCGACCCCCTGGATAACCAGCTTGCGGCTGGCATTGTACTGCCGCTGGCCAGGTACCGTGTATAGATGAAAACGCGTTTTGAGTCCGCGCACCTTGCCCAGATCAAGAGGCAGGAAATCAAAATACAGCGTCCGCTCCTCTTCGGTGGCGATGGACACCAGCTTGCCCTTCACTTGAGGGTTCACCTTGCGATAAACGTGCTGGAGGCTAGTTGTCTTGCCGCCCAGGGCGCAACCGTAATAAACGATTTTATAGTTGATCTCTCCTGCGGCCAGATTAATCAGTGCCAATGGTATCCCCCTCGGAACTCAGGATTTCGTCCACGGTCTCCGCCATTTCGCTGGCTTGATGAGTAACTTCACACTTTCCACTTTCAACAACACTTTTTTCCGGGCCGAAAGTTTTGGACAGTGCGGCGACCGCCCGTCCGGTTAAGAGTCTGATCCGCCCGATTTCGCTGGAGTTCCGAAAGCACATTACCAGCAATATATCCTGCGTAATCTGGGCAATAGTAATGTTTAATTCAGATCCTTCGTGGAGCATTACTGTGAATTCAGGATCTTCCATCATCATTGCGAGTTGGCGGGTTGCCGCAAAAGAGCTCGCCGACAGAGAGGCCAACGCGTCCGCATCGGCCATATGTGTTGATGATATCACGGTGATGGGTTGCCCTGCGGTAGTGACAATCCTGAGAAATACCGGTGAGATTGCAGCACCCAAGCGCTCCAATACGGGTCTGGCGGTATCCAGCTGTGATTTCAGTACTGTTTGCCTGGTGCTCAATTGTCTCGCATTACCCCCAGGATTGCCTGCCGGTATTGGATATCGGCATCCCAATACAGCGGCCCGACCCTGAAAAGTCCATTTCTAAAGGTAAGGTTGAACCTTGGATGACCAGGGAATATAATAAAGTAAATCTAGTCTGTGGAGGTACAAAGTGGAGAATTTGCCTGAACTTTCCAGCCTGTCTGACAAGGAACTGAAGTCGCTTATCCGCGAGCTTGTCACCCAGGAGCAGGAGTTTAGTTTTCAACGCCGCATACTTCACGGCAAGATTGACATCCTGCGGGCGGAACTGGTCCAGAGGCTCTCCGGCAAGAGGGACTCTGGAGAGTCGTTAATTTCTGCCGATGATGTCGGTAAATTGACTGAAATTTTGGCAAAGGGAGAGCGTTTTTCCATAGGCGGAAACCCGTCTGAAAAAAAAATGAAAGGGTTTCAGGCGGGCAACCGCCGGTTATAAGTAACCGATTTCGTTCATCAAGGGGAGGAGAAAGAGTGCCTGAGCGTTTCGCGAAGCTGGTCAAAGCAATCCAACACCTGTTTGAAGATATGGGTGTCGATGTAGTGGAGGAGCGCGTTCTGCGTTTTATCCTCCAGGAAATTCACTGTGGGAAGACTCTCGAAGATGCTCTGGATGAGCCTTATGTCATGAACAACACAAAACCGGCCTGGCGCCGGGAGATCCTGGAAAGGCCCGAGGTTATACGGGCGGTTGAGGAAGAAGTGGAAAAAACATTCGAAGGTCACAGGGGTGACTGCGGAGAGTGACCAATGTCTACTGCCATGAATGCGGATATCAGAATACCGAGGAAGGCAAGTACTGCAGCAGGTGTGGCGCTCTTCTCCCGGAAGAAGATTCTGGGGCCGAAAACACCATCAGCTACTCTCCTGAAGCCGAGGATCGTGAACCGGATCTTGGCAACCTTTCGGAGGTAGTCAACGAAGGAATATCCCTGGTTGTGAGGAGTGGTGGAGGGCTGGCCGGGGAAACCTTCACGCCCGGCCGGGGAAAAACGACGATTGGCCGGCATCCTGACAGCGATATTTTCCTCGACGATATTACTGTTTCACGGAATCATGCGCAGCTGATCCAAAAGCCGGACGGTTTTTATATCCAGGACCAGGGCAGTCTCAACGGGACGTATGTAAACCGGGCTCGGGTGGAGATCCAAAAGCTTTCTGATGGTGATCAGGTGCAGATCGGTAAATACAAGCTAACCTATATCGAGCGATGAAAGAGGACGAGGGTAACGGCGCCACCTCCAGGGCGCTGACGATAGGCGCTGTAGTAGAATTTCTCAAACCGGAATTTTCCGATATCAGCATCAGCAAGATCCGCTATCTGGAGGACGAGAAGCTGATAGCCCCCAAAAGGACAACTGGTGGCTACCGGCTTTTTTCCAAGGCGGATGTGGAAAGACTGCGTACAATTCTCGCATTACAGAGGGATGAGTTTCTGCCGCTTAAGGTAATCCGCCAGGAGCTTTCGCGTAAGGGCACCGTAGCCGTACGTCCTACCAGCGGCCGGCGATTCAAGAAAGTAAGCCTCAAGCCTCCCCCTGTATCAGATACCAAGAGCTTTACACTCGAAGAGGCGCTTGAAGCTTCCGGTGCTGAGGGAGAGCTGGTCCGTGAGCTCGAGGAATATGGTTTAATCAGCGGCGTTTCAAGCGGGGGCACCCGACGTTACGACCAAACGGACGTAGAGGTGATGGCGGCCGCCTCGGACCTTGCTCAGTATGGTGTTGCGGCGCGTAACCTTAAAACGTTGAAGAGCTCAGTCGACCGGGAATCAGCTCTGCTGCTGCAGATTCTCTCGCCGACCCTGCGATCGCAAAACCCACAGACTCGGAAGGATGGAATAGCGGCTCTGGAAAACCTTGCGACGGTTTCTTCATATCTCAAACATCTGCTACTTATAAAAGACCTGAGAAAATATATTGCGTCTTAAGCAAAATAGTAGTTTTGTAGTCAACTAATAATAGATTGCTATCAGTATTTACGAATTTTGTGCAATCTGAAAGGAGCAGAGAACCAATGGATCTGGCATCAAAGATACGCGACATACCCGACTTTCCCAAGGAAGGCATAATATTCAGGGATATAACACCGCTGCTACAGGATGCGGAATCTTTGCGTTATGCGGTAGACCAGATGGCAGAGTTCGGGGTGGGGAAGAAGATTGATGTTGTCGTGGGAGCCGAGGCCCGCGGCTTCATTCTTGGAGCAGTTCTCGCGTACACGCTGGGAGCAGGTTTTGTACCTGCCAGGAAGCCGGGCAAGCTGCCGTTTCTGACAGTCGCGGCGGAATACGATCTCGAGTACGGAACCGACAGCCTTGAAGTACACAATGACGCGATTGCCCCGGGAACCAGGGTGCTTGTTCACGACGACCTTCTGGCTACGGGTGGAACCGCCCGGGCAAAATGTGACCTGGTGGAAAAGCTGGGCGGCGAAGTTGTCGGAGTCACTTTCATAGTCGAGCTGTCATTCCTGAAGGGCCGTGAAAAGCTCAAGGAATACGACATTTTCAGCCTGATAAAGTACGATTCAGAGTAGGGGATGGACCGTAGCGGAGCAGAGTGGGGATCTTAATTAAGGATATAGTTCCGGCAATTTGTACAGGACGCCTCTGACCGCCCTGTATTTTTTTCTAACGATAAACCTCGGCGCTGACGAACCCGATGCCGCTTATCCCTATTGCCTGCGCGCTTGCCAGTGAAAGGTCGATGATCCGCCCGCCGACATAGGGACCCCGATCGTTGATCCGCACAAATACCGAGCGGCCTTCATGGGTCACTTTCAGCCAGGTATTGAAAGGCAGCGATTTGTGGGCGGCGGTGTAACCGTACATGTTATAGAATTCACCATTAGCCGTACTATTGCCCTGGAAACCAGGACCATACCAGCTGGCTATACCGCTGATGGCCACACCGGTCGGCTGTAGCCCCGCAGGCGGCTGGTTTGAAACTATGATCGATGGCCCCATCACGCTCGAGTAGATGTTGCCCGCATCGATTGCCGCGGACTCCTCGGCGGCACGCTCCAATTCCTGCTGCTGCTCACGGGACTGCGCGCGAGTGAGCTCAGCCATCTCGCTGTCGATTTCCGCTTTGCCGGAGCTTATTTGAGCCTCGAGTTGCTGTCTACGGATTATAAGCCCATTGACGTCTTCCGCCTGGGACTGCTTGAGATCGTCGACCTTTTCACGCATTTGGCGGATAGATTCCGCCTGGGCTTTGACCTGTTTAACCAGACGTTCATCATTTTCAGATACCCTGCTCAGATATGATGCACGGGCAAAGGCATCAGATATGTCCTCGCTGGAGAGCATTATGGCTAGATAATTACTCTCTCCAAGTTTATAGATGGCCGAAATGCGGCCCTCGTATAGATTGAGGGTCTCATTGTACATATCCTCTGCGTTACGCAGCTTTGTGGTTGCGTCAGTGAGTTCCATACGCCTCTGGCCGAGGTATTGCTGCGCTGTCGCAATGCGCTGATCCAGTTGGGCTATTTCATCACGAGTCCTGTCAAGGTTTTGCTGAGAACGCGCTATCCCGTCGGATATTTCCCGAGAACCGCTTTCTGCGATCGCGGCTGATACAACAATCAGAAAACAGCAGGCGGCCGTAAGGAAGAATGAACACAACAATCTGATGTAGGTATATGATGACTTCTCAGAATTTCTGTTTAGCAACGCATTTATCCCTATTCGGTATTGCCTGGCCAGAAACGGTTTCCGGTGGACATTAGCTTTCCGTGGCTACTATCGACATGGACCCCGGAGAGTTTAGTACATAAGGGAGGGATGTAAAAAGGGTTCGATAGCTTCTTAACCTAAATTTAAAAGGTTACATAATATATATTATCGTGCACGGTTGGCGGAGCTGAGCATACAGTTGGGGTTCATCGCTGGATGTTGACCGTCTAAACGCATGGTCCTGGGTGTTAAAAACGCCTGTGCGGCCAGTAATGTCTGTATGACTCATAAATACTGCGTCAAAAAAGCCCAACCTGCCCAGAAATGCCTGCAATAACTATGAACCTATAACACGCATATAGACAAGATAAGATCAAAAAGTTTTCCGTAACATTAGTAGACTGCGCGGCGTAGAAATTGAAATCGGTTACGCAGCTCGCGATTCAGAACAAAAATTTTTAAGAATTTGAAAATGAATCGGTTAATTCAGAGAAAATACGGCAATATGCAGGATAAAAAAGATGCGAAGCAGTGGAAGTGCAGATAAAACGGCGGAAATCAGCGAATGGGGGCTAACCGCGATTAAAATCGATCAGAGGGAATCCAGGAGGCTCAGAATATTGTCAGCAGCCGTCCCCAGCTCGAACTTGTGTTCCTCTCCCCCGCGTCTGACCTGAACTTCTACCGATCCCTCCGCGACGGTGCGTTTGCCGATGGTTACACGCAAAGGACAGCCGAGCAGCTCGGCGTCTTTGAACTTGACACCTGGCGAAACGGCGCGATCGTCCAGGAGTACCTCGGCTCCGGCCGCCATCAAATCTGCATAGAGTTTTTCGGCTATTGCCGTTTGTTGCGAATCGGCAGGTTGCACCAGCGCCACGTGGATGGCGAATGGCGCGATGTTCACAGGCCAAATGATACCCTTCTCATCGGCGAGTTGTTCGACTGCCGCCGCGACTATTCGCGCCGGGCCGATGCCGTAGCTGCCCATGATTATGTTTTGTTC
>Ga0075518_1000155_pt1 | contig 12651 bp, 9 predicted proteins | sample NGEPerA_2_FD_76970 | JGI IMG/M metagenome (GOLD analysis project Ga0075518, IMG submission 76970) | Arctic peat soil microbial communities from the Barrow Environmental Observatory site, Barrow, Alaska, USA - NGEE PermafrostAB136-A | ecosystem: Environmental > Terrestrial > Soil > Wetlands > Peat...
GCGCCCGGCGCAGCGCCGGGCCCGCCCGGGCGCCCCGAGTCGTGCAGGAGCCCGAGGCCGAGCGCAGCGGTGATGGCGGTCGTGGAGGTCGTCGTCCCCGCCGCGGTCGGCCTCGGGCTCCTGCACGACTCGGTGCGCCCGGGCTGGCCCGTCGCTGCGCTGGTCGCGGCGGTGCTGGCGCTGGCCGCCTGCGTCGCGCTCGCCGCGAGCCCGGCGACGACGGCCACGGGACACGTCCCGGTCGGACCCGCCGCCGCGAGGTAGTCCGTCGGGGACCACCTCGCGGCGGGATGTGCGGGTCTGGCGTGCGGGTCGAGGGTCAGCCGACCGTGCAGGTCACCGCGGGTGCGGTGGTGGGTGCCGTGCCGCTGCCGATGAAGCCGTACGTCGTGGACCTCCCGGTGTCGACCAGTCCGTTCCAGGCCGTGTTCTTCACCGTGACGGACGTGCCCGAGACCGTGAGCGTCCCGCTCCACAGCTGCCCGATCGTCGTGCCCGACGGCAGGGTGAACGTCGTCGTCCAGCTGCCGATGAGGGACGAGCCCGCCGTCACCGCGACCGAGGCCTGGAAGCCGCCCGGCCAGCTGTTACCGACCGTGAGGGCAGCGCTGCACGTCTTCGTCCCCGAGGTCGCCGTGGGGGTCGGAGTCGGCGTGGCCGTGGCGGTTGCCGTGGCGGTTGCCGTGGCCGTCGGGGTGGGCGTCGGTGTCACGCCCGAGAAGATCGTCGCGCGCTTGGCCGTCGCGACGATGCCGTTCGTGCCGTTGAACAGCCGCTGGCCCCACGTGGTCAGCGCGTTCGGGTTGAAGCTCGTCGACAGGTCGAGGTACTCGACACCGCCGCCGTTGCCGCTCCACGACCAGCCGAGCCAGCCGACCCCGAGGCGCTGCGACTCGGACAGGATCGTGTCCTCGTCGACGTCGCCGTCGGAGTGCGTGTTGCCGAACTCGCCGACGATGAGCGGCAGGCCCGCGGTCTGGAACGCGCCGAGGTACGCCGTGATCTCCGCGGCCGTGTCGTAGACGCCGTACATGTGCACCGAGAACAGGACGTTGGCGTCGGGGTCCGCCGCAAAGATGGTCTTCGCGTTGTCCCGCATCTGCCCCTTCCAGTCCTGTCCCCAGGCGGGTGCGTCGACGACGATCGTGTTCTTGAAGCCCGCGGCACGCAGCCGCGTGATGGCCGCGACGTTGTCGGTGACGTAGGTCGCGGTGGCCGTGTCGGAGTTGCCGTAGGGCTCGTTGCCGATGTTCAGCAGCGTGTAGTCCTCCTGACCCTGGAGCGCGTCCTTGATCGAGATCCAGTAGTCGACCGCCTTCGCGAGCGTGATCGCGGCCGAGTCCTCGCCGTAGCCGGTCGTGTCATGGACCTCGAGGATCGAGATCAGCCGGTTGTCCTTCGCGAGCTGGATGACGTTCTTCACGTCGGTCACGTCGTTCTTGGTCCAGCGGTCGCCGCTCGAGAGGACGGTGCGCACCGAGTTGGCGCCGAGCGCCGACACGTCCTTGAACGACTGCGTCTGCGTCGGGTACCAGGTGTGCGCATGGTTGACGCCGCGGAACACGAAAGCCGTGCCGTTCCGTTCGACGAGCTTGCCGTTCACGATGTGCAGCCCGGTCGACGCCGCGGCGCTCGCGGTCGTCGTCCCTGCGAGCGGGAGGAGCAGCGCGGCGGCGAGCGCCCCGGCGATCCAGATCTTCCTTCTCATGGTCATCCTCGTTCCAGCGCCACGGACCGGGCGCGGCGGCGCGTCGGACTCGATGGCGACTCAGCGTCGAGACCGACGGGGACAGCCCGCCGTGCCGAGCACCCGGCACCGCGGGGGCTGTCGCGCCGAGGCGTGGACGGGCACAGCGGTGTGGATGCGTCGCCGTAGAACTACCAGAGCGCGCTCGACGGCTCCAGGCCCTAAACGATTCGCGCGGCAGAGAGCCGCCGTCGTGAGACGGGGCTCCCTGCCGCGGCGCGGTGTGGCGGTGAGGTCAGTCGGTGGCCGACGGCGGATCGGTCGTCGGCACCGTCGGCGCCGCGAGACCCGCCGAGATGAGGTCCATCACGGACGAGTCGGCGAGCGTCGTGGCATCCCCGACGGCGCGGTGCTCGGCGATGTCCCGCAGCAGCCGGCGCATGATCTTGCCCGACCGGGTCTTCGGCAGCTCGGCGACGACGAGGATCGTGCGGGGTTTGGCGATCGGCCCGATCTCCTTCGCGACGTGGTTGCGCAGCTCGGTCGCGATCTCCTCGGCGGGCCGGTCGCTCACGGCGTCGCCGCGCAGGATGACGAACGCGACCACGGCCTGCCCGGTCATCTCGTCGTTCGCACCGACGACCGCGGCCTCCGCGACGCTCGGGTGGGACACGAGCGCCGACTCGATCTCGGTCGTCGAGAGCCGGTGACCCGAGACGTTCATGACGTCGTCGACACGGCCGAGCAGCCAGATGTCGCCGTCCTCGTCCTTCTTCGCACCGTCGCCCGCGAAGTACAGCCCGGCGAAGCGGGACCAGTACGTGTCCTGGTAGCGCTCCATGTCGCCCCAGATCCCGCGCAGCATCGAGGGCCACGGCTCGGTCAGGACGAGGTAGCCGCCGCCGCCGTTCGGCACGGACTTCGCGTCGTCGTCCACGACGTCGGCGGCGATACCCGGGAGGGGTGCCTGCGCCGAGCCCGGCTTGGCGATCGTCACGCCCGGCAGCGGCGAGATCATGATCGCGCCCGTCTCTGTCTGCCACCACGTGTCCACGACCGGCGTGCGGTCCCCGCCGATGACGCGCCGGTACCAGACCCACGCCTCGGGGTTGATCGGCTCGCCGACCGAGCCCAGGACCCGCAGGCTCGACAGGTCATGGGCGGCGGGGATGTCGTCGCCCCACTTCATGCAGGTCCGGATCGCCGTGGGGGCGGTGTACAGGATCGACACCTTGTACTTCGCGATGATCTCCCACCAGCGGCCGCGGTGCGGCGTGTCCGGGGTGCCCTCGTAGATGACCTGCGTCGCGCCGTTGATGAGGGGCGCGTACACGACGTACGTGTGGCCCGTGATCCAGCCGATGTCGGCCGTGCACCAGAAGACGTCCGTCTCCGGCTTGAGGTCGAAGACGTTGAGGTGGGTGTACGCCGCCTGCGTCAGGTAGCCGCCGGTCGTGTGCAGGATCCCCTTGGGCTTCCCGGTCGTGCCCGACGTGTACAGGATGAACAGCGGGTGCTCGGCCTCGAGGTCGACGGGCGTGTGCTGGTCGCTCGCGGCGTCGAGCGCGTCGTGCCACCACACGTCGCGACCCTCGGTCCAGTCGACGTCCTGGCCGGTCCGGCGCACGACGAGCACATGGTCGACCGTCGGCGCGCCCTTGGCGAGGGCCTCGTCGACCGCGGGCTTGAGCGCGCTCGCTGAACCACGCCGGTAGCCGCCGTCGGCGGTGATCACGAGCTTCGCCTCGGCGTCGAGGATGCGCGAGTGCAGCGCCTCGGCGGAGAACCCGCCGAACACGACCGAGTGCGGCGCGCCGATCCGGGCGCACGCGAGCATCGCGATGACGGCCTCGGGGATGAGCGGCATGTAGACGGCGACCCGGTCGCCCGTCCCGACCCCCAGGGCCTCGAGCGCGTTCGCCGCCCTGGAGACCTCGCGCTGGAGGTCGGCGTACGTGAGAGTGCGGGTATCGCCCGGCTCGCCCTCGAAGTAGATCGCGACGCGGTCGCCGTGCCCGGCCTCGACGTGGCGGTCGACCGCGTTGTAGGCCGCGTTGATCGTGCCGTCCGCGAACCACCGCGCGACCGGGGCCCCCGACCAGTCGAGGACCTCGTGGAACGGTTTCGCCCAGGTCAGCAGCTCGCGCGCCTGCTCGGCCCAGAAGTCGTGCGGGTCGGCCTTGGCCCAGGCGTACCCCTCCGGGCGCGCGTTGGCCTGCGCGGCGAACTCCGGGTCCGGGGGGAAGCGGCGGACCTCGGTCGACAAGTTCTCCAGGGCATCGGCCACAGTGGTACCTCCTGCGCAGCGACGTCGGTGCGTCGGGGACGGCTCTGTCCCTGCTCGGCACTCTAGTAGGACGAAGGTCCGGCGCGCCCGGTCGCGCCGGACACCAGCCGGCTCAGGCGGCCCGACCCCGCTCGCGGAACTCCCCGAGCACCCGGCCGCGCCGCTTGGCCATCGCGGTCGTGATGCCGACCGACAGCAGGAGGAACCCGACGAGCAGGATCGTCCCCGACGTGCCCGCGACCGTCGCGTGCGAGACCGTGTCGCGCGAGCTGTCCGTCGCGAGCCAGTGCATCGTCTCGTTGCGCGCGATCCCGGGTGCGTACAGGAACACCGCGCCGAACGCCGTCGCGATGACGCCGCCCGTGATCGGGACCACGGCCGTCCACAGCCCGAGGTACACGAGGACACCCAGCACGAGGACCGCGGCCGTCACGAGCACGATCCCCAGCACGTCGAGAGACGCGTCCCAGGGGTCGGACTGCCTGCCGGACTGGACGGCGAGGATGCGCCCCTGGCCGACGAGCGCGAGAACGAGCGCTGCGGGCGTCGCGAGCACGCCGAGCACCACACCCCACATTTGCCCACCGAAGCCGGTCGCATGCGGGGCGACAGGCTCGGGGGGGACGACGTCGGTGCGGCTCGCGGGGGGCGCACCCGGCGGTGTCGCACTGCCGGGTGCCGCCGTGTCGTGCGTGGGCGGTGCAGCATGCACCGGCTCAGGAACGGGATCAGGGACGATGGTCGGCATCGCGTCGGCGTGCACGGCCTCGACGCCGGGCGGCGGCGTCGGTGCGGGTCGCTCCGCCGCGTGCGCCGCGGCCGCGCGGGCTGCCGCACCACGCGTCGTTTGCAGGGGGGATGTCGAGTCGATCGTGGGGTCGGGCTCACCGCTCGGGATGTGCGGGTCGGAGGTGCTCACGGGTGCTCCTTCGTCGCCAGTTCGGGCGGCGTCAGACGACGCAGCCCACGGGCTCACCGTAGAACGGTAGCGACCGGCTCGCCCACTGTTGTCCCGTTCGCGGCGATCTGTCCCTGTGGTACGACGGGCAGCCTCCGGCCCGCCGCGACGACGTACGCCGCGCCCACGAGGAGCCCGCCGCCGACGAGGTTCCCGAGCCCGACCGCCCCGACGTTCCGCGCGAACTCGGCCCAGGTCGCGCCGGGCAGCCCGCCGAGGAGACCGAGGGAGAACGTCGTCATGTTGGCGACGACGTGCTCGAACCCGGACGTGATGAAGACCATGACGCACGCGAAGATCATGGCGATCTTGGCGCCTTCGCTCTGCAGCCGGGCCGCGGACCAGATCGCGAGGCACACGAGCAGGTTGCACAGGATCCCCCGGAAGAACAGCTGGGAGGTCGTCTCGTGCGCCTTGTGCTCGATCATCGTGGCGATCATCCGGCCGCCCGCGGTCTTCGGGCCGAGCGCGCCGGACTCGTGCACGATCGCGGCGAACACCATCGCGCCCGCGAGGTTGCCGACCATGCAGAACATCAGGGTCGCTGCGGCGCGCCCCCACGAGATCGAGCGGCCCAGCGCGCCCTGCGTGAGGATCATCATCGCGGAGGTCGCGAGCTCACCCCCGGCCATCACGACGATCGACAGCGCGACCCCGAACACGAGGCCCTGCACGAGGGGCGTCCACCCCGAGCCGACATCGGCCAGCGGACCGCCTGCGGTCGCCATGATGACGACTCCGATGCCGATGTAGGCGCCCGCGAGCATCGAGTGCACGAGGTAGACCACCGGCCGGCGTGCGAGGTCGGCCTTGGTACGGGCGGCACCCGTGTGGTAGTCCACGGTCTCGGCGATCGTCAGCATGTGTCCAGGGTCTCTGGCGGACCGGCGGAAATCCTGGGACGAAAGCCACCCGTGGCGCGTCTCACATGTGCGAGGGAATCGGTAGGTGCCGCGGCAGGTGAGGACGGCGTGCCTCGCCTCTTCGACCCGCTGACGCTGCGCGGGACCACGTTCGCCAACCGCATCTGGCTCGCGCCCCTGTGCCAGTACTCCGCGGCCGACGGTGTCCCGAACGACTGGTACCTCGTCCACCTGGGTGCGCGCGCGTCGGGCGGGTTCGGCCTCGTGATCGCGGAGGCGACGGCAGTCGTGCCCGAGGGGCGGATCTCCTCGCGGGACACCGGGTCGTGGAACGACGAGCAGGTCACCGCGTGGCGGCGCGTCACGGACTTCGTGCACGCCCGCGGGACGCTCGTCGGTGTCCAGCTCGCGCACGCGGGCCGCAAGGCGTCGACGTACCCGCTGTTCGCGGTCGCGCCCGACGGGCAGGCAGGACACGGCTCGGTCCCCGTGGCCGACGGCGGCTGGACCACGGTCGGCCCGTCCGCGCTCGCGTTCCCCGGGCGCGCCGCACCCGACGCCCTGAGCACCGCCCAGATCGCCGACCTGCCCGGCGCGTTCGCCGCGGCTGCCCGGCGCGCGCTGGCCGCAGGGTTCGACGTCGTCGAGCTGCGCGCCGCGCACGGCTACCTGCTCCACGAGTTCCTCTCGCCGCTGTCGAACCTGCGGACCGACGAGTACGGCGGCTTGCTCGAGAACCGCGCCCGGCTGCTCGTCGAGGTCACCGACGCGGTCCGCACGGTGTGGCCCGACGACCGCCCGCTGTTCGTGCGCGTCTCCGCGACCGACTGGACCGACGGCGGCCTGACCGTCGACGAGGTCACCCAGGTCGCGAAAGAGCTCGGTGCGCACGGCGTCGACCTCGTCGACGTCTCGACGGGCGGCAACGTCCCCGCGGAGGTCCCGGTCGGCCCGGGCTACCAGGTGCCCGCCGCACGTGCCGTCCGGGCCGGGTCCGGGCTGCCGGTCACCGCGGTCGGGCTCATCACCGACGCGCAGCAGGCCGAGCAGCTGCTCGTCGACGGTGCGGCCGACCCGGCACGCCGGCTACCGACCCTGTGCGGCCTCGGCGACCGCGGCGGCGACGACCGCCGTGACGTCGGGGTGGAACACGCTCGGCACGATGTAGGTCGGGTTGAGCTCGGCATCCGTGACGACCGACGCGAGCGCGCGCGCCGCCGCGAGCAGCAGCGCCTCGGTGACCTTGTGCGACCGCGAGTCGAGCAGCCCGCGGAACACGCCGGGGAACGCGAGGACGTTGTTGATCTGGTTCGCGAAGTCGCTGCGGCCCGTCCCCACGACGGCCGCGTGCAGCGCCGCCTCGTCGGGGTCGACCTCGGGTCGAGGGTTCGCGAGCGCGAAGACGATCGAGTCCGCCGCCATCGTCGCGATGTCGTCGCCGGTGAGGATGTCCGGCGCGCTCACCCCGATGAACACGTCGGCGTCCGCGAGCGCGGCGCGCAGGGTCCCCGTGACCCCGCGCGGGTTGGTGTGCTCGGCGGTCCACACGAGCGAGGGTGCGAGCCCGGGGCGGCCGGAGTGGACCACGCCGTCGATGTCCGCGACCACGATGTCGCGCGCGCCCGCGGCGATCAGCAGCTTGAGGACGGCCGTGCCCGCGGCCCCCGCACCGGACAGCACGATCCGGACCGTGCCGATCTCCTTGCCGACCACCTTGAGCGCGTTCGTGAGCGCGGCGACCACGACGATCGCGGTCCCGTGCTGGTCGTCGTGGAAGACGGGGATGTCGAGCCGCTCGCGCAGGCGCCGTTCGATCTCGAAGCAGCGCGGTGCGGAGATGTCCTCGAGGTTGATCCCCGCGAACACGGGCGCGATCGCGCACACCGTCTCGACGATCTGGTCGACGTCGGTCGTGTCGAGCGCGATGGGGAACGCGTCGATGCCCGCGAACCGCTTGAAGAGGACCGCCTTGCCCTCCATTACGGGCAGGGCCGCGAGCGGGCCCAGGTCACCGAGCCCGAGCACGGCGGTGCCGTCCGTCACCACGGCGATCGTGTTCCGCTTGATCGTCAGGCGTCGCGCGTCCTCGGGGTGGGCCGCGATGGCCAGGCAGATGCGCGCGACGCCGGGCGTGTAGGCCATCGACAGGTCGTCGCGGTTGCGCAGCGGCACCTTCGACTCGATCGAGAGCTTCCCGCCGAGGTGCAGGAGGAAGGTGCGGTCGCTGACGCGGTCCACGACGACGCCCGGCAGGACACGGAGCGCGTCGACGATCTGTGCGGCGTGCTCCTCGCCGCGCGTCGCGCACGTCACGTCGACGGTCATGTGCTCGTGCCCCGACGCCGTGACGTCGAGCGCTGTGACGATCCCGCCCTCGCGCTCGATCGCGGTCGTGAGCTCGCTCACGGCGGTGGGGCGTGCCAGTACCTCGAGGCGCGCGGTGATGGACGACGAGACGCTGGGGGCCGACATGCCGCTCAGTCTCGCGCGCCGACGGCTGATCGGCGCGCAGGCGTCCAGGTTCGTCGTCGACGCGCCGTACGGTCGGCTCGACCGCTGCGAGCACCTCGAACGGCTCCGCTGGATGTCCCGGCAGTCGACATAGGGTGACGGCGTGACGGCGGCAGGGTTCCAGGGTCCGGCCACGGACGACGCCGCGCTCGCAGCGATCGACGGCATCGCTCAGCTGCCAGGCGTGCCCGAGGCTGTCGAGGCCGCGCGGGTCGCGTGCGAGCAGCTCCGATGGCACGAGGCGTACCGGCGCCGGTGGCGCGAGGTCCGGCTCGAGTCGGGCGTCCGGGTGGCGCGAGCCGGGGCGGCGATCGACGGCGCGCGCGTCCCGCTGGACGTCGTGCGGGCGATCGCACTGGGGGCCGGGCCGCCAGACGGCTCGAGCGGCGCGGGGGTCGGCGTGGACCTGCTCGTCGCGAGGGGAGCGCTGCGCGCCGCGGCCGTGGTCGAGGCCTGGATGCCGGACCTCGGGGCGCGCGGGTCGGTCGAGCTGCCCCCGCTCGCCCACCTGCTGAGCCGGCTGCACAGCGCCGCCGGTGCCGGCTGGCTCCCGGACGTCGCGCTCGGACGCCTGCGCACCGACGACGCACCGCAGGACCTGCGCGGGCTCGGGCCGGCACCGACCGGTCCGGAGTCCGCCGCACGCATCGCGCTGCTCGGTCGGATCGTGCGGGACCCGCGCGCGTCCGCGCTGGTGGTCGCCGCCGTCGTGCACGGGGAGCTGCTCGCGGCGCGGCCGTTCGCGGCGGGGAACGGCATCGTCGCGCGCGGCATGTCCCGCCTCCTCGTGACCGCACGGGGGCTCGATCCGACGGGGTCCGTCGTGCCCGAGGCGGTGTGGGCCGAGGCGCCGAACGCGTACCTCGGTGCGGCTGCGGGGTTCGCCACGGGGACCCCCGCGGGGGTCGGCGCGTGGGTGCGCGCGTGCGCGGACGCCGTGGTCACGGGTGCAGATGCTGCGCGGGACGTGGCCGATGCGGTGGTCGCGGGGCGCCTGATGCGCTGAGCCGACGTCGGCGTCCGTGGCCTTCACCTGTCCCGGTGGCCGGGACCGAGCAACGGCGCCCTTGCGAGGCGCCGTTGTCGAACGAATGACTCGAGGGGTATCAAGCGTGCAACTCAGCTGTCGCGACGGGTCGAGCCCGGTCGACAAGTCCTATGCGTGGACTCATCGCGCGTGGGTCCTCTCGGGTCATTCAGTTGTGAGTACGTGTTACGCCTGAATTGCCGCGATGGGAAGTGGTACGGGAATCCGTGCAGGTGGACGGCCTGATCCGGCCGGATGGCGGGATGGTCGTCCGGATAGCGGGACGACCTTCCCGTGCCGCGCGACGCGCCACGCGAGCACCGCGACCGCCACGACGAGCACGCCGGCCACCACGACGACGACCGGCGTCGAGGGGTGCAGCAACGCCCGGAGCAGGACGGGCCGGTCGAACGCGAGCACGCCCCAGCCCTCCTCGGCAGCCATCCGGCGCAGCCCGCGGTCGGGGTTGACGGCGAACGCGTGCCCGACGACCGCCAGCATCGGCGCGTCGGTGATCGAGTCCGAGTACGCATAGCTCGCGTCGAGGTCGTAGCCCTGACGGTCCGCGAGGTCGCGGATCGCGACCGCCTTGTTCTCGCCGTACGCGTAGAAGTCGATCTCGCCCGTGTAGCGCCCGTCCGCGACCTGCATGTGCGAGGCGATGACGTGGTCCGCACCCAGCAGTGCGGCGATGGGGCGCACCACCTCGCTGCCCGACGCGGAGACGATCACGACATCGCGACCCGCCGCATGGTGCTCCTCGATGAGCGCGACCGCCTCGGCGTAGACCGCGGCGTCGATCGACTCGTGCAACGTCCGCTCGACGATCTCCGACACCTGCGCGACGTCCCAGCCCGTCACGGTGCGCGAGAGCTGCGCGCGCAGGCGCTCGGCCTACGCCCAGTTCCTGTACCTCGTCGGCGGCGCGTCAGGAGTCCGCCCGCGAGGAAGGGTCGCGAGAACGCGGTGGCCGACGACGTGGCGATGATCGTCTTGTCGAGGTCGAAGAACGCGGCGGCGCGGTGGGGCCTGCGCGTGCCCCCGCGTGCGTTCGATCGGTGCGTGCCCATGGTCCCCTCCGTTGCCCGCGCCGAGCCTAACGGGCCGGGGTGACAGCGGTCTGCCCCGGGCCGAGCTGCGCGGACCGGCGGCACACCCACAGCCGTGCCGCGAGCGAGCACCCCCACAGGTGGTGCGCCGACCACGGTGCGGCTGGCCGCTTCCGGCGACCATGCGGCGGTCGGCGCTGTTCGGTCCGGCACACACGCGGGGAGGTCATGCGATGGTCGGGACGACGGTGCGGGACGCGGGTCTCCGCGGGACATCCGCGGCGCGGACCGGCGCCGGTGTCATCGGTGTCGTCGGTGCCCGGGGTGGCGCCGGGGCGTCGACCTTCGCCGCGGCGCTCGCGCACCGGTTCGCCCGCAGCCATGCGACGGCCCTCGTCGACCTCGAGCGTGCGGGTGGCGGGATCGACGTGGTCGTGGGGATCGAGGGGGCCGGGGGACTGCGCTGGCCCGACCTCGTCGATGCGCGCGGGACCGTCGACGCACGTGAGCTCGCTGCCCTGCTGCCGCGGTGGGGCGGGTGCGCGGTGCTCAGCGCGGACCGGACCCGGCCCGGCGCCCCACCGCCGGGTGCGTTGCTGGACGTCCTCACGGCCCTCGGAGAGCAGCACGCCAGCGTCGTGCTGGACCTCGACCGGTGCGACGTGCTCGACCGCGGCGCGGTGCTCGCGAGCTGTCGGACAGTCCTCGTCGTCGTGCCGCGCGACCTGCGGGCGGTCGCGGGTGCGCTGGCTCTGAGGCCCGCGCTGGTCGAGCTCGTCGCCGACGTGCGGCTCGTCGTCCGGGGTCCCGCGCCGGGCGGGCTCGGTGCGCTCGAGCTGGCGCACGTCGTCGACCTCCCGCTGGCCGTCTCGATGCGCCACGACCGCAGGCTCGCAGGGGACGCCGAACGGGGCGGTGGCCCTGCAGCGCGGCGCGGCGCGCTCGGGCGGGCTGTCGTCCGCGTCGCCGGCGCGCTCGCATGACCGTCGTCGGGCAGGTGGAGGTCCAGGGACAGGATCGCGGGCAGCCGGACGTGGCGCTGGTCGATGACGTCCGGGCGCGGCTCGCTCGGCGCGGCGGTGCGCCGACGCCGGCGGACGTCACCGCCGCAGTGCGCGCGTCCGGTGTGGTGCTCGGCAGCCGGGCGCTCGCGGAGCTCGACGTCGCCGTGCGTGCCGAGCTGCTCGGAGCGGGTCCGCTGCAGGCGCTGCTCGAGGACCCCGATGTCACCGACGTCCTGGTGAACGCGCCGGACGAGGTGTGGGTCGAGCGGGCCGGGCGGCTGGTCCGGGCCGGCGTCGACCTCGGGACCGTCGCCCGTGTGCGCGAGCTCGCGGTCCGGCTCGCCGCCGCGGGTGGACAGCGCCTCGACGACTCGAGCCCGACGGTCGACGCGCGACTGCCCGACGGCACGCGGCTGCACGCCGTCCTCCCCCCGATCTCCGACGGCTGCGCGCTCATCTCGCTCCGCGTGCTGCGGCGGCGGGCCTTCACGCTCGCCGAGCTGGTCGGGAGCGGCGGGGTCGCACCCGCTCTCGTGCCCGTGCTGCGCGCGCTCGTCCTGACTCGCGCGAACCTCCTCGTGACCGGTGCGACCGGCACCGGCAAGACGACCCTGCTGTCAGCTCTCCTGTCGATCGTTCCGGACGACGAGCGCATCGTCTGCATCGAGGAGTCCGGCGAGCTCACCCCGCACCACCCGCACGTCGTGCGGCTGCTGGCTCGACGCGCGAACGTCGACGGCGCCGGTGAGGTCCCGCTCGCGGAGCTTGTCCGCCAGGCGCTGCGCATGCGGCCCGACCGGATCGTGCTGGGGGAGTGTCGTGGCGCCGAGGTCCGTGACGTCCTGACCGCCCTCAACACCGGTCATGAGGGCGGGTGCGCGACGATGCACGCCAACGCCGCCGCTGATGTCCCGGCCCGACTGGAGGCTCTGGCCTCGCTCGCTGGGATGTCCCGCGAGGCCGTGGCCGCCCAGGCTGCGAGCGCGTTCGACGCGGTGCTGCACCTGCGCCGCGACGGTCCGCGTCGGTACCTCGCCGAGGTCGCCGTGGTCCGACGCGATCCTGGGGGAGAGCTCGTCGTCGAGGCAGCCGTCGCGGTCACCGCCGGGGGGCTGCCGGTGCGCCGCTCGGGCTGGCCCTGGGCCAGATACGGCGGCGCCCAGGCTAGCTACAACTCGGCCGGGCCGCACAACTGCACCCTGTATGCGGCCTACCGGCTGCGGAAGAACGGCCTCAAGTTCCCGGGCTGGTACGACAACGCCGGA
>Ga0075518_1000158_pt1 | contig 12594 bp, 10 predicted proteins | sample NGEPerA_2_FD_76970 | JGI IMG/M metagenome (GOLD analysis project Ga0075518, IMG submission 76970) | Arctic peat soil microbial communities from the Barrow Environmental Observatory site, Barrow, Alaska, USA - NGEE PermafrostAB136-A | ecosystem: Environmental > Terrestrial > Soil > Wetlands >...
CCGTCAGGCCGACCTCGTCGACCAGGTCGTGGCGCCGTGGCGAGGACGCCGCGTGGTGTCCTCGCCACGGCGCCACGACCTGGTCGACGAGGTCGGCCTGACGGTCCGCAGCTGCGCGGAACATCCGGAGGTGACGCGCGTCGATGCCGTGCTCCCCGAGTGCCGCCGCGAGCACGACGACGTCGCGCGCCCACGCGTCGAAGTGCCCTGCGGGCGTCGCCCGCAGCACACCGGAGCGGACGAGGTCGTCGACGAGCGCCTCGTCGACACCGGCCTCACGTGCGAGTGCGGCCGCGGTGTAGCGGCCCACGAGCGCGGGGGCGGCACGGACGCCGTCGCTGGTCGCGAGCTGCGCGCGCGCAGGCGGCACGTCGTCCTCGCCCGCGTCGAGCGCAGCCAGCTGGGCGCCGATGACCTTGAGCGGCACGTAGCGGTCCCGCTGCTGCCGCAGCACGTACCGCAGCCGTTCGAGGTCGGCGGGACTGTACTGCCGGTAGCCCGAGGGCGTCCGCACGGGCTCCACCAGCCCCTGCTCCTCGAGGAACCGGAGCTTGGAGTTCGTGACCGCCGGGAACTCGATCTGCAGGGACGCCAGCACGTCCGAGATGCGCATCGTCGCGTGCCGCGAGATGCCTCGCGGCCACGGCTCGACCGCGCGTGGACCCGAGCTGCGACCGTCGTCCTCGTTGTCCAGCCGCAGGCCGTCGCGTGGCGCGCGCGCCACGGTCGCGAGCCCGGAGGCCCGCTCGCGCGGGCTCATGGGCGGGGGTCGCTCGGGGTGTCGGAACGCTGGTGACGACCGGAGTCGCGACCCGGGCTCGGATGGAACGTCAGACGGTACTTGCCGATCTGCACCTCGTCGCCCGGGCGCAGCACCGCGGACTCGATCCTCGTGCGGTTGACGTACGTGCCGTTGAGCGAGCCGATGTCGCGCACCACGAAGTCGTCGAGCTCGCGGACGAACTCCGCGTGCTTGCGCGAGACGGTCACGTCGTCGAGGAAGATGTCGGCGTCGGGGCTGCGGCCCGCGACGGTGCGCTCCGCGTCGAGCAGGAACCGCGCGCCCACGCTCGGACCACGCTGCATGACCAGCAGCGCGGACGTCGGCGGAAGTGCATGGACGGCAGCAAGCTCGTCGGAGGTCAGGCCGGCAGGGGCCACGAGGTCCAGGTCAGCGGGGCCGAGGCTGCCGAAGCTGACGGTCGTGTCGGACGCACCACGCCCCTGCGACCGGGAGTCGTCTCGGACGTCGTCCTCACGTCGAGACGTCGGTAGCTGCCGATCGTCGCTCATGCTGCCTCCCCATGCCCTGCTCCTACGGACCCACAGCACTGTCGCGGGGGTCGTGGACAGCCTATGCGGACGCGCGGCCCCCGTGCAGCACCAGGCCGCGACATCAGCCCTTCGGAAGCACCGGTGTCGCGTTGACCGGGACCGGGACGCTCCGCGTCGCTGTCACCGTGACGAGCTCCTTGCGCAGCACGGACCCGCGGCCACCGTCGTTGCGGACGCTCGCGAGCGCGCCGCCGGGGATGTCGAGCGCCGTGGCCATCGTGTCCGCGTCACCGATGACGATCCATCGGTACGGTGCCTGCAGCGCGGTCCCGTCGACGACGACACCGTCCCCCGCGGCCGACGTGACGAAGTAGCTGCTGGCCGTCAGACGCAGGTCGTTGAGCTGCACGGCCTCCGCGCCGGCGTTGCGCAGCTCCTCGAGGAAGTTGAGCAGGGTGAGCGCGCGGATCGAACCGTCCGGCTCCGTCAGCGTGACGACGATCCCGGGTCCCTCCGCGGGGAGCCGGCCGGTCAGGATCCCCTGCGTCGCGGCGCTGCGGGTCGCCGCGTCGAGGGCGGCCTGCCGGCTGTTGGAGCCCGACTCCAGCTCCTGCCGCGTCTGCTCGAGCGCCGCAGCCTCACGCTGGAGCTCGTCGGCCTGCCGGGTCGCCTGGTCGAGGATCCCGACGAGGTCCGACTGCCGCAGCGTCGACAGGCTCGTGTCGTGCGTCAGGCGGACCTGCGCGACGACCGCGAACCCGAGGACTCCGCACAGCACGGCCGTGAGGACCTGGGCGCGGGTGACCCGGGGCCGGAGGGCTCGCACCAGGGTGTGCCATGCGGCCGGTGGCGCGGCGCGCGCCGCGGGGGCGTCCTGGGTCACCGCGTCCGTCGAGTCGAGGTCAGCCTCGACGTCGGGGACCGCCGACTCCTCAGCGAGCACGGTGTCCTCCGGGAGCGCTGCCTCCTCCGGGAGCGCTGCGCCCGCAGGGAGCACCGCCTCGTCAGGAAGCGCTGCGTCCTCGGGCACCCCGCCGGGCGGGGTCGGCTCGGACGGATCGATCGACATGCTCATGCCTTGAACAGGTGCCGGCGGATGGCCGCCGCATTCGAGAAGATCCGGATCCCCAGGACGACGACGACGCCGGTCGACAGCTGCGATCCGACACCGAGCTGGTCGCCGAGGAACACGATCAGGGCTGCAACGACGACGTTCGACAGGAACGAGACCAGGAACACGCGGTCGTCGAAGATGCCGTCGAGCAGGGCGCGCAGACCACCGAACAGTGCATCGAGCGCAGCGACGACAGCGATCGGCAGATACGGCTGGAGACTCACGGGCACGGTCGGCTCGAACAGCAGGCCGGCGACCACCCCGATGACCAGCCCGAGAACTGCGATCACGTCCGACCCCTCATCTCTCCTGCGATGCTGCTGACCCTGCCACACTCGCGCCCCCAGAGACGGACGCGTTGATCACGGCGCACTATCCCGCTCCCGCCTCGGACGGCGAGCCCGAGCCCGTCGGCGTCCCAGCGCCCGCCGAGCCCTTGAGGAGCGGTACCCCCACGGGCACGCTCGCGGACCGGAGCTCGGGCAGGCTCGCTGCGGGCAGCTCGAGCGACCGCTTCGCGCTGACGTCGACGCCGATCGAGTAGGTCGTGCGCAGCGTCGCGAGGTGCTGACCGGCACTCACCCGCGCGAGCCGGGTCTGGAGGTCCGAGGCGTCGCCGATCGCATCGACCACGTACGGACCGACGAGCGGGTTGAGGTCCACGAGGATCGCACTGCCCGCGCTCCGGATCGCGGTCATCGACGTCAGCCGGTGGTCGTTGACTGCGATCGCCTCGGCACCCGCTGCCCACAGACCGTTCACGAGGATCTGCAGGTCGACGTCCTGGACCCGGCGATCGGGGTCGACCACGGTGCCGACGTCGGGCGCGTCGGAGAGCGTGATGCGCAGACCCGGCCCCGTCAGCGCACTCGCTCCCGAGAGGACGGAGTCGGCCGCAAGCTGCTCCACGAGCGGCGAGTCGCGCGCCGCGAGGACCGTGGCCTGCAGCGCCGCGATCTTCTGGGCGGTCTCGGCGTTCTGCATGCGCAGGCCGTCCACGGCCGCCGTCCGCTCGCCGATCTGCTTCTCGAGGATCGCGCGAGCGGCGAGAACGGCCGGCTGGGGCGCGCGCAGCGCGAGCGCGGCCGAGGTCGTGGCCAGACCGAGAGCCACCGCAAGGAGCCCGCTCATGGTCCGGTATCGCACGGTCGCCCGACGACGACCCTCCCGGGCCCGCTGGTCCGCCACCGTCTGGTAGGCGGGCTCGAGGGGCGTGCGGGCCACGTCGTTGAGCAGGCTCATCGAGGCATCCGGCACGCGTGCCGTCGGCAGCCCCCCGTGCCGCGAGGTCATGCCGTGACCGCGCCGTCCTCGGCGAGCAGCCGCCGAGCCTGCACCACGTAGAGCCCCCCGGCGAACCAGTACAGCGCGATGCCCCACCATGCGAACGCCCAGCCGAGCACGTACGCCACGGAGCCGATCGGATCGTGCCACTCAGCGAGCAGGAGCAGCGGGAACGCGTAGAGCAGCGCGAAGGTTCCTGCCTTGCCGGCGAGGTGGACGGGCAACGGCCCGTAGCTGCGCCGCGCCAGCACGACCAGCAGCCCGAGCAGGAGCGCGTCGCGGAGCGCGAGCACGGCGACGACCCACCACGGCACCGATCCGCGCCAGGCCAGCCCGAGCAGTGTCACGAGGATGAAGAGCCGGTCAGCGGCCGGGTCGAGCATCTGGCCGAGGCGCGAGACCTTACCGAGGCGCCGGGCGAGCACACCGTCGAGCCAGTCGCTCGCGCCCGAGACGGCGAGCACGATCAGCGCTAGGCCGTCGTGGCCGGAGACGATGAGGACCGCGAAGACGGGGACGAGGAGCAGCCGCGCCAGGCTGATGACGTTCGGGACCGTGAGCACACGGTCCGAGACAGCGTCCTGCTCGCTCACTGCATCCCCCGTCGCCGACCTCGCCTGAAACGTAACGATTCTAGGGGGTGTGCCAGCGGGTCGACGCCGCGCGCGCCGCGCACATCGGAGCCTTTCAGCAGGTGGCGGGCACGGTCAGCGACGGCCACCGCGCCGGTCGAGCCCCGCAGCTCAGCCCGCGGTCGAGAATCGGACGGTCCGGGTCGCCGGGTTCGCGACCACAAGCCGCACGTGCACGGGCTCTCCCTCGGGCAGATCGGCGCCCTCGCAGCGAGCGACGACCGCCGGGTCCTGGAGCTGGACGGTGTCCCGGTCGAGCGCGACAGCGTCGAACATCTCGCCGACGTGGCGCGCCAGGACGGTGGCCTCGACGAGGTCGGTGCACGCACGGTCGACGGCAGCGGCGCGCCGTGCGGCCGACGCCATGTCGTCGCCCAGGGCCGGGAGCGCGGACCGCACCCAGCCCGCCACGTCGTGCCCCGCGTGGAGTGCGACCGCGATCTCGAGGCCGTACCGATCGACCAGGCGGCGCAGCGGCGCGGTGACGTGCGCGTAGGGCGCACCGACCGCACCATGACCGGCCTGCTCGGGCGCTGCGCCGACGAACGGCGTCCATGCCGCCCCCCGGAACAGCGACGTCGCCGCCGCCAGGAACGCCGCGACGCGAGGCTGTGCGCGGTCGAGCCCTGCGAGCACGTCGCCGTACGCCGCACCGGACGGCCAGTCGACGCCGAGGGCCCGCGCCTGGTGTCGCAGGCGGTGCAGGGCGGCCTTGTCCGCGGCAGGCATGGTCCGCAGGATCCCGATCCCACCGTCGAGCATGATCCTGGCCGCGGACATGCCCGTGAGCAGGGAGATCTGCGCGTTGTGGTCCTCGACCGGGAGGGGGGCGCGGAACGTCAGGCGCCACCCGTCGCCGTCCGGCACGACCTCCTGCTCGGGCCGGCCGAGCGAGAGGCCCCCGCGGGCGCGCTCCTGCTCGGCGCGCAGGGTGCCGACGCGTGCGAGCAGCTGGGGCAGCTCGTCCGCGTCGGACGACGTGCCCGCATCCAGCGCCCGCTGGACGCCCGGGTAGTCGAGCTGCGCGCGACTGCGGATCAGCGCCCGCCCGACCTCGACGCGGTCGACGCCGCAGTCCGCGTCGAGGTCGATGCTCCACACGATCGCAGGACGATCCTGGCCGGGCAGGAGCGACGCGGCTCCCTCGCTCAGCTCGACCGGGTGCAGCGGCACGCGGGTGTCCGGGCAGTAGACCGTCATCCCCCTGCGGTGGCTTGCCGCGTCGAGCGGCCCACCTGGTATGACGAACGCAGCCACGTCCGCGATCGCGTACCGGACGCGGTAGCCCCTCCCCCGCCGCTCGAGGTGGACTGCCTGGTCGAGATCGGTGGACCCCGGGGGGTCGATCGTGACGAAGGCGATGTCCCGCAGGTCCGTGCGGTCGCCCGTCGTGGCGCGCCGCTCCGCCGCAGTGCGAGCCTCCGAGAGCGCGGCGGGCTCGAAGGTCTCGGGGACGTCGAGCGCGGAGCGGACGGCGGCGAAGCCCGCCCTGAGCTCAGCGCCGTCGGACGGCAGGATCAGCTTGCGCGTCGGCACACCCTCACCCTAGGTAGGCCGCCACCGCACCGCTCCGCCTCGTGTGCTTGGCTGGGCCGGTGACCACCGCGAACGACCCTGCCGTCATCCGACGCCTGCTCACCACGCCCGGTCGATGGGCCGTCGTCGGCCTCTCGACGAACCCCGCACGTGCCGCGTTCCGGGTGGCGGCCTACCTCCAGGACGTGCTCGGGCACGAGATCGTCCCCGTGCACCCGAGCGGCGAGACAGTGCACGGTGCGACGGGTCAGGCGCGGCTCGCCGACATCGTCGGACCGATCGACGTCGTCGACGTGTTCGTCAACGCGCGGCTGGCCGGCGCCGTGGTCGACGAGGCCACCGCGATCGGCGCGCGAGCGGTGTGGCTGCAGCTCGGCGTCGTCGACGAGGCGGCCGCTGACCGCGCTCGCGCCGCGGGTCTCGACGTGGTCATGGACGCCTGCCCGGCGATCGAGGGGCCCCGACTCGGCCTGGGCTGAGACCGGTGTGCGCGAGATCACCCCGGGCCCGTGCCGTCGTCCGGGTACACTGGGGGGTGAACCTGGAGTTCGTCGCGCGTCCCTCGTGTATGTGTACCGGTGTCACCGCTGGTGATGTGTTCGGGAATGCGACCTCCGGAACGACCCCCCTGGTCGTACCGCACGTGACTCCCGCAACCCGAACGGTGTCCCCCATGACGACCATGCCCTCTTCCAGTGCGCCCGCGACCGAGACGTCGCGACATGCGCCCACCTTCGCCGATCTCGGGCTGCCCGAGGCGCTCGAGCGCATCGTCGCCGACCTCGGCTTCGAGATCCCGACCGCGATCCAGACCGAGGCCATCCCGGCCCTGCTCTCGGGCCGCGACATCACCGGCGTCGCCCAGACCGGCACCGGCAAGACGGCCGCGTTCGGCCTCCCGCTGCTCGCGTCGGTCGACCCGCAGCTGCGCTCGGTCCAGGCGCTCGTGCTGACACCGACCCGCGAGCTCGCGATGCAGGTCGCCGAGGCGATCGAGTCGTTCGCGGCCCACATCCCGGGCCTCGAGGTCATCGCGGTGTACGGCGGGTCGCCGTTCCTGCCGCAGCAGCGCGCCCTGACCCGCGGCGCCCAGGTCGTCGTCGGCACCCCCGGACGGGTCATCGACCACCTCGAGCGTCACACCCTCCACCTCGACGCCGTGAAGTTCCTCGTGCTCGACGAGGCCGACGAGATGCTCCGCATGGGCTTCGCCGAGGACGTCGACAAGATCTTCGGGGCCGCCCCGGCGAAGCGGCAGGTCGCCCTCTTCTCCGCGACCATGCCCCCCGGGATCCGTCGGGTCGCCGCTCAGCACCTCACCGACCCGGTCGAGATCGCCGTCTCCCGGCAGTCGTCCACCGTCACGAGCGTGCGCCAGACGTACGCCGTGGTGCCGTTCCGGCACAAGGCCGGCGCCCTGGCGCGCGTCCTTGCCGTCTCGGACGCCGACGCGGCGATCGTCTTCGTGCGCACCCGCGGTGCCGCCGAGGAGGTCGGCAGCGCGCTCATCGAGCGCGGCATCTCCGCGGCCTACATCTCAGGTGACGTCGCACAGGGCGACCGCGAGAAGATCGTCGAACGGTTGCGCAGCGGCGCGCTCGACGTGCTCGTCGCCACCGAGGTCGCCGCCCGCGGTCTCGACGTCGACCGCATCGGTCTCGTCGTGAACTTCGACGTCCCGACCGAGCCCGAGGCCTACGTGCACCGCATCGGCCGCACGGGTCGTGCCGGGCGGTCGGGCGAGGCGCTCACGTTCGTCACACCGAGCGAGCAGCACCGCCTGCGCGCCATCGAACGCCTCACGCGCCAGAAGATCGAGGAGATCGCGATCCCGTCGCCGGCGGACGTGTCGGCCCACCGTGTGCAGCGCCTCCTGACGGATGTCGCTGCCCGCGCGGAGCTGGGTCGCCTCGACCTGTACCGCACGTCGATCGCCGAGCACCTCGCCGTGAACCCCGACCTCGATCCCCTCGAGCTGCTCGCCGTCATCGCGGCCCTGGCCGTCGGCGACCGTGGACCCGCGCCGCGGACGACCCACGGCGACGACCTCGACGACGCGCTGAGCCGCGCGACGCTCGCTCCCGACCGCGGTGGCGACCACACCGAGCGCGGTCAGCGCTCGGACGGCCCGCGCCGCACGTCGCACCGCCCCGACGGCGGCATGCGCTACCGCGTCGCAGTGGGCCACAACGACGGAGCCCAGCCGGGTGCCATCGTCGGGGCGCTGACGAACGAGGGCGGTCTGACGGGCAAGGACCTCGGCAAGATCGACATCTTCCCGAGCTTCTCCATCGTCGAGATCCCTGGTGGGCTCACCCCCGACGCGTTCGACCGGATAGGGCGTGCCCGGGTGGCTGGGCGTCCGCTCCGGATCCGCGTCGACGAGGGCCCCGCGCCCCGCACCGGGCATGGCGCGTCGCGGCCCACCGGTCCCGGCGCCACCCCTCGCAGCGACCGTCGCCCGGAGCCCCGCAGCGACTCTCGCGACCGTTACCCCCGGCACACCACGGCCCGCTGAGCAGCGAGGAGCTGATCACGACATCGGCTCCGGTCCACCTCGCGGACCGGAGCCGATGTCGTCATCGCAGGGCGGACCGGCGCCGCGGCTCGGGCTGCGCCGCGGCGCGCAGCAGTGCGATCTCAGCCTCCCGCAGGGCGTCGTCGGCGTCGTGGAAGCTCTGGATGCTCGCAATCACGCCGGCCACCACCGCGACCCCGAGGTCGACCCGTAGCAGAGCGAGCAGCTCGTCGACCCGCGCGGCGTCGCCGCCCGGGCGGACGTCGTCGAGCAGTACCGCGAACTCGTCCTGACCGAGGCGTGCGGCGGAGTCCCCCTCGCGGAGCGAGCGGCGCAGCCTGCGCACGACCTCACGACGCACCTCGGCGTCGGCGTCGGCGTCGGCGACCTCCTCGCCGCGTGCGACGTCCGCTGACCCGGCGACGACCCGCATGAGGACCACTGCGCAGTCGAACCCCTCCGAGCGCCGGGTGCGCTCGATCGCCGCCCCCAGCCGGTCCACGAACAGCATGCGGTTCGCGAGACCTGTCTCAGGGTCGCGCAGCGCATTGCGCCGCAGCGCGAGCTCCTGCTCCTTGCGCTCCGTCATGTCGACGAGCGCGCCGACGAGCCGCGCCGGGCAGCCCGCGTCGTCAAGGACGGTCACGGCGCGACACATCATCCAGCGGTACTCACCGGTCGATGTACGGACCCGGTGCTCGAGCTCGAGCGGCGAGCGCGCGCCCCCGAGCTGGGCGGCGATCGATGCCGAGAGCTCGTCCCGGTCATCGGGATGGACGCGCTCGAGCCACTCGGACGGGGACGAGCCGATGTCGTCGTCGTCGTAGCCGAGCGTCTGCTTCCACCGGGGTGAGTAGTAGATCGTCCCTGCCGACACGTCCCAGTCCCATGTCCCGTCCTGGGCGGCCCTGGACGCGAGCGCATAGCGCTCCTCGCTCGCGCGCACGGTGTCGGCGAGGGCGCGCTCGCGAGACGCGGCCTGCTCGAGTGCACGACGCTGCTCCCGGAGGTCGGCGACGAGGCGTTCCTGGTCCAGGGCGACGGCGAGCAGTGCGGCCCAGTGGTTGTACTTGTCGCGCGCGCTCGTTGTCCGTGTCTCGGCGTTGCCGCCGATCGCGAGGAGTCCCCAGTCGGCCCCGCCGAATGTCACCGGGACGACGAAGGTCAGCTCGGAGCTGCCCACGGCTCCCGACCTCGTCAGGGCCGCCGGCGGGAACTGGCTCGCCGGAGCTCGCAGACCGATCAGCCGGGCGAGCGTCCCCGACGTGTCGTTCACGCCCACGATCTCGACCTCCCGGTCACCGGCCGCGCGCTCGTGACCGACCCACAGACCGAGGCAGGCCGGGCCGCGTACCGCGCGAGGCAGCCAGGTCAGCGCGCGCGGGCTCGGGCCCTTGCCGCGCAGCAGGTCCATCTCGACCTCGTACTGGTCGGCAACGATCCGCTCAAGCTGACCGCTGCGCGACAGCATCGACCGCGTGCAGCCCTTCGTGAGAGCGAGCAACACGTCGGTGGCGACGCGCCGCAGCGGCACGACCCGTTCCGACCCCTGCGGGAGCCCTCCCATCAACTCAGTCTCGACCTCGCTCACAGCCGCGACGAACTGCTCCAGGGCCTCCGGATGGGGCTGGAGCGCGGCGGTCAGGTCCGCCAGCCGGCCGAGTGCCACACCCGACGGGGCGGTACCCCGCTCCGCGGCAGCCACGACGGGGCCCAGGACAGCGTGCAACCAGCTGGCGCGGACGCCTTCTCCCCCGTGCCGGGTGCTCGCGGAGGTCGGTCCGGCGAACGCCGTGTCCGCGAGGGCGGACAGCCGCGCGCGAGCCGGGGTCGACGCGACCACGAGCGACGCCGCTTCACCGGCCGACGCCCCGGCTCCTGCGGCAACCGCGCCGCAGCCGCACGACTCTCGGGTGACCAGCGTCGCCGCCGCACGATGCACGCCGGCCGAGACCTCCTCACCCCGGAGCTTCGCGAGCAGGAGGCTGACCGCGAGCTCTCCGACGCGATCGTTGTGCGGGTCGACCGTCGCGAGGCGCGGCACGAGGCGCGCGCCGCTCTCGGTGTGGTCGAAGCCGATGAGAGCCTGGTCGCGCGGCAGCACCAGTCCGCTCGCTCGGAGTGCCCGCAGGAACCCGATCGCATTCCGGTCGGTTGCGGCGATCGTCGCCGTCGTCGGGGCGCCCGCCGCGATGAAGCGCGCTGCGGCCTCGGCACCGCCCTGCTCATGGTTGTCGACCGTCTCGAAGAACCACTCCGGCTCGGGTCGGATCCCGTGGTCGGCGAGGGTGTCGCGGTAGGCGTCGTAGCGCTCCCGGATGTCGCGCTGGACCGGGTTGCCGATGAAGGCCACCCGGGTGTGCCCGTGCTCGAGCAGGTGCTCGACGGCGGACCGTACGCCTCCGGCGTTGTCCGGGATGACCACCGGCGCCGGCAGCGACGTCTGGTCCTCGCTGACGAGGACGACGGGTCGCCCCCACTCCTGGACCGAGGCGAGCCGGTCGTGCCGGACGGCCATGGCGATGATGATGATGCCGTCGACCGCGCCGAGCGCGACCGGGACCTCGAGCAGCGGCTGGTCCGGAAAGCGTTCGCGGTCGAGCCCGGCGGGGTACGTCTGGACTGCGACGACACGATGGCCTGACCGGCGCGCGGCTCGTGCGATCCCCCCGATGATCGCTCCGAAGTAGAAGCCTCCGACGACCGGAGACAGCACGCCGATCGTGCGTCGGGCGCTGGCCGGAACTGGTCCACGTCGCATGGTCGCCATGCCATTCCTCGCCTACGTCGTCGGAGTCGAGACGGTGCGGTTGCGCGCACCGGAGGGACAGACTGTGTGACCGTGCTCACACCCGCATCGGACAGTTCAGGATCAACACCCCGCCGACCGACCATATCCGACGTCGCTCGCGCAGCGGGAGTGTCGATCGCTGTCGTCTCCTACGCGCTCAACGGACGGCCCGGCGTCTCGGCGGCCACGCGCGAACGCGTGCTGCGCGTCGCCGACGAGTTCGGGTGGAGACCGAGCGCCGCGGCCCGGTCGATGCGCAGCGGCCCGCGTGCTGTCGGCCTCGTCCTGAGCCGGGGGGTCGGGACGGCGGCGCACGCGACCTCGTTCCTCGACTTCGTCACGGCGATCCAGGACGTCGTCGCAGCGCGGGGGCTCGCGCTCGTGCTCCAGATCGTCGACTCCCCCGAGGCCGCCGCCGCGACGTATCGCGAGTGGTGGGCCGAACGCCGGTTCGACGTCATGGTCGTCACCGATGTCCTGACGCACGACCCGCGGATCGAGGTCCTCCGCCGGATCCATGCCCCCGCGGTGGTGGTCGCACCGCGTGAGGTCGCGGCGGGACTCGCGTCCGTCTGGCTCGACGAGACCGAGTCGTTCACACGCGTCGCCACGTACCTGCTCGAGCTGGGCCACCGATCCATCGCTGCAGTCACCGCACCGATCGCGCTGCATCGCACGCGCATGCGGCTCGACGCACTCGAGGCGGCCATCGGCTCGGCCGGCGGCACCCTCGTGCACGAGGCCACGAACGCCACCGCCGAAGAGGCGGCAGCCGCGACCCGGCGGCTCCTGACGGCCGCCGACCCGCCGTCGGCGATCGTCTTCGACACCGACCAGATGGCCGTCGCCGCGCTCGACGTCGCCCGCCGGACCGGTCTCCAGGTGCCCTGGGACCTGTCGATCCTCGCCGGCAGCGACTCCGCGCTCTGCCGCCTCGCCACGCCCTCGATCTCGACGCTCCCCCTTCCCCTCGGGGAGCTGGGCGCTGCGGCGGGGCACGCGGTACTGGCGGTCCTGGACGGTGAGCAGGACGTGGGCACGTGCGTGCCGGTCCGGGGCATCGCGGTGCGCGGGAGCACCGGTCCACGCTCGCGCTGATGCCCGGGCGCGCGGCGGCGTGACGGGCAGCCTGAGGTAACGATTCGGTCACGGGGGCGCGCCTAAACGATTCGCGCGATGCCCAGATCACTGAGGCAGGTGTGAGGTTCAGCCCAGTCGCCGCGGACCAACAGCCGGGCGACTCGCGCCTGGACGGATCCTCTGACCGGGCTCGCCGATCACAACCCGGAGGACCGTGTGTCCACAATCCCCAAGCGGCTGAGGGCCGCTGCGACCGCCGCGACGGCGGCGGCGCTCATCGCCGTTCCACTGACGCTCGTCTCCACGAGCGCCGACGCTGCCGAGGCGCACGTCGACAACCCGTACGCGGGTGCGACGCAGTACG
>Ga0075518_1000159_pt1 | contig 12585 bp, 7 predicted proteins | sample NGEPerA_2_FD_76970 | JGI IMG/M metagenome (GOLD analysis project Ga0075518, IMG submission 76970) | Arctic peat soil microbial communities from the Barrow Environmental Observatory site, Barrow, Alaska, USA - NGEE PermafrostAB136-A | ecosystem: Environmental > Terrestrial > Soil > Wetlands > Peat...
ATCTTCGTGTACCAGTCGTCCGGTGTGACCGCGCAGATCGGCCAGTACGTGCTGGTCACCGGCGCGGTGAGCGAGTTCAACGGGCTCACCGAGCTGTCGGCGACGTCCGTCGAGGTCAGCGCCGAGACTGTCGCCCCGGTGCCCTCCGCGGTCGCCGCCTGGCCCGCGACGGACGCCGCCCGTGAGCCGCTCGAGTCGATGCTGTTCGCCCCCACGGGCACCTACACCGTGACGAACACCTACTCGACGAACCAGTACGGCGAGGTCGGCCTCGCGTTCGGCACGTCGCCGCTGCTGCAGCCGACGGAGGTCGGACGGCCCGGTTCCGCGCAGGCGCTCGCGGCCGAGGCGGACAACGCCGCGCGCAAGGTCGTGCTCGACGACGGCGCCACGACGAACTTCCTCTCGGCCGCGAACTCGGGCCTCACGCCCCCGTACGTCTCGCTGACGAACCCCGTCCGCGTCGGTGCGCAGGTGCAGTTCACGCAGCCGCTCATCGTCGACTACCGCAACGCCACGTGGAAGCTCAACCCCACGACGCGGGTCACGGACACCACGCCGCTCGCGGAGCGCACGCAGTTCAAGAACACCCGTACCGACGCCCCGGACGCCGCAGCGCTCGCGAGCGCTGACCTGCGGGTTTCGTCGTTCAACGTCCTCAACTACTTCACGACGCTCGGCGCGACCGTCGCCGGTTGCACGTCGTACAAGGACCGCGCCGGGAACCCGATCACGGTCAACACCTGCCCGGGCACCGGCCCGCGCGGCGCCTGGGACGCGGCGAGCCTCGCGCGTCAGCAGGCCAAGATCGTCGCAGCCATCAACGCGCTCGACGCCGACGTCGTGGGCCTCATGGAGATCGAGAACTCCGTGGCGCTCGGTGACCCGGTCGACACGGCGGTGAGCGCGCTCGTGGGCGCGCTCAACGCAGCCGACCCGACCGCGCACTGGGCGTTCGTGCCCTCCTCGACCGAGCTTCCGGCCGTCGACCTGCAGGACGCGATCACCAACGCGCTCATCTACCGCACGACGGCCGTCACGCTGCTCGGCGACTCCCACGCGCTGGCAACCGCGAGCGCCGACGGTCAGGCGTTCGCCAACGCGCGTGAGCCGATCGGTCAGGCGTTCACCCCGGTCGGGGGCGGCGAGCCGTTCTTCGTCGCCGTCAACCACCTGAAGTCCAAGGGCTCGGCGGGTCCGCTCCCGGGTGACGCCGACACCGGCGACGGCCAGGGCGCGTCCAACGCGTCGCGCGTCGCGCAGGCCACGGCACTCGCGGCCTGGGTCCCGACGGTGCTCGCGTCGTACACCACGACCCCGGTCACCGCGGTCGCGCTGCTCGGCGACTTCAACTCCTACACGCAGGAGGACCCGCTGCAGGTGCTGTACTCGGCGGGCTACACCGACGCCACCTCGCACTTCGCGACGGGGGAGTACTCCTACAGCTTCAGCGGGCTCTCGGGCTCGCTGGACCACGTGCTGGTGAACGACGCGATGCTGGCGCGCTCTACCGGCTCGGACGTCTGGTCGATCAACTCCCCGGAGTCGATCGCGCTCGAGTACAGCCGGTACAACTACCACGGCACGCTCTTCTACGCTCCTGACCAGTTCGCGTCCTCGGACCACGACCCGGTCATCCTCGGCCTCAAGGCCAACATCGCACCCCCGACGACCGACGTGACCCTGCTGAACATCAACGACTTCCACGGCCGGATCGACGGCAACACCGTCAACTTCGCCGGGACGATCGAGCAGGAGCGCGCGGCCAAGGGTGAGGGCAACACGGTCCTGCTCTCGGCGGGCGACAACATCGGCGCGTCGCTGTTCGCGTCGTCGGTCGCCAAGGACCAGCCCACGATCGACGTGCTCAACGCACTCGGTCTGAAGGCCTCGGCGGTCGGCAACCACGAGCTCGACGGCGGGTTCGCCGACCTCACGGACCGGGTCGTCGCGGGTGGCACGAACGCGTCGTGGGACTACCTCGGGGCGAACGTCTACCTCAAGGGCACCACGACCCCCGCACTGCCCGAGTACAAGGTCGTCGACGTGGCCGGCAAGCGCCTGGCTGTCATCGGGGCCGTCACTCAGGAGACCCCGGCGCTCGTCTCGCCCGGGGGCATCTCGGGGCTCGACTTCGGTGACCCGGTCGACGCCGTCAACCGCGTCGTCGCGCAGCTGAGCGACGGCAACGAGGCCAACGGCGAGGCCGACGTCTTCGTGGCCGAGTACCACGAGGGCGCGGGTGCGGGCACGCCCGACGGCGCGACGCTCGCCCAGGAGATCGCCGCCGGCGGGGCGTTCGCGAAGATCGTCACCCAGACGGATGCCAAGGTCGACGCGATCTTCACGGGCCACACGCACAAGGTGTACGCGTGGGACGCGCCGGTCCCCGGATCGACGACGGCCACCCGGCCGATCCTGCAGACGGGCTCCTACGGGGCGTTCGTCGGCGAGATCACGCTGACGATCGACAACGCCACGGACGACGTCGTCGCGTATGCGGCGAAGAACGTGGCGCGCACGACGACGCCGGCGGCCACGCTGGTCGCGACGTACCCGCGGGCCGCAGCCGTCAAGTCGATCGTCGACGCGGCGCTCGCGAGCGCCGCGGTCGAGGGCAACAAGGTCGTGGGCTCGCTCACGGCCGACATCACGACGGCCTACCTCGGCACCGCGCGCGACGACCGCGCGTCGGAGTCGACGCTCGGCAACCTCGTCGCGAGCTCGCTGCGCACCTCGCTCAGCGACCCGCTGCGTGGCGGCGCCCAGATCGGCGTCGTCAACCCGGGCGGCCTGCGGAGCGACCTCTTCGCGAAGCAGTCGTCCTACAGCCCCGCCGGTCCGGCACAGGACGGCCAGATCACGTACGCCCAGGCGAACGCGGTCCTGCCGTTCCTCAACAACCTGTGGACGGTCTCGCTCACGGGTGCGCAGTTCCGGACGATGCTCGAGCAGCAGTGGCAGACCAACCCCGACGGCACCGTGCCGTCGCGGTCCTACCTGCAGCTCGGCCTGTCGGACAACGTGTCGTACACCTACGACCCGACGCTCGCAGCAGGCAGCCGCATCACGTCGGTGACCATCGACGGGGCACCGCTCGACCCGACCGCGTCCTACCGGGTCGGCACGTTCTCGTTCCTTGCGCAGGGTGGCGACAACTTCCGCATCTTCCAGTCGTCGACCGACGTGCGTGACTCGGGGCTCGTCGACCGGGACGCGTGGATCGCCTACCTGACGGCCAACCAGCCGGTGTCGCCGAGCTTCGCCCGGCACGCCGTGCAGGTCAGCGGCCTGCCCAGCGCGGCGACGCAGGACGACACGCTGGCGTTCGGCGTCGCGAAGCTGGATCTGACGTCGCTCGGCAGCCCCGTCAACACGACGCTCACGGCCTCCTGGGTCGGGAGCGCCGCGGCAGCGGTGCAGGTACCGGTGACGGCGGGTGCCGCGCAGGTCTCCGTGGTCGTCCCCCGGGACGTCGTGGGGGCAGCAACGCTCCGCCTGGTCGCCGCGCCGTCGGGCACGACGGTGACGATCCCGGTGACCGTCGCCCCCGGAGTCCCGATCCCGCCGAAGGCGCCCGGTCGAGCCGTGCTCAGCAGCGACAACGGCTGGCTGAGTGGCCTGCACGACGGTGACTACACGATCTCGGCCGATCTGTGGTGGGGTCAGAACGGCACCACGTTCAAGCTCTACGAGAACGGGGTGCTGATCCACACCGAGTCCCTCGTGGACCGCACGCCGAACGCGCAGCACGTCGCGGTGCACCTGACGGGCCGGGTCAACGGCACGTACGTGTACACCGGTGAGCTGTCCAACCTCAAGGGCACGACGGCGACCACCTCGGTCACGGTCAAGGTCACCGACGCCAACCCCGGCAAGCCGGTCCTGTCCGCCGACAACTGGGACGGCAACGGCACCTACACGGTGACCGCCGTGAAGTGGTGGGGAACTCCCGCCACGACGTACCGGCTCTACGAGGACGGCGTGCTGATCGACACCCAGGCGATGTCCGCGACCGCGGGTCTGGGCCCGCAGTGGGCCTCGACGACGGTCACGGGTCGGTCGGTGGGGAAGCACACCTACCGCGCCGAGCTCGCGAACGCCGCGGGCGTGACGAGCAGCTCCGTGCTGACGGTGCGGGTCTTCAGGCCCTGACCAGCGGCCAATGACCGCCCGGGTACCGGTGCTCCTCAGGGCGCCGGTACCCGGGCGGTGCCGTGTCCGGGCAACGGTCGGGACGAGGTGTGGGTCCGGTGCGGTTGGATAGGCCTGTGCTGACGATCGCGACCGCCAACGTGAACGGGATCAGGGCCGCGTTCAAGCGCGGCCTGGGACCGTGGATCGAGACCCGCAAGCCGGACGTGCTCCTGCTCCAGGAGGTGCGTGCGCCCGACGAGATCCTCAGCGACTTCTTCCCCACGAGCGAGTGGGACCTGGCCCACCAGGAGAGCGAGTTCAAGGGTCGGGCCGGCGTGGCGATCGCCTCGCGCGTGCCGATGAGCGCGGTCCGCATCGGGCTCGGCTCCGACGTCCCGGGGGAGACCGGTCGCTGGGTCGAGGCGGACCTCGACCTCCCCGCGCGCGACGGGGCACCCGCGCGCACGCTCACGGTCGTCTCGACCTACATCCACTCGGGCACGGTCGGCACACCGTCGATGGAGGAGAAGTACGCGTTCCTCGACCGGGTCACGGCCCGGCTGGGTGAGCTTGCGCAGGGTGGCGGGCTCGTCGTCGTCGCGGGCGACCTCAACATCGCGCACCGCAACGTCGACATCAAGAACTGGAAGGGCAACCTCAAGGCCGCCGGGTTCCTGCCCGAGGAGCGCGCCTACCTCGACCGCTGGTTCGACGACCTCGGCTGGCACGACCTCGGTCGCGAGCTCGGTGGGGAGGGCCCCGGGCCGTACACGTGGTGGTCCTGGCGGGGCAAGGCGTTCGACACGGACGCCGGGTGGCGCATCGACTACCAGCTGGTGACACCGGACCTTGCCGACGCGGCGGTGTCGGTCGAGGTCGATCGGGCGCCGTCCTACGACACGCGGTGGAGCGACCACGCCCCGCTGGTGGCGACGTACGACCTCTAGCCCGGCCGGCTGCTACACCCCGGCGCGGAGCGCGGCGATCGGTTCGATCGCCGCGGCCTTCAGCGCCGGGTAGATGCCGGCGATCAGCCCGATGAACCCGCCCGCGAGCGCGGAGAGGAGCACGATGCCGGTGTTGAGGATCGGCGTCCACGACTGCATAGCCGAGACGAGGACCACGGCCGCGACGCCCAGCGCAGTCCCGACGAGCCCGCCGAGCAGGCCGACGACGACGGACTCGACGACGAACTGCAGCCCGATCTGCCGTCGCGTCGCGCCGAGCGCCCGGCGCAGACCGATCTCTCCGACGCGCTCCATCACGGAGAGCAGCGTGACGTTCGCGATGCCGAGCCCACCGATGAGGAGCGCGACCCCGCCGAGAGCCAGGAAGATCGTGTTGACGTCGGTCTGGACGTTCTCGCGCACCTTCGACGCCGCCGGGGGGGTCTGCACCCGGAACGTCTCGGGAGCGTTGGGGTCGAGCGCGACGGGCACCTGCTCGCCGACGACCGGCCCCGCACCCACGGCGATGCGGATCTGCAGCTGCTCGGGCGCCGCCAGGCCGAAGTCGGCGCGCGCGGTGGCCTGCGGCAGGATCACGGAGTCGAGGAGGTCGGTGCGGCGCTGAAAGCCGTCGACGATGCCGATGACGACGTAGGACCGCTCGCCGATGAAGATGGACGGCTGCCGGTCGACCCGGTGCACCCCGAGGCGTTCGGCGGCCCGCGACCCGAGCACGACGACGCGGTCGGCGCGCGCGTCGTGACCGAGGTCGAAGAACCTGCCGGTCACCACCTCGCCGCGCACCGCGTCGAGCAGCCCCGCCGAGGCCCCGACCACGGTGCTCGTGACGCTCGTGGGCTGGGACGGGTCGTTCACGGGAACAGCCGTGATGCGCAGGTCGCCGATGTCGACGACAGCCAGGGTGCCGGCGGCCTCGACCCCGGCGAGCCGCCGCACGCGCTCCTCGGCGTCCCACGGCAGGCTGCTCGTGCTGCGCAGCGCGCCGCTCATCGACCGGGACGTGGCCGGCGCGGCGACGACCTGTGTCGCGGCGACCGCGTCGAACTGACGGCTGATCTGCCCAGCAGCCGTCTGCGCGAGCCCGACGGTCACGACGACGGACGCGATGCCGAGCACCGTCCCGAGGATCGTCAGCAGGAGCCGTCCGGGGCGAGCGCCGATCCCGTAGGTGGACTCGCTGACCAGGTCGCGCAGGCCGAACCGGTTGCTGCGGGGCGCCCGGACCCGCGCTGTCCGCGCGCGCCGGCTCATTCGAGCTCCGTGAGGTGACCGTCGTCGATCCGCACGCGACGTTGGGCGCGAGCGGACACGGACGCGTCGTGGGTGATGACGACGAGCGTGAGCCCGTCGCGGTGCAGCTCGTCGAACAGGTCGAGGACGCCGGCGGAGCTCTGCGAGTCGAGATTCCCGGTCGGCTCGTCGGCGAGCAGGACGTGCGGGGACGCCACGACCGCCCGAGCGATGGCGACGCGCTGGCGCTCGCCACCGGACAGCACGGTCGGCAGGAAGTGGACCCGGTGCGTCAGATGCACCCGGTCGAGTGCGGCGAGCGCCCGCGCGGTGCGCTCGGTGCGGGGGACCCCGCTGTACAGCGTCGCGAGCAGCACGTTGTCGAGCACGGTGCGGTGCGGGAGCAGGTGGAACGCCTGGAACACGAACCCGATGCGGCCGCCGCGCAGTGCCGAGCGGTCTCGTTCGGACGCGGTCCCGGTCGCGACACCGTCGAGCCGGTACTCGCCCGCCGTGGGGCGGTCGAGGAGCCCCAGGATGTGCAGCAGCGTCGACTTGCCCGAGCCGGACGGCCCGATGATCGACAGGTACTCGCCAGCCGTGACCCGCAGGTTCGTGGGCTGGAGCGCGACGACCGGGGGTTCGCCGGGGAACTGCCGGGTGAGGCCGTCGAGCACGATGACCGGGCGTGCCGGAGTGGCCTCGTCCGCGTCCGCAAGCAGGTCGAGGACGCTCACGCGCCCCCGCCTGCGGACGGCTCGGGCGTCGGGGTCGCTGTGCTGCCTGACGACGCCGTGGTGCCGCGCGTGCCGACGGCGACGAGGTCGCCGGCCGCGACCGTCGCACCCGACGGCGTGATCTGCACGTACCCGCCCGCGGCGAGCCCGGTCGCGACTGTGACGAGGTCGGTGGTGTCGTCCGCGCGGGCTATCTCGATGCGCGCCTCGCCGCCCGGTCCAGCCGTCAGCGCGGCGAGCGGCACGGCCAGGACCTTGCCACCGGTCGAGGAGACCGGGATCTTCACCCGCACGTTCGAGCCCTGCAGCGCGGTGAGCTGCGCGTCCGTGAGCGTGCCCGGCAGGAGCGTGACGGTCGAACGGCCCGACGTGCTCGGGCTGCTCGTCGTGTCGGCGGCCGGCGACCCGTCCGCAGCGGTGTCGGAGGCCGCATCCTTCGCGGTGCCCTGCTCGATCGAGGTCACCGTCACGGCGATCTCCTCGCCCTTGATCGCGATCGAGCCGGTCGCGCCGACGCTGATCAGCTCGGCATCGGCGCTCGACGCGTTCGCGACGATCTCGAGGGTGGCCCCCGAGACGCTCATGACCGGACCGCTGACGGTCGCGCCCCGGGTGACGGACACGTCGTCGATCCGGCGCGGCAGCGACGGCACGAACACGACCTCGCTCGCGGGCAGTGCCGTGAGCGTCTGCGTCTGCGCCTGGGCCAGGGCCGTCTTCGCGTCGGCGACCTGTCGTTCCGCGACCGCGACCTGCGCCTTCTAGACCGACGTGTCGGGCGCCGCAGTGCCCTCCGCGCGCAGGGCCTCGGCCGCGTCGAGCGTGCCCTGCGCGCGCACGACCGCGCTCTTGCTGCAGGTCGTGGTCGCAGGGCTGTCGGTCGCGGTGGGGTCTGGGGTCGTCGTCACGGTCGCGCAGGCGGCGGTCGCGTCGTCGAGGTCCTGCTGAGCCGACCGCACGTCGGCGTCGAGCCGGATGAGCTCGGACTGCGCCGGACCTGCTGTCGCCTTCACGCGCGCGCGCTGCGCGGCGGCCAGGGCGTCCTGCGCCTGGGCGATCTGGTCGCGGGCAGCGACGAGCGCGTCCGCGAGCGCCTTCGACGGGGTCGGCGGCTCGTAGCCGACCCGGTGGTACAGGGCGATCACACCGGCGGCGGTCGCTGCGTCGTAGCGGTCGGACGCGGTGTCTCCCGCGTCGATCCCGAGTGCGGCGAGCGCGCTCTTGAGCTGGAGGACGTCGGGCCCGGAGACCCCCGCCGAGAGCGTGCGGTAGGTCGGCAGCGCGCCGACGAGCACGATGACCGGCCGGCCGGCGACCTCGAGCGCGACGCTCGCGGCCTCGAGCGTCGTCCCGACGTCCGGCACGTGACCGGTGACGATGGCGGGGCCGCCGAGGTCGCCCGTCTCGATCCGGATCTGCGCCGGGTCGTCGTAGCGGACGTCGCCCCGGATCGTCACGTCGTTCGACAGGACGCGGCTCTCGACAGGCACGGTGATGGGTCCTGCCGCGGGCGGGGCCGTCGCGGCCGCGGCCTCGGCGGGCGACTTGATCAGCTGGCTCAGCCCGAGCCCGCCCGCGAGGCTCACGACGGCGACAGCCGCCATGATCCAGATGGTTCGACTGCCGGAGGTCGGACGCGTCACTTCGTGGCCTGGCTGAACGCGTCCGCCCACGCGTCGAGCTCGGTCTTGTGGGCGTCGACGAACTCCTGCTCGAGCGCGAACTGGACCTTCTGGTACTTCGCGTCGTAGTCGAACGACTTCTTGCACCGAGCGTCGGCGACGGCGGTGGCGATCTCGGTCTTCTGCAGGTCCGCGATCACCTGCGGGTCCGGCGTGGAGACCTCGGTCGCGTCGGTGCCGGCGGTCGCGGCGGACGACGCACCGTTGTGGAGCTCGTTGAGCTGGTCGGAGATGCTGTTCGGCGCGTCCTGCGCGGTCGCGAAGTCGAACCCGGCATCGCTCATGCAGCTCGACCACGCAGCCTCGACCTCGGTCAGCCGGGAGTCGTTCTGGAGGCTGTCGTAGACCGTGGACATCTCCTCCTGGAGCGAGGTGAACGCCGGGTCGGCGAACGCCGCGTAGGCGCCCGTCTCGTAGACCTCGTGCTGCGCCTTGCCCTGGCAGCCGGCGTCCTCCCAGTTGTACTCGGTGGCGGACGCCTCGTCGGTCGTGTCGGCCGTCGCGGCCGGCTGCGCGCCGTAGAGCGCCTCGTAGTAGGCCTGCTGCTCGGTCTCGGACATCGTCGCCAGGTAGTCGGCGTTCGGGTCGACCCACTGGTCGGTGTTCGTCGACGCGTCTTCCGAGGACTCGTTCATCGAGGTCGTCATGCCGTATCCCTGCTTCGCGGCGAACTCCTCGCTCCCGTAGTCCGCGGAGTCGTCCTGCGTGACCGAGACCGACTGCGACATGTCCTGCGGGGTGTACTCGAATCCGAGGTCGAGCATGCAGGCGGCAACGGCCTCCTCGGACTTGGCTGCGAGCGCGGCGTACTGCTCCTGGTTGTAGCCCCCGGAGACCCGCTCGAAGTACGCGCTGAGAGGCCCGGTCGTCGGAGTGTCAGTGGGGGCAGCGTTGGTGGGTGAGCTCGACGAGCAGCCCGCGACGAGCAGCAGCAGCGCACACCCGGCCGTTGCGGTCAGGGTGGTCAGGGTGGTCGTCCTCATCGGGATGCCTTCCGCGTCAGGTGGAGACTGGGCACAGCGGCAGGGGACGGCTCCGGACGGGCTCCGGTCGGCGCCGGGCGCGGACGGACCTTGGCCATGTCGGTGAGCCCCCTGCCCATGCGGTCGCTGGCCGTCGTCGGCCACGCGTCGTGCTGTGCAACGTACTCGCGCGGTGGGATCGCTCCCGCGCTGCTTGTGTCACAGTTCGATATCGATTGTGTCGACTGTGCCGTGGCGACCGGGCGAGCCGGCCGCGTCGGTCCCGCTCAGTACCGGATCGCATCGATGACCTTGACCCGGACGGCCACGATCGCGGGGATCAGGCCGGCCAGGGCGCCGACCGCCGTGGCGCACACCATGCCGGTGACGGCCGCCGCGACGGGGAACGGCGGCATGTCCTCGATGCTGCCGCCGAACATCTTCTCGACGGGGATGTTCTTGATCACCGCGACGGCGAGCACGACCCCGACCACGCCGGCGACGACCGTCGCCACCACGGACTCCATGAGGACCCCGAAGAACACGCGGCCGGACGTCGCCCCGAAGCTGCGCCGGATGCCGATCTCGCGGATCCGGAACCGCACGGTGACGAGCGCGATGTTGACAAGACCGAGCCCACCCAGCAGCAGGGAGAACCCGCCGATGCCCAGGACGACCCACCGGCTCGCACCGTCGAGCACGTTCTGCCCGGTGAACGGCTCCGGTACCTCCACCTGGGTGCCGGGGAGCGCAGCGGCGAGGTCGCGCTGGAGCAGGGGCCGCAGCTGCGCGGCGAGGTCCGGCGGTACCCACACCTTGAAGGTCGGCGTCTGGTTGGCCATGTCGGCGCCGAGCAGACCCCACCGGGTGACGTGGTCGTAGAGCAGGTAGGCCGACGGCGGCGCATCGCTCCACTCGTCGTGGTAGACGCCGATCACCTCGGTGCGGACGGGGGTGTCGGTCCCGAGCTGGACGGTCGGGTGCGACGACAGGTCGGTGACGCCGAGCGCGGCGAGGAACGCCTCGTTGACGACGGCGACCGGTGCGAACCGCTGGGTGTCCGCGTCGGTGAACCAGCGGCCCTCGGTCGTCCGGAAGCGCGTGATGACCCCGTAGTCGGGGTCGACGACCTGCGCGTTCACGATGGCCGTGCCGGTGGGGAACCGGAACCGGATCGGGCCGCCCAGCTGCCGGGTCGCATACGTGATGCCGTAGCGCTCGACGATCCGGTCGAACTCGGCGGCGTACTGCTGCTCGGTCGGCTGCGCCGTCCCGGCTGCACCTGTCGGCCAGGCGTACAGGTCGAGAGTCACGGACCGCCCGCTCTGCCTGTCGGCGGACTCCTTGAACGCCTGGTTCATCATCTGCACCGCCGCGGTGACGCCGGTGATCGCCGTGACGGCGACCGCGACCCCGATGAGCGCGAGCAGGACCCGCAGCCTGTGGATGCGCAGCTCGTCCCAGGCCTCGACGATCGTGCCGACGAGGCCGCTCACGAGAGCGCCGTGGCGACGGCGTCGTCGGGCCGGTCGGTCGGCACGTCACCGACCCACTCGGTGATGCGGCCGGGTGCGTTGAGCGTGATGGGCACGAGCACACCCTCGGCGAGCCGGTAGTGCCGCTGGGCGCGCGCGGCGACGGCGAGGTCGTGGGTGATCGCGATGAGCGCCGCGCCGGTCTGCGAGGCGATCTCGTCGAGCAGGCTCATGATCTCCCCGCCCGTGTCGACATCGAGCGCGCCCGTCGGCTCGTCGGCGAGGATCACGCGCGGGCTGCGCACGAGTGCGCGGGCGATCGCGACGCGCTGCTGCTCACCGCCCGAGAGCTTGTCAGGCATCTCGTCGAGGCGGTCGCCGAGCCCGACGCGGTCGAGCATGTCCGCGGCGAGGCGGAACCTGCGCCAGAACGCCCTTCCGCGCGCGTACATGAGCGGCGCGGCGACGTTCTCGAGCGCGGTGCGGCCCGGGAGCAGGTTGAACTGCTGGAACACGAACCCGAAGTCGTCACCGCGCCGCCTGGCCCGGCGACGGCCGGACAGCTTGGCGACCGACGTCCCCTCGAGGAGGTAGCCGCCCGAGGTGGGCTCATCGAGCAGCCCGAGGATGTTCAGCAGCGTGGACTTGCCCGTGCCCGAGCGGCCGACGACGGAGATGTGCTCACCCGCGTCGACCGACAGCGTGATGCCGCGCAGGATGTGCAGGACCCGGTCGTCGGGCAGTCGGACGGACCGGGTGACGTCGGACAGCTCGAGCAGGCTCATCCGGCGCACGCCACCGGGTCGAACGTCGCGGGGTTGCTGCAGTCAGGCACGCCGCCGTCGCCGACCGGGATGAACTGCAGGATCTCGTCGCCGAGGGCGAGGCCGTCGACGATCTGGACTGTCTCGCCGTCCGTGAGACCGAGCGTCACGGGCTGCGACTTGGTGGTGCCGTCCGGCAGCACGACCCAGACGTTGCCGTTCTGCACCGACCCCTGGACGGACGTGACAGGGACGACGACCGCGTTCTCGGCCGTGCCGTTCGTGATCGCCATGTCGGCGCCGAGGCCGGGGAACGCGATGACGCCCGCGGGGATCGCGCACGTGACCACGCCGGACGCGGACTGTCCCGTGCCGGTGTCAGCGACCTGGGTGGTGTCGCTCGTGCCGGTCGTCGGTGCGGCGGCGCCGATGCGCAGGTTCGTGCACGTGAACGGTGCCGGGCCGCCCTTGAGCGTGACCTCGGCGTCGGTCGGTGCGCCGAGCAGGCGGTACTGCTGGTCTGGCGTCAGGGTCCCGGACACCGACATCGTCCCGGGGGACACCGACGCGACCGTGTCGCCCACCGAGACGACCTGGTCCTTGAGCGTCGGGAGCGTGAGGGTCCCGGCG
>Ga0075518_1000161_pt1 | contig 12487 bp, 12 predicted proteins | sample NGEPerA_2_FD_76970 | JGI IMG/M metagenome (GOLD analysis project Ga0075518, IMG submission 76970) | Arctic peat soil microbial communities from the Barrow Environmental Observatory site, Barrow, Alaska, USA - NGEE PermafrostAB136-A | ecosystem: Environmental > Terrestrial > Soil > Wetlands >...
AGAGAAAAAGTATGTCGATGATATATTCCTTCTCACAATGAAGCCTGTGCTGTATGTATGCAATGTCGATGAAAAGTCGGTTGCAGGCGGCAACAGATATGTTGAAGCGGTGTCAGCCTTCCTTGCAGGCAGGGGCGCAGTGCCCCTGGTCATCGCCGGCGCGCTGGAAGCGGAGATAACTACCCTCTCTGACCCTGCTGACAGGATGGAATTCCTGGTGGCGGCAGGACTGAATGAACCGGGTGTCAACAAGCTGGTAAGAGCAGCTTACAGCATGCTCAGTCTCATGACTTTCTTTACCGTGGGACCCAAGGAGATCAGAGCCTGGACCATTACTGCCGGCATGACTGCTCCGCAAGCCGCAGGAGTGATCCATTCAGATCTCGAAAGAGGGTTTATAAGGGCTGAGGTAATGAAATATGACGATTTCATAAGCCTCGGGTCAGAGCATGCATGCAGGGATGCAGGTAAACTTTTTGTCGAGGGAAAAAACTACGTGGTAGCCGACGGCGATATCCTCAATATAAGATTTAACGTATAACGTATTACGATACTGTTGAAACACCTGTTTGTCATATCTGCAGCCCTGATGTTTCTGACGTATTACACAGTATACGGACAGGATCAGTGGAGGGGTGGTGACATCAGGGAAGCGCTCAACAGGTTTGGCCAGGCTGAAGTACTGATTGAATATCCCGGGTACGATGCTATGTCACGGCTGGCAACACGCTTCTCAGTCTCTTCATGCGACGACAGGGAGGCTGTACTGACACTATCACCTCTCACAGCTTCTGATTTTATTAGTACGGGCATCAGTTATAAGATAATTCTTCCTGAAGAAACCAAAGGCTTTTTCACCGCCTCTTCTGTCTCTGAAGCTATGCAGTGGCATTCATACCCCACATGGAAGCATTATGATACTATCATGCATAAAATTGCTCAAACCTGGCCGGAGCTATGCCTGCTTGACACTATCGGGTTCAGCGTCAGGGGAAGAGCCATTCTGGCGCTTAAGATATCCGATAACCCTGCTGCCGACGAACAGGAGCCTGCGGTGATGCTGAGTGCAGCCATTCACGGCGACGAGCTGGCAGGATTTATTATGCTCATGCGGTTGGCTGAATACCTTGCTTCAGAAAGCAGTAATGGCGGTCTTGCTGCAACACTCACCTCCGGACTGGAGATATGGATCAACCCCCTGGCAAACACTGATGGTATGTACAGAGACAATGATACAATAATCTACCCGGTGAGATCCAACAGCAATGGTTATGATCTGAACCGAAACTTCCCTGATCCAGGGGTTGTCTCACAGCCACCACTTCAGACTGAGACAACTGACATGATGTCATTCATGGAGAAAAACCGGTTTGCTCTGTCTGTCAATCTCCATTCAGGGGCCGAGGTGGTAAACTATCCCTGGGACAGATGGACCAGGCTTCATGCTGACGACAGCTGGTTCTATGATATCAGCAGGCGGTATGCAGACACGGTGCACATATATTCTGACCCGGGCTATATGACACTTATTGATGACGGCGTGACCAGGGGATCTATGTGGTATATCATCACCGGCGGAAGGCAGGATTACATTACATACAGCCTCGGAGGAAGAGAGGTGACAATCGAAATGGACGATACAAAACAAACCCCGGGCCCTGACCTCGAAACTCTGTGGAACTGGAACAGCAGGTCACTTCTCCGCTATATCGGAGAAGCCCTGTACGGAGTCGGGGGAACTGTCACTGATGCCTCATCAGGCGACCCTCTCAGCGCAAAAGTATTTATAACCGGACATGACACCGATTCATCACATATCTATTCCGACACCCTTACCGGTGAATTCCGGAGGTACCTGGCTCCCGGGACATACAGTCTCACATTCACCTGTCCGGGCTACGAAGCCTTCTCTGCAGAATATGAAATTGCCAGCTGGAATTCTTTTGTGTCAGCAAATGTCCGGCTTGAACCGGAAGAACCTGTAATTTATCCCGATCCTCCGGTATCCGGACTGCTGATTTATCCCATTCCCTCATCCGGAAAATTCATGGTATTGCCTCCCGCATCGGTCGAAGGAGATATCATTGTCACCCTCACGAGTGTATCGGGATCTGTAGTTGATACTTACCAGACAACGGTACAATCCGGCATACCTGTTCCCTGCGACTACAGTAATATGCCTCAGGGGGTCTACATCATATCAGTCAGAAAACTCCCTGACGGGCCTCTTTTACGGGGGAAAGTGATTATCTACCGGTTGATATCCGGATGATCGTGGTTGATATCTTTGCTGCACCCTCTTGCAGATGAATTCAAAACAGGTACTTTTAGGGCTTGTTTACTATCTGATTTAAGTCACTATGAAAAGGACACTCATAATTATATATTTCTTCGTTGTTTCCACCGTTCTCAGCTCACAGTCTGCATACATTCCTCCTGACAAGCCAAAGCTTATCATCGGGATCATTGTTGAGCAGCTGCGGTATGATCAGCTGGAGCGCATAAGAGATATCCTGCCTGACAACGGACTGAAGAAGATGATCAATGAAGGCACTTACTACCGGAATGTGTCTCTCGATTATCTATCAACACAGGCAGCGCCCGGTTTTGCTACTATTTCTACCGGCACTGCTCCCGGTGTGCACGGCATCACCTCTGACACATGGTTTCACCCCTTTAATGATCAGATGATATTCTGTGTCCAGGACCCGAACGCCAGTTCCGTGGGAGGCAGTTTTGAGACCGGCCTCTTCTCTCCGGTCAACCTGCTCTCTTCAACCTTTGCTGACGAGCTGCAGATGGCTACATGCGGTGCTTCAAAGATATACGGCATAGGTATTAAGGAGATGGGAGCCATACTCACGGCAGGCCATGCCGCTGACGGAGCGTTCTGGTATGATGACCGGACAGGCACATGGATGAGCAGTACCTACTATGCTGACAAGCTGCCGGTTTGGCTTATGGATCTCAATGCCATGCTGATGCCTGGCCAGTACCTGAACCAGTCGTGGAACACCCTGATGGATCCTTTGCTCTACCCTGGATGCCAGCCTGATTCGAACGGTCTGGAGCTGGGCCTGAATAAACAGAACTGGTTTCCATATGACCTTAAAGCTCTCTCCACCACAGGGAAGCTGATGAATGTCTCCAGGGACTATTCCGTTCTGCGTCAGACCCCCTTCGCCGATGATTTTACCACTGAGCTTGCCCTCCGTCTTATAGACAACGAACAGCTGGGTCAGGATGATATTACTGATTATCTTGCAATTACCTACTCTGCAACCGATTATATCGGGCATCGTTTCGGACCTTCCTCCGTCGAAGCTTCTGATGCACTGGCACGGCTTGACAGGAATATCAGCAAGCTGCTCGATAAAGTAGACAAGACCCTTGGTAAGAAAAACGTTCTTGTTTACTTTGTCTCGACGCATGGTGTATCGGAGATACCGGCAGTGCTTGAGAAGAGCCGCATACCCTCCGGATATTTCCGCCTTAATCAGTCGCTGCAACTCCTGCGCAGCTACCTCAATGCCATCTATGGACAGGGCGATTGGGTCAAGGGCTTCTTCGATAACCAGATCTTCCTCAACAGGGGGCTGATTGAAGATGCAAACATCAGCCTTGAAGATATCCAGAAGAAGGTGGCAAGGTTCATGGTTCAGTTCTCCGGTATTGCTACGGCAGTGCCGACATCAGCCTTTGAGATGAGCGATTTTGCCGGGGGCCTGCTGGTGAAGATGAATAACAGTTACAGCCCGCAAAGGTCTGGTGACGTGATGATAGCACTGAACCCGGGATGGGTGGAAAAGACGGATTTCGTCACCGGCCATAATTCACCGTATGAATATGACGGTCATGTGCCTCTGGTATGGTATGGGTGGACGGCCAGCAAGATGTCGGTGACCCGCAGCGTCAGCACCAGGGATATAGCCGGAACACTTTCCGTCCTGTGTAAGGTCCCCCTCCCCAATGCATCCAGCGGAGACCCCTTGCACGAGCTCTTCAGGTAGAACAGGTAAAATAACAGATCAGACGCTCAGCTCACGCCTGTTGTAAGTGTCCCGTATAAGGCATGCATCAACGACAAGCAGTGAATTCTGCTCGCATCCGTTTCCGATAACGATCATGTCTGCCCCTGCAGAGAATGCTTCATCGATATTTTCAGGGGAATTTAGTCCCCCGCCCGTGATCAGGGGGATCTTTATCTCCGATCTCACTGCCCTTATCATGGCAGGATCAACAGGGGTGGCAGCACCGCTTCCGGCTTCAAGGTAAATAGCCTTCATGCCCAGCATCTCTCCGGCAAGTGCCGTAGCCACTGCAATATCATTCTTGTCGCGCGGCACAGGAGAGGTCTGGCTCATATACTCAACAGAGGTGCGGCCGCCGCAATCGACCAGGATATACCCCACCGCGATGACACTCTCTCTGATATGCCTCAGGAAGGGCGCAGCGATCACATGATTGCCTATAAGCAGCTCAGGATTGCGGCCGCTGATCAGCGACAGAAGAAAAACAGCATCTGCAGTATCAGTCAGCTGAGTGAGATTGCCGGGGAAAAGGACGACAGGTATGGTCGAGAGCTGCTTTAACCTTGCAATCATGTGACTGACAGGTGAGCCGGTAAGACTGCCTCCGGCAAGAAATAAGTCAACCTTTATCTCAGCTGCCCGGCTCGCCGTGGCAATCAGTATGTCATCACTGTATTTGTCAGGATCAATAAGCTGGGCAACTAACTTCCTCTTCCTGCAGGGTATGTCAATCTTCATGCTTCTTCTTCGTCCAGACTATTGTGTAATTGTCATATTTGGAGTAGTAAAGCGTGAACTGATCATTGATCCTGTCATTCTTCACGTACCCTTTTATCTCTCCGTTCGTGTGAACATCAAAAGGTTCGATAGTAATATCCTGAACAATGTTTATTCCTTCCTTGTCGCATATCTTATAGATAGACTCCTTGGCACACCAGTGGATATACAGGTGATACGTGCGGTCAGCCCATCTGCGTGTTATCTTTTCCTTTTTGTTAAGGAATTTCGAAGAGAAGGCGTTTATGTTGACACGCATATATTCCAGGTCAATGCCGACTCTCTCATGCCTGCTGATCAGTATTGCCGTAAGCTTGTTGGAGTGCGTTATGCTGATGAAATGCGAACCGTCTTTGATGAATGGCTTGTTGTTCTTATTATATACTATCCTTGCTTCTTTTCCCAGCAGCTCTGCGAGCAGGGCCCTGACACTCAGGAACTCCAGCTTACGTGAGGTGCTCCTGAATATGGAGTATCTTTTTATGTCTTCAGGACTCATCTCCACCATGGACAGGAGGGCAGGCAGATCTTCCTCGATCTTCCATACTCCGATAATGGTGTCCTTGTTCAGAAAGTGTTTGGTGATGCAGCCCATACTTATCTCCAGGTGAGTGTCTCCATCAGGTGGATAATGTCATCCCTCAGGAAAGAGATGACAGGTAAAAGAGAGTCTTCATTGGGTTGAGCCATGAAATAAAGTGACCCGCGCAGGTAGTGCTGCGTGCTGTCAGTGGCGTAGAACTGCACCGCAGAAGCAGTGTTACCCTTAAGATCATATAGTATTCCATATACGTGGGATGTTTCGTCTGACCACAGCTTCTCTTCGATGGCATCCGCCCGTATGGTATGTTTGTACGCCAGCTCTCTTGACGATTCTGTCAGGCTGGCCAGGTCACCGTGAAGATTAAAGTATGTGAGGTGTACCTTTGCCTTCAGCGTAGGAAATTCAATGTCCATCCAGCAGGTGTCGGTGGCTGTTGCCGGCCGGAGATTAATTTTACTGTATGCGGGATATTCTATCGAGTATGAGCAGGGGGAATCAAAGCGGAGGTATTGCTTTTCAGGCAGATCAATCCTGAAATATCCTGCCGGTTTTGGCACCGAAGGCTGACCACAGGCTGTTAAGATGAGTGCTGCGACCAACAGTGTTATATGGATTGTATGCTTCATAAAACGGATTCTATTTTTTCTGCGCGGATCTCCCTGATCCGCCGTTTCTCGACCGTCTCAATAGTGAATTTAAATCCTGCTGCTGATATTACACGGCCCTTTAAAGGGATCTCCTCCAGGAGCTCCAGGAGAAGTCCCGCAAGGGTCTCCGAGTCTCCCCTGACATCCGTGAACAGGTCACTGTCGCTGCCGGTGATGCGGTAAAAGTCGTTCATCAGTATCTTGCCGTCGAATATCCAGCTCCCCTGTCCTGTCTCCCTGTAGAGAGGGGTCTCTTCGTCTGTCTCATCAGTGATATCCCCTACTATCTCTTCAAGGACATCCTCAAGAGTCACTATACCACTGGTCCCTCCGTATTCATCTACCACGATGGCCATGTGTATCTTTTTTTCCTGGAACTCCTTCATAAGTTCACTTATCTTCTTTGTCTCGGGGACAACGTACGGCGGCCTGACAAGGGATTGCCATTTGAAGGTGTCAGGCTTGCCCAGATGCGGCAGCAGGTCCTTGATGAACAGAATACCTTTTATATTGTCAAATGAGTCGGAGTAAACAGGTATCCTGGAGAATCCGGATTCAATCACCTCTGGCATGATTGAATTGAAACCCCTGCGAATGTCCAACGCTGTCACATCCATACGCGGACACATGACCGCACTGACGTTTATGTTTCCAAAACGGACAATTCCCTTGAGTATTTCCTTGTCATCCTTTATCTGCGAAGAGGTCAGTTCGAGAGCGTCTGAGAGATCATTTATGCTCATATTGCCGTCCCTCTGCTTTGGGCTTTTCCTGACCAGGTACGACGAGACCGACAGGAGGGATGCAAGAGGCTTGAATACCCTTGTCGCCACAGCAAGTGAAGGGGCCATCATCAGGGCAAACCTTAGCTGGTTCTTGGAAGCGTACACCTTTGGCATCACCTCGCAGAACAGGAGGAGGATGAAAGTGATTACAACCACTTCTATGATAAACGACAGGACCGGATTATCGTCCACATCGAAAACCCTGGAGCTGATAAAGGCTGCAAGTATAATAATTGCGATATTGAGCATATTGTTTGCCACCAGAACGGTGCCCAGGAGTCTGTCAGGCTTTGAGAGCAGATGAAGTGCCGTTGCCGGACGCTTGCCCTTCCTGTGCTCAAGATCCTCCAGATCGTTTGGTGTAAGGGAAAAATAAGCAACTTCCGAACCGGAAATAAAAGCAGACGATATTATCAGGATTATAAGAAAACTAATCTCCGCTATCAGCGCGAAGTCAACTACAGTGACAACCGTCAGTGAAAAAAAACCTGCATGTGAGCATGACAATAGTGTCTCCAAAATCAAGATTTTTGGTTAGCTAAAACGGCAGATCATCAGCTGTCTCACGTGCAGTGAGATCCTGGCTGATGTCGTTGTCAGACGGCCCCGAAGGCTGTGATGGTGCAGGATAACTCCCTGAATTGTTTGGCATCTGCTGACCTGAAGCAGCCTGCTGGCCCTGGCTGTCCTGCTTGCGTCCGAGGAGCTGTATGGTATCTGCCTCAATCTCAACAATATATTTCTTATTGCCATCGCGGTCATCGTATGAACGGTAGCGAATTTTGCCTTCCACAAGTATCTGTGAGCCCTTGCGGATGTAATTCTCGGCGAGTTCCGCCAGACGCCTCCATGCCACCACATTGTGCCATTCGGTCTGAGTCACCTTGTCACCTCCCTTGGGGGTGTATGTCTCACTTGTGGCAAGTGAAAACGATGCTTTGATATTATTCTCGAAACGTCTGATCTCAGGGTCTTTACCGACGTTACCTACCAATATTACTTTATTGAATGACATAACTTTAATGATATTTCCTGTTATATGAAGAATGTAAAGTTACAAAAAAATCTATTGAGAGTATTAAAGCTGCCCAACGCGGGTGCTGTCTCCGGCTCAGGCCCGGGGCAAAAACATGCTGTTTACCTGCTGATTTTTTATAGTTGTCAAAAAATCAGAGTATTCGGAGTGAAAAAAAATATAATTCAATCATAATTGAGAAATAATATTTTATATTTGCACAACTGAAAAAACAGAACATAAAATAATTTGTTGAATTTAAAATTCTTGCAAAATGACAAAAGCAGACATTGTTAACGAAATTGCCAAGAACACTGGAATTGAGAAAGTGACTGTTCAGAAAACCGTTGAGGCATTTATGGAATCAGTAAAAGACTCTATGGTATCCGGCAATAATGTTTATCTCAGGGGTTTTGGCAGCTTCATTGTGAAGAAACGCGCAAAGAAGACGGCCAGGAATATCTCTAAGAATACCACCATTATTATTCCTGCACACAACATCCCGGCCTTCAAACCAGCCAAGACTTTCATAACCAAGGTTAAGTCTCACGTTAAGAAGTAATAATATGCCAAGCGGGAAAAAGAGAAAACGGCATAAGATGGCTACCCACAAACGCAAGAAGCGTTTGCGGAAAGACAGGCATAAGAAGAAGAAATAGCAATTAATGCATAGTCCATACTTTTTAAGTCTAACCTAAAGACCCGACGTCTTTAGGTTAGTTGCATTTTTAAAGGGCTATACGCAAATTAACAAATTTCGGAATGTGAGTAAGGATCTAATAATCAGCGTAAGTGATTCTGAGATATCCATTGCACTTCTTGAGGATAAGCAGCTTGTCGAGTTAAATAAGGAAAAACGCAATATTCAGTTCTCTGTCGGCGACATTTACCTGGGGAAGGTAAAGAAGATTATGCCGGGGCTGAACGCAGCGTTTATCAATGTAGGTTTCGAAAAGGATGCTTTCCTGCACTATCTTGACCTGGGCGCTCAGTTCAGGACTCTTCACAAGTATTATGGTCAGGCTACGCAGAACAGGGGCAAGATGCCGCCTGTTTCAAAGTATAAGCCTGAGCCTGACATCGACAAGGAGGGTAAGATATCTGATGTCCTGACATCAGGACAGACAGTGATAGTGCAGATAACCAAGGAGCCCATTTCTACAAAGGGCCCGAGGCTGGCATCAGAAGTAAGCATAGCAGGACGTAACCTGGTACTGATGCCGTTTGCAGACAAGGTCTCCGTCTCCTCAAAGATAGAGAACAATGATGAACGAAACCGTCTCAAGCTGCTCATACAGAGCATTAAACCCAAGAATTACGGTGTGATAGTACGCACTGTCGCCGAAGGAAAAAAGGTTGCCGCCCTTGACACAGAGCTCAAAGAACTCGTCAGCAGATGGGAGACAGCGCTCTATTCAATTCACAAGGATGTGAAAGCGCCGCGGCTGCTGTTGGGGGAGATGAACCGTACAACGACCATCCTCAGGGATATTCTCAGTGCCGACTTCAACAGCGTCATCGTGGATGATGAAGTCATAGCCGGCGAAGTAAAAAGCTACATCAGGGAGATAGCCCCTGAAAAAGAAAAGATAGTTAAGGTTTATAAGGAACAGTTCCCGATCTTTGACCACTTTCAGATAAGCAGGCAGGTCAAGGGACTCTTCGGCCGCACCATCTCATTCAAGGGCGGTTCATACCTTATAATTGAGCATACGGAAGCCCTGCATGTGGTAGACGTGAACAGCGGCAACAGGTCAAAGACAGGCAGCGACCAGGAATCCAATGCTCTTTCTGTGAATCTTGAGGCGGCAAGAGAGATCGCACGACAACTGCGCCTTAGAGATATGGGCGGAATAATAGTGATCGATTTCATCGATCTGCAGTCGAATGAAAACCGGCAGGCTCTCTTTGACAAGATGAAGGACCTGATGAGCGAGGACAGGGCCAAGCATAATATATTACCGCTGAGTAAGTTCGGACTAATGCAGATAACCCGGCAGAGGGTAAGGCCAGAGATGACCATCGTCACTGATGAAAAATGCCCCGTATGCAGGGGAGGGGGTAAAACGGCATCAACCATTCTCCTCACTGATGAGATAGAACGGACTCTTGTGTCTATCCTTGAAAAAGTGAAGACCCGCAAGCTGATGCTGCGTACACACCCGTTCGTTGCAGCGTACCTCAGGGAAGGGCTCTTTACCCTGATAGGGAAGATCAACAAGAAGCACGATGTCAGTATTAAAGTTCAGGCTGTGCCTTCGTACCACTTCCTGCAATATGAATTCTTTGACAGGGAAGGTAATGAGATCGACCTTACGTAAAAAGTAATGTAAATATACCATGGCAGAGACGTCCAATTTGGGCGTCTCTGCTATTTCTGTACAATCCTGATCGCTCCCCTGGTGGCTTCTATCCTGATCTTCGATGAACCGGGAGAACTGCCGTACCTGCCGGAGGTGATGTATATCTTGTCTTCTTCATTAACCGTTGTGCGCTCAGGCTCAGGCGTTATTCCTGAAAGAGAGACAAATGCGTTGGTGTGACGGATCTCCAGGTCATAGCTTGCCTTCTCCGGCAGGAGAAGATCGACATCCGTGTATGAAGAGCTTATATCAATAAGTGAAAACTTCTCATCAACCTTTTCACAGGAAAGGTTGCCGTATTTCATCACAAGGCTCAGCTCCTTCGTCATATTTTCAACAGTGATGTCACTGAAGTGTGATATCCCTGTGATACCAGATACGCTGCCAAGGTTGATATCATCACTCTTGGAATTAATATCCACTGTGCCACTACTGTCGATCCACACTTTTGACGACACTGAAGTGAGTTTGATGTCCTCTGTCTCTTTCGTTCTTAACTCACTGAATGACAAAATGATTTTGCCTTTTTTAATGCTTCTTACATTGGCTTTGCAGAAGGTGAGATCAATCTGCCCGGCATTTTCAATCTCTCCAGCATCGAGCGAGCCGTTCGACAGTTTCAGCGTGAGTTCCGGAGTCTCATCACCGATATAAACGTCCCCGTAGCTGTTGGTCAGCCGCAGAACAGTTGACGGCGGGCATTCGATGAAATAATCGATCTTCAGCCTTGAATCATAGTTAATGATGTTTTTGGTGAGACCCTTGAGACTTTCAAGGATCGGGGTGACGCCTTTGTTAAAGGTGGTTTGTGCCCGCACTGTCTCATTGGTCATTATTATGCTTATATCCACATCAGACATCATCGAACTGAGTTTACTTTCCTTATCTGATGAGGCGATCACCTCAACCCTGACAGAGATCGAATCGGCCTTGCCGTGACTGATATGAATATTGCCGTATTTATTGGTCACCTCGACGACAGCATCATTCCCGGCTCTGAATGACTTCATGAAGGTCTTGCTGTCAGTCATCTGCTGCCCCTGTAATGTCAGGGTGCCGAGCGACAGCATCAACACAATCATATGGTTTCTATAATTCATGATCTGAATAATTTTTATTACCTGCTTCCTTCTTTTTCATCAGCACCAGCATATCTTCCAACAGTTCAATCCTGAGCCTGTAATTCCGTATAAGGGCTCCCACTACTTCTTCGTTGGCGATGTTGTCATTGAGATCCTTCCTTATCTCCACTGACAGGCTGTCAAGCTCTCCCATGCTCTTTTCGAGCTCCATACTGATATCAGGATTGTCCGTCAGAAGTGGTCCGGCCTCCTGATAAAGTGAACTGATCTGGCTGTTGTAATACAAATAGGTCTCACTGACAACAGTGATGTTCGGGTCATCATTTCTCTCCGGTGCATTTATTGTCCTGAGTAGTATGGTAAGGCCGGCTCCTGCAACTATCAGTATAACGGCTGCCTTCCAGAGATAGCTTCCTATTCGCTTTTCACGACCGGGGAGCTCCGTTTCAATTCTGCTCCATAAGCCTGGGTCAGGATCATGAATATCCATTCCTGCCCTGCCATTCTTAATATGTTTCTCGAACTCATCCATCTTTCTGCATGTTTATGAGGATTTTCTTCAGTTTATTCTTTGCCCTTAAGTATTGGGTCTTCGACGTTGATTCAGAGATATTCATGATCTGGGATATCTCAGCATGATCATATCCTTCAAGAAGATAAAGGCTGAAGACTACCCTGTATCCGTCGGGTAGTTTTTCTGCCGCCTTCGCAATTACAGATGTGTCAGGCCAGGTCACTTCCTCCTCTTCTTCCGCGGGCCTTTCAACGGACTGGTAATCATCCACATATACCAGCTCCGCCTCTCTCTTCCTCAGCCTGTTGATACATTTGTTGATCACTATCGTCTTCAGCCAGGCGCCGAAGGTCGATTCAGATCTGTATGACCCCAGGCTCCTGAAGCAGTCGGTAAAAGCTTCCTGGAGCATGTCCTCTGCTTCCGCCCTGTTATTGACAATGCGGTAGGCGGCGTTAAACATAGCTTTGGAATAGAGTTCATAGAGCCTGAACTGGGCTTTCCGGCTGCCACTGCGACACTCCTCAATGAGAGTATCATGAATATGCACATCTGGTATAGCCAAGCTCAGATCATTATTAATCAATGACACTGTAAAGTTACGGAAGTTGCATGATCGCAGTATAATTTATCTTAACTCCTCTTTGTCTTCCGGCTGTGTTCCGGAGAAAATTATCTGTTCTTTGATCAAAAAACAATTTTTATTATCTTTGGTATTGCTTTTTACTG
>Ga0075518_1000164_pt1 | contig 12467 bp, 12 predicted proteins | sample NGEPerA_2_FD_76970 | JGI IMG/M metagenome (GOLD analysis project Ga0075518, IMG submission 76970) | Arctic peat soil microbial communities from the Barrow Environmental Observatory site, Barrow, Alaska, USA - NGEE PermafrostAB136-A | ecosystem: Environmental > Terrestrial > Soil > Wetlands >...
ACCGTCACCAGCTGGCCCGAGACCGAAACCGACACACGCTTGCCCACAAAGGAATATAGCGAGAGCAGAGAGCCGAGCGCTTCACTGATGATATCGCCCTTGACGATCTTCCCATTTTCGATACACCCCTCGGGGGTTGGAGCAACGCCAAAGTTGACAAGGTTCAGTGCATTCTTGTCTCGCTTGAACTGAGCCACCTTGATGGTATTCGTCCCAATATCTACTCCAATGATCGGTGTTGCTTTGTTTTCTAGCCCAAACACGAGGTGCCTCCTTATGCGGTCGACCGTCGGATTTCTACCTGTGGAACAGGGTTGCCAGGTACCAGGTGATCAGGTCATTTCCCGCAACAGCTGCGACATATGCGCCCACGGCCATGGCGGGGCCAAAGGGCATCGAATCTTTTCCTCTCTTCTTGAAGAATACCATGAGAACGATCCCTGCAGACGCCCCGATGATGAACGCCAGCATCAGAAAGACGACAGCCAGCCGCCAGCCCAGGAACGCGCCGAGCATGAGACCCAGAGTCGCATCACCCCAGCCCATGCCACCCCTCGAGAACAGGATAATCAGCGCAAACAGACCCGCACCGATTGCCGCTCCCCCTGCCGCCCCAACCAGGCTATGCCATCCTGCAAGCGCGCCAAAGACAAGACCAATGGCGGTTCCGGGTAAGACGACCGCGTCGGGCACGAGACCCGTCTCGAAGTCGATGATCCCCACCGCCAGCGCAAGAACTGTCATGATCGCAAACTTCAGGGCATCGACACTCCACCCCAGGCCCCAGCCCAAGCCAACAAACAACAGGCCCGTGCACACTTCGGTCCAGAGGTACCGGACCCCGATCCGCGCATGACAGTACCGGCAATGCCCGCGCAGAAATACATAGCTCCAGACCGGCACAAGGTCAGCAACACGTAGCTGATGACCACAGGCCGGGCAGACAGACCGTCCCTTGACCCACTGTTCATCGCGCGGTATGCGATAGGTGAGGACGCCGACGAAACTCCCCATAAAGGTGCCGGCTATGAAGCAGACGGCAAGATAGAGCACCTCGGGAACAACGCCCAGCAAGCCTGTCACAAGCGATCCATCCTCTCAACACCCCTTCGTGCGCTCAGAATGGCACCGTACGATCTCTCAACGCTGCATGTGCCCACTAATCGTCGTTTAGTATAGCACAGCTCGCCGTTCCTTATACATAGTTTGGGCAACGAGATGCAAAATGCAAGACCTGCCCGCGCCCGCTAGTATGTTACACTTCGGGACCGCCCGAGCCTTTCTGTGTAAGGCGAGGGGAGCTTCTGTTCCGTTTCCTCTGAGAATGTTACACCTCAACGTATGGATTCCCGCCTTCGCCGAGAACGCCCCTCGTATTGGACAGAAATACTCGGGGGGGAATGACGGAGTCGCGTGGGAAGGACGGAGATGGGACAGTTCCCTGGATATGAAAAAGCCCCCGTGAAGAGGGGGCACAGAATGGATTCCCGTTCAGAACTTCATGATAAGGGTATTTCGTCAAAGGTACTGTCAGCAAAATCTAGAAATATGAGACGGTTACGAACCGGAGTCCCGATCCCCGTAACTATTTTTATCGCTTCCTGTACTTCCCAGGCGGCAATTACCGCCGCAGTTGCCGCGGGATTGCCTGTATACGTTTCAATCCCGCATCCGTTTTCGTCGACGGATAAAGCCCAAATATCGTCAAGCCCTTTATCTCCTGGAAAGATGGTCATCAGCTCACCGCTGAAACCAGCTATAGCTCCGTGAACAAAGGGAATTCTTAACTCATCACAAGCACGGGCTACGATCCGACGGGTTTTCAAATTGTCCAACCCGTCAAGCACCACGCTTGCACCTATTATACTTTCTTTAATGTTCTTGGAATCAATGGTCTTATTAAGGGCGGAAATCACAACGGCGGAATTGATCTTCTTAACCCGGGCAGCCGCAACGTTAACTTTGGATTTTCGCAGATCACTCTCCGTGGCCAGTATCTGTCTGTTGAGATTGTTTTCTGCAAATCTGTCATTGTCAATGATAACTAAATGACCGATACCCTGCCTGGCGAGTAATTCTATGATCGTTCCCCCCAGGCCACCCGCTCCACAGACAGCAACCGTGGAGCGAAGCAGTTTTAACTGTCCTTCAACGCCTATTGTGCCTATGTTGCACAAATAGCGGACGGGAACTACGTCGCTTTCGAGACAGAAAGTCTCGGCTTCCCGGCGGGTAACTTTTTTCTTAGAGGCAATAAGCCGAACACTTTGCAAGTCTATAACCCGCATTTTCTTCTTGTCGGGCGTCACTAAGCTTTTGGAAAGCTTACGAATCATTATATCTAGCGGTTGATCCTTGGCCAGATTCAACATCTTCTTCTCAACCACCGGCTACTCTAGGCAACAGATCAAGCTTGTCGCCATCTTTAAGATCTATTCTATTCAACAACTTTATGTTTGTGCCGTTGAGCAGGACATTACTGTTATCCCAAATGGACTGCCTTTTTCCGACTCCAATGGACTTAATCCTCTTCTCGAATACGGGGCCAAAATTAGTCTCCACATACGCTCTGGCATCGTCAATACTATCTACATTGACGGTTATGGTTCGTGCACCCAAGAAAATCCTCCACGACCCGATAAAGTTGATATTAATTGCAGGCAACTGGGTTACCCATCAATAATGCCTCCAAGAGAGCTCTTGCTATTTCCACTGAGTTCTCTACTGCAATTATTCCGCTCCGATAGATCCGGCGATTTCCGGCATACCGAGACTCTCCAGGCGTTTTTTCGAAGGTTTGCCGGTAGTTTTGTCCCAGTCTCTAATAGCATAATACTCAGGCAACATCTTCCCCATGTTGGGTACATGGCCTTCCTGCCCGCCATCGGGAATCGGCCTCATGGCCAGTTCCGGCAATACATCGTCTTTGGCAGTGACGCCCAGCTTGCAGGACAATGCGCGCTGTAATTGGAAAGTGCGTTCCCCGGCCTTCAATAATTCATCCACGGTCGTATTCCAGCCGGTGGCAGCATTAATCATGCCGATCATCAGGTTAAACGGTATTTGGGCGAAGTGACAAAAACCGAGGTTATCGGTCAGCGCCCGGAAGTTCTGCCCTTTTTCCACGCCTGCGGCCTTATCATCCGCAAAGCGGTCGGTGATTTCCAGTTCCAGATCGGGATGGCTTGTTCCACCGTCCACCTGATAAGCATCATTCTTGTTATGATCAGCTCCGCGCGCGGCAGTGGCGTAAACCAGGCCCATGGAATGATATGCCCGGGGATCGTGCATGGGAAATTCGAGTCCTTTGCACTGAACGGCTTCCCCCGCCGGACGGCCGTATCTTTGGGCCATGCGTTTCGTTCCGCCTGCCAGTACGGCGCCGAATCCCTGATTTTTGCCGATCAGATGCAGCAGTTCGATTGCCGCATCCGTATTACCCCAAGTGAGTTTAAGCCCGCCGGTGTCCTTTTCGGTAATTACTCCCAGGCTGTAAAGATAAAATGCGTAGCCCGCACTGGCGCCGCTGCTGATCGAATCAAACCCGTATCCGTTGCAAAGCTCATTAATATATACGGCGGTGGACATATCCAGATCCAGCCCCATCATTGCGCCCCATGCCACCAGGGTTTCATACTCGGGGCCTTCGACGTTATCATACAGATACTTTCCTTCCTTGATCGCCAGCACCTTGCGACAACGGATAGGGCAGCCGTAGCAGGCGGTATTTCCGATCTGATATTTCTCCAATTGCTCGGCGCCGCTTATTCTTGTTGATTCCGGCATAGTTGGAGCGGTGTAATACCTGGCCGGCCCGTCGCCATAGGATATGGCGGAATCAATCCAGCCCGCCGTGCCGGTTTCGTGCATGATCATGGACAGAAAACCTTCCCTGACCTCCTTCATGGCTTGCTTTGCGGTTTCGCGGAATTCTTCCGGCAGAGCCATAGGCAGCTTCATCTTGCCGCGTACCGCAATCGCCTTGACCTTCTTTGAGCCCATTACGCAGCCCAGTCCTGCCCGGCCGAGACAGTGACCGTGCTCGGACATGATATTGCCGTATAGGACCAGGTTCTCCGAGGCGGGGCCGATACAGGCCACCTGCACACGGTTATCGCCTTGTTCCTTCTTGATTTCTTCCTGAGTCTCGTAGGTATCCTTTCCCCAGAGATAGCCCGCATCCTTAATTTCGGCCACACCGTCCTTGATGCAAATATAAACCGGCCGAGCGGACTGGCCCTGGAGGATAATGCCGTCGTAACCTGCATTCTTGAGTTCAGCGCCGAACCAGGCGCCAGCGTTGGCATCGCCATAAAATCCGGTATACGGAGATTTGGCGGCGGCGCCCCAGCGACTGACGCTGGGGCCGCTCGTGCCATTGAGGAGACCCGGCATCAGGATAAGCGGATTATCCGGCCCCAGAGGATCGGTTTGCTCGCTGACCAGATCATAGAGATAGCGCGCGGCCAGTCCGGTGCTGCCCAGAAAATCGCGCGCATACCTTTCATTCAGTGGTTCATCTTTGAGCGTTCCGTGGGTAAGATCGGCAATCAGTACCCTGTTGTGGTATCCGTTCATGGTCTCCTCCTTTCAGTTATTTGTAGTTTCTTTAGAAATCAATGCTCTTGCCTTCGTAGGCATACTTGAAGATCCTGCCCAGATCTTCCTCGCCGGGAATGCGAGTTACAGTCATGGTCATGACCTCATTTAACGCCCTTTCGATCAGCCTCGGTATCTCCTTTTCATATTCAGCCTGACCGACGCCACAATCCTTGATCGAGAGAGGCTGGCCCAGTTCCCCGGCCAAGGCGCGGACTCTGGCTACCAGAGCCAGGGCGTCTTCCTTGTCGGAGCCAGATGATGCGACACGGCAGTAGCGGGCTATTTCGGCATATTTGGCTGTTGTCTCGGCGGACTTGTTAATCAGGTACTCCATAGTATAGGGCAGGAAAACACCGACGGCACGTCCGTGCGGAACATGGAAAATCGCTCCGAGAGCATGTCCGGTGCTATGCGCCAATCCGGCCATGGAATTCCCAAAGGACATACCGCCCATTGTCGCGGCATTCATCATTTCCTTGCGGGCTTCGAGGTCGCCGCCGTCTTTATAAGCGCGGACCAGGTATTCCAGCGTCAGCCGTGTGGCAATCAATCCCGGCCCAAGAGTCAGACTGGTACCCCAGGTGGAGGTGTATCCTTCGATCGCATGGCAGATAACATCCATTCCAGTGTCCGCCGTGATTCGTGGCGGCATACCCATAACCATGACCGGATCGAGGATGGCGACATCCGGCATGCATTCGGTGGAGCCCAGACCCAGTTTGCGGTTATCCTTTGTGTCGGTGAGCACAATAGCCCAGGTAGCTTCCGAACCGGTTCCACTGGTGGTGGGAATCGCCATCAACCTGGCTTTGGCCCGGAAATTGAACTCTTCGAGGACCGATAAGGATTCCGGTTCCAGTTCCGGCCTCGCCAGAAGTAAAATAATCGCTTTTGCGGCATCCATGCAGGAACCGCCGCCGATGCCGATGACCCAGTCCGGCTGATACTTGCCCACTGCAACGCCGCCCTTCTTGATCGTAGCAAGCGACGGCTCCGATTCTACGTCATCGAATACTTCCCATTGGATTTTTGCTTCATCGAGTTTATCAGTAACAGGTTTGATCAGACCAAGTTTTGCAATGTTCTTGTCGGTGACAATAAACGCTTTCTTCCCTTTGATCTGCGCCAGATAATCAAGAGAATTATCTCCATAGACAATCGAAGGACACGAAAAATTCCACATTTATTGACCTCCTTCAACTATTATAATTCGCTGGCCAGACTATCAGTCCGGCCATTCAGTCGGAACTAGCATCGTGCAGTTTGAAAGCTCATTGGCGGCCTTGGTATAGCGCATGATTTTGGCCATGTCGCCCGTCAGTTTGGATTGTCTCGTGATCAGTGCCTTTGTAGAATCAAGCTTCTTCGTAGCAATTTGTTTCCAAATATTATAGGGAGCTGCAAGGGTGAATGCAGGTTTGTATTTGTTGGGGTCGGTAACAATTTCACAAGCCCGGCATTTGCCGTGATAAAGATCGACATACATGAACCCTTTCTCCTTAACGGGCCCACCCGGCTCTGTGATAAAATAAAAATCGCCCTCCCAAGTCTTGGCGGCCTCTTCATATGCTTTGCTTTTGTTGATTTCCTCCTTGTACAGATCGCACCATTCTTGAGACAAATACTTAGCCATGGTAAAAACCTCCTTTTTAGCTAACTCGGCACCTTAAGCGCCGACCTTCCTGTGCTCTTTTAAGAGAGTATCTTCAGTCTACGTCATTCAATAATTATATACAATGGCGCGCATGGGATCATGCAAGATGCAAGACCTGCGCTCCAGTCCTGCAGTTCCTGGATATGGAAAAACCCCCAACAAGGGGGCAATGTGTAGAAACAGGATGGATTCTCGCCTTCGCCGAGAGCACCCCTCAGAAGCACCCCTCGCCTTACACTAAAAGGCTCGGGGGCATTAGAAAGAAATGCTCGGGGGGGAATGACGGACAAGGGCGGACAGTGCTTGTTACACTTCGGGACGGTTTCGTTTCCCAGAGCCCTTTTCCTGAGCCGGTCCTCAAGAACCTGGCGAAAGGACACCGCGTCCTCGTAGTGCTGAGAACTGTTCATCAAGAGACAAGACTCCGCACGATCTCCACGAAGGAAGACGACGGGTTCAGCTTGGCAGCTTTGGTTAGATCGTCCCGCTGCACCAGCCCACGCTGGAGAGCCTGGCGGATGGCCTGTTGAAGAAGGTCGGAGGAGATGGTTGCACAAGCAGCCACATCGATGATCGTTCTCAGGGGACGAGTGACGCTGTAGCCCTCCATCACCTGAATGTCGGCGGGCTCGAGCGTTGCACGATGGATGACAAGGACGGCGGGGATTCCGGCCGACCTCCTGAAGGACGGCGGGACTGTCATATGAAGGTTGACAGGCATGACATCCGAGAGTTCGTGAATGGACAGGGCCGTCTCGTGAGAAAACACACCCTGAGGCTTGCCCTTTCTGTCACGTGACCAAAGCGACCACAGCACAAGGTCCGGGCGGTCAGCCGCCGTGTAATCGGCAATGCGGTAGACGCCATATCCCTCTCGTATCCAGTTTCCGGTCTCACTCTGGTAGTATTGTGAGGGATATGAATAACCAGCCTCAAGAGCCTGTCTGGCAGTGAAATATCCCTGCTGGCGAGAGGCAATGCTTCGTATGTTGCGTTCCGATTCCTGTGTCTTTCCCATTTGCACAACCCTTAACAATTTCTTAAGTATTGTGCAATTCCCCGGAAAATCAACACACCGTCCCCAGATATGGAAAACCCCCTGAAGAGGGGACACAAGATGGATTTCCGCCTTCGCCGAGAGCACCCTTCGCATTAGAAAGAAATGCTCGGGGGGGAAGGACGGACGAGGACGCATTCGTGGAAAGGACAGGCCAGGGACCATCCGCTAAACATTCTGGGGGCGGCTCTCCGTAGAGAGCCGCCCCGCTTCTCTTCTTGTCTAAATCGTGTGCACCACCGTCAAGAGGCTTCTAACAGCTATCCCATGTAAACGAGCTTGAAGTCGGGAGTTCCCAGCATCGACTGGTGGAAGTTCTTGATGTGTTTGCTCAGGAGCACCGGGTTCGTGTAGAAGTAGATTGGAATAATGGGCATATCGGTCATCAGGATCTTCTCTGCGGCATGCAGGATCGCCATGCGCGCCTTTGGGTCGACAGTTGCCTTTTCCTTTGCGATGAGAGCGTCGTAAGACTTGTTGCTCCAGCCACTGTGGTTGTTTCCGCCATGGGTGACCCACATGTCCAGGAACGTGTTGGGATCGATGTAGTCACCAAACCAGTCCGAACGCACGACATCGTAGTTGAGTTGCTCTCGATCATTCCTGAAGACGCCCAACTCTTCGCTCCTGAGGGTGCAGGTGATCCCAAGGTTCTTCTTCCACATCTGCTGGATTGCCTCGCAAACGGTTTTGTGTGCGTCGGAAGTGTTGTAGAGGAGCGTAAAGGCAGGGAACCCCTTGCCGTTGGGATAACCGGCCTGGGCAAGCAGTGCCTTTGCCGTCGCAATATCGTTGTCCTTGAAGTATGAACCACCCAACGTGCGGAAATCCTTGCCAGGAAGCGCATCTGGCATACCGTAGGGAACAAAAGCCAGCGCGGGAACCTCCCCGCCCTTCGTGATGGACTGCGTGATGCCCTTGCGGTCGATCGCCAGATTCAAGGCCTTGCGAACGCGGACATCGTTGAACGGTTTCTTGGTGACATTGACCATACAGTAGTATGTCGCAAGGGACGGAAAGATCTGTACATCGCCTGAAGCGACCAGCTTGGGCAACTCAGAGAGGGGTACGTAAGCCGCCGCGTCCAATTGACCGCTCTGATACATCGAAAGCGCAGTCCCCTCATCCTGGACCATGAGGTAGGTGATCTTGGTGAGCTTGACAGCGCCCCTGTCCCAGTACGTCGGGTTCTTGACAAAAACCAACTTGTCGTTGTGTGACCACTCCGTGAGTGTGAACGGTCCATCGGTCACATATGTCTTGACATCGGAGGCCCACTTGTCATTCGTGCTGACTACGGCCTTGCAGACCGGCATCAGCTGTTCGACCGCACCCAAGCTAAGGAAGAAGGGGGTGGGAGATTGAAGATAAACCTTGAGCGTCTTGGCATCCAGTGCCCTGACGCCGACGTTCTTGCTGGGGTCGATCTCTTTCGCCATGTCCGGAACGGGGACGTCCTTGCCTGCTACTTTCTTCGTGAGAGGATTGCCTTTGGCGTCGACAGCCTGGACATAATACTTGCTGCCGACCTTGATGGACATATTGAATGCCTCACCACCATACACGTAGTAGAGCATATAGGCGTATGGGGAAGCCAATTCCGGGGTGAGTACGCGCTTCCACGCATATTCGAAGTCATACGCTGTGACAGGCATTCCGTTCGTCCAGTACGCATCGCGAAGCGTGAAGATGTAGGTCTTCTGGTCCTTGGAGATCGTCCAGCTCTTCGCAATCGCCGGCTGCGGCATATCCTTGTTGTCAAGGCGCGTCAACCCATCAAAGACCTGCTGTTCGATGTTGCCTGCTTCAAGGCTGGTTGTAAGGGCTGGATCGATTCCTTCGGGCTCAGCCCCCAGGTTGTACGTTACCTCCTGAGCAACTGCTTTTGCTGACGGTACGACAGACAGTCCACCAAACAACGAGACCAGGAATACTGCTACCAAGACAAGTGATACTACTTTCCTCATGCAGTAGCCTCCAATTTCCCAACAGGATTTGTCGCACGTGCGACTATTCTTGATGCTATCAACTGGAGGGAAAAATACAACAGTGTGGGAATGACGGAGGTCTACGACATGCAGAGCGGCCGCATACTTGCGGCCGTTCTGTTATTCGGGACTGTCCTAACTGGTTTCTACGTTATAAGGGGGGTTTCATAGGCGGCGGCATCTCGATAGGTGCAGCCGGCTTCTCGGGGGACTCCACGGGTTCCGACATGCTCTTGCGTGCAACCGGGTTCTCGATGTACTTCTTCGGATCGCCCTCGAACGTCTCCTTGCACGCCTTGCTGCAGAACCCATAGGTCTTGCCTTCCAACGTGGACGTCTCGACGGTCCCAACCAGATTGAGAGTCATTCCGCAGACAGGATCTACTTCGTTGACGCACAGCGGTTTGTCCATTCCAGCCTCCTCGGCCAATGATATGCCATGGTGCATAGGTTACCGGAATCCGAGATTTCCTCGGCGACGTTGGTCTCTTGCCTGATATTATTCTAGGGAGAAACGCTCGTTCGTGCAAGACCCGCATCGACTCATCCAAAATAGAGGTGGACTGGCTCCATAGACTCATGAGAAAAAGGACGTGAAGGATGTCAGAATACTTCTGATCCTTTGGATGAGAAAGGAACAGCGGGAATGGAGCTCACGAGGTCCCCGAGGATGTTGTTGTATCCGAGGGGCGTATTGGTCAGGAACAACTGGACCAGATTGCCAAAAGGAGACAACCTCTGGTGAACTTGCAGTGTCCAACTGGATCCAGCTGTTCTCCCTGCTGAGACAGGGCAAGAGAGGCGATGCGCGATCACTTTTTGTTCCAGAATCCGATATGGTCGGCCAAAATCGCCTGGTTCAGCTTTGGGTCATCCACCGGACCGATTATCTCGAAATCCTTCTGCCCGTGGGCGAGGATCTCATGTGTGGGGAGGTCGAAGGTGGGATTCTCTGGGTCGGCTCCAGTTATCTTGAGCAGCTGCCGTTCCGACATACCCACCACGATGCGCCGCACGTTCGCCCAGTAGATCGCTCCGGTGCACATGACGCAAGGTTCTGCAGTGATGTAGATGGAACAGGTGGCAAGAAAATCACGTGAATACATTTTAGAGGCAGCGATCATCAGATTTGTTTCGGAATGGCCGCAGTCGTTGTGTTCGGTGACCACAGTGTTCTCACCTTCCAGCAGGATGTTGCCTTGCGCGTCGGCCAGCAGACAACCGAACGGATGGTTACCCTTCTCCTTTGCCTGATGTGCGATGCGCACGGTTTCGTACAACAACTCTATATCCCGTGCAGACGGGTCCTTCTTGCGTATAACAGCCATAATTCTCCCTATAGTCGGTATCACAACCAACCTGATTGGTTGTGACCTTTGTTAATCACAATTCGTAAACCTGCTTCAGGACCTCCGATACTACACATGACGAGCATCAGTTGTTCCTGGCCTTCCATCTTTTCCTCCACAGAAAAGAAAGGCTCCCCGGCATTGCGCCGGGGAGCCGTGACTGTTCTCTATGAACCGCTTTTGGGAATCTCACCGATGACGCCCTGTACGAACCACTGCAGGTTCGACTGGTCAGCATCGGACATGGTTGTGCCGGCAGGAACCACGGTCACACCCTTCTGGTTGATCATGGGTCCGTCGAACGGCGTGTACTTGCCGTCAACGATGAGCTGCTTGCGGGTGTTCACATAGTCGATGACGCTCTGCGGAACAGCCGAACTGATAGGAGCGATGTCGACGATGCCGTCGGACATGCCACCCCAGTAATCACCCGATTTCCACGTGCCATCTTCGACAGACTTGGCAACTTTGAGATAATAGGGTCCCCAGTTCCAGATGGGGGACGTGAGCACAGACTTGGCTTCTTCCGGCGTCTTCATACTGGCAGCCATGTCCGTTTCGTAGCCGATACCATATTTGCCCGCCTTGAACGCCGCGTCGAGAGGTGCAGGGGTATCCGAGCCGGTCACAATAACGTCGCAGCCCTGGTTGAGCAGGGCCTTGGCCGAATCACCTTCCTTGATGGGGTCGAACCACACGTTGGTGTAGACGACGGTGACGGTAGCCTTGGGATTGACTTCGCGCACGCCGACCGTCAAGCAGTCGGCCTGGCGGATGCACTGAGAGATGGAGAACGGTAGCACAAAGCCGATCTTGTTGGTCTTGGTCATTTTGCCTGCAATCAGGCCGGAAAGGTAGAAGGACTGCTCTATGCGGCCAAAGTACGTTCCAAGGTTGTCGGAACGCTTGTACCCGGCCGAGTGCATGAACTTGACGGTAGGATTGTCCTTGGCCGCGTTCACCATGGCGTCCATGTAGCCGAAGCTGACGCCGAAAATGAGGTCGTACCCTGCACTGGCATAGTCACGGAAGGCCTTCTCGGCCTGAGAGCCTTCTGGTACGTTTTCAGAATAGATGGTCTCAACGTTCGGGTCATTCTGCTGCAGGTACAGACGGCCGGCTTCCTCGGCCTGTGACCATCCACCATCGTTGTGTGGACTGGGATAGACAAAAGCAACTTTCAACTTCTTGGTCGTCGTTGTGCTCGGCGTGCTAGGCGTCGGGGTTGGCGTCGGGGTTGGCGTCGCCGCCGTCTTGCAGCCGGTCGAACCTACGACGAACGCGATAGTTAGCAGTACAATCAGTGAGATTCTCAGGAACTTCATACTCTCTAGCCTCCCATTACAAGACTGACGTTCTGAAGCACGATTTGCTGCATTGTTCCTTCCATCTAGACATCTCTCTTTCCCCCTGTGATAAGATCCTCATGCCGGGCACAGTCCCTTCCTTGGTTCACACGCCATTGTACTAACATCACCGTGCAGGTCAATCCAGCGCATCGACTCATCCAAAATGGAGATGAACTGGTTCCGTAAACGATGACAGAAGAGTGCTGGTCCTTCGGACCACGAGATGCAAAATGCAACACCTGCCCCCCTACAAACTCCCCTCCTGGATATGCAAAAACCCCCGGTGAAGGGGGGAACGCCCCTCGCATTGAGAAAAAGTGCTCGGGGGGACAGGACAACAGGTGGAGAGATGGAAAAAGACATGACCCTGGCAACGACCTACTCTTCCAACGGGCTTCCCCGTAAGTACCATCGGCGTGTCGGGCTTAACTTCCGTGTTCGGAGTGGGAACGGGTGTTTCCCCGACGC
>Ga0075518_1000165_pt1 | contig 12464 bp, 9 predicted proteins | sample NGEPerA_2_FD_76970 | JGI IMG/M metagenome (GOLD analysis project Ga0075518, IMG submission 76970) | Arctic peat soil microbial communities from the Barrow Environmental Observatory site, Barrow, Alaska, USA - NGEE PermafrostAB136-A | ecosystem: Environmental > Terrestrial > Soil > Wetlands > Peat...
GCCACGTGGAAGCCGCTGAGCGCCGCCAGTTTCGTGGGGAGGCCGCCGGGAGTCACGTTGGCGATCACGGTGTGCCGGATGAAGGTGTCCTCGTCGAGGACCGCGCGGTTCTGGACAAGTTACTTCTCGAACACCGGGATCATGGCGCTCCCGCCCCCGAACCCGATGGTGCCCAGCTTCATCATCGAGGCCAGTTGGCGGGCGAGGGGGCTCACGGCCACAGCCTACGCGCGCCCGCCTGATCCTCTCGCGCGGCGCCGCCCAGGAGGGGGCGCCCGGCTGGCGCTACCTGCTCGGCGCCCTGCACCTGCGCGTGGACTTCGGGAGCTTCCCCGCCGCGCTCGAGTTCGTCTCCACCGTGGGGCGGCTCGCCCTCCCGGTTGACCACCAGCCCGACATCGACATCCGCGGCTCGCACGTCCACCTCGCCCTCACCTCGCGGGCCGACGGCGGAGTGCGGGAGGCGGACCTCCTCCTCGCCAACGAGATCAGCGCGCTCGTGGTGTACCTCGGCCACGTCCCGGACCACGAGCGGCTGACCGCCGTGGAGATCGCGATCGACGCCATGGACCGAGAGGCCATCGCGCCGTTCTGGGCGGCGTTGCTCGGGTTGGAGCCCGACGGCGAGGGCGACGTCACCGTCCCGCACGACGAGGCCCCCAGGCGCGTGGCCGCCGCGCTGGCGGCGGGCGGGCGGCTGGTCTCCGACGACGCCGCGCCGGCGTTCTGGGTGCTCGCCGACGCCGAGGGCAACGAGGCCTGCGTCAGCACCTGGCAGGGGCGGGACTGACTCGTCGAAGACCAGGTGGTCGCCGTGACGTCGCTTTGTCCACAGCCCACCGGGATGCCTGGTGATGGTGTCGGTGGTGCCCGGCATGATCGGTTCAGGGTTGAATGGGATCGGACGGAAGGAGCTGCGGGTGACAACCGAGCCACTCGAGGACACGCCGGGGCTGCGCAAGGCCCGCGGTGCCTTCTTCACGCCGGCGGCGGTCTGCGATTTCCTCGCCCGCTGGGCGATCCGCTCCCCGGAGGACCGCGTCCTCGAGCCGAGCTGCGGGGAGGCCGACATCCTGCGCTCAGCCGCCGTCCGGCTCCTCGAACTCGGAGGAAGCACACCAGTGCGCGGTCACGAACTGCACGCGGAGAGTGCCCGTCGGGCGCAGCAGGTGCTTGCGGCGATCCCCTACCCGGGGGAGATCCAAGTTGGCGACTTCCTCGACGTCCCGGCAGAGCCCGGGTTCACGGCCGTCATCGGGAACCCGCCCTACATCCGCTACCACGGGTTCACGGGGGAATCCCGCACTCGTGGGCTCAAGGCGGCTCTCGCGCAGGGAGTGCGCCTGAGCAGCCTTGCGAGTTCCTGGGCGCCCTTCGTGGTCCATTCAGCCGGCTTTGTCCGCGAGGGCGGTCGCCTGGGCCTGGTCCTGCCAGCCGAACTTCTCTCGTCGAACTACGCCGCAGAGGTTCGGGACCATCTCCTGCGCCGCTTCGGGTCGGTCAGCGTGGTCCTCTTCGACGGACAGGTGTTCCCCGGGGTACAGACTGAGGCCCTGCTGCTGCTGGCGGAGGGTTCCGGTGGCACAGACCATGTCCGGTTCGCCTCAGTCTCGAACGCGGACAACCTCGAAGACGTGGGTTTCCTCACCACATTGCCTGTCCTCCCCGGCGAGAAGTGGACCAGCGCGATGGTCTCGCCCTCAGCACAGGCAACCCTGGCCAATCTCGCGAGCGGAGGTTCATTCGCACCGCTGGGAGACTGGGGCCGGATCAACCTCGGTACCGTCACGGGGAACAACGGCTACTTCACGCTCACTCCTCATGAGGTTGCGGGGCGCGGGCTTGAGCGTGATGTCATTCCGATCTCGCCGGCCGGCTCCGCGCACCTGCGCGCGCTGGAGTTCGGGGCGGCGCAGCATGCAGCGCTCGGGTCGGCAGGTGCTCGAACGCTCCTGTTCCGGCCGCTGGAGCCCGGACCCGCAGCCAGGAAGTACATTCGTCTGGGCGAGCAACAGGGGGTCCCCCGCGCCTACAAGTGCCGCGTACGAGACCCGTGGTGGCGAGTACCCGTGGTCGATCCCCCTGACCTCTTCTTCACCTACATGAACGCCCACACCCCTCAGCTGGCCGCCAATCCCATGGGCCTGAGCCACCTCAACTCGGTGCATGGGATTTACCTCACCGACGAGCACCGGCAATGGGTGAAACTCCTTCCCCTTGCCTGTCTCAACAGCGTGACCGCATTGAGCGCGGAGGTGGTCGGTCGCGCCTACGGCGGCGGCATCCTCAAGATGGAGCCGCGCGAGGCGACTCGCCTCCTGGCGCCGTCCCCTGCGGTGGTCGGGCACGAACGCGTCGCGCTCGAGCGACTGCTGCCGAAGGCAAAGCTCCTTCTCGCGGAAGGTCGACTCGATGCGGTGACGTCCATGGTTGACGACGTTCTCCTTCGGTCGGGCGGCGCCGTCACACCCGCGGAGATCACGGAGATTCGGGCCAGTCGGTCTGAGTTGGGAGGTCGCCGCCGATCGCGATCGAGCAGCAGGCGCAGCTCGGCTCGCGCCGGCACCCAGAACCCCGACAACTAGGGTGGCAGGGTGAGTTCAACCCGAGACCAGGCGTGGGCACTCTTCGACAACATCGTCGACGTCGCGCCACTCCGCGATGTCAACCCGTAGCGATCGGTGAAGGCGGGAGCCCGACTACGGCACGCTCCAGCTGCTGCTGGGTGTTCCCCTCCACCTGCATGCGACGAGCCAGTCCGGCGTGCCCGCGCTCGCCTTGGATGTCTGGGTCTCTTACGAGCTGCGCCGAGCAGGCTTTGAGAGCGACTGGGTGTGGCCCCGGCCGATGGCGCCGCGCGTCCTCCCCCGCGAAGTCCTCCAGTTCATCGACGCGTTGCCCAAGACGGATCGGGAGCGCCTGAGGCGGGTGGTCAGCACACGAGGCACCGGAGGTTCCTCCGCCGCGAACCTCCTGGGCAAGAACTACGTCAAGCAGGTGGACGTGGTGATGAGTTCATGGGCCACGGGGCCTGAAGTACTCATCTCGACCAAGCGAATGGACTCCTCCTTCGGCAAGAACGCCGCCAACCGCGTCGAGGAAAGTTACGGGGATGCCAAGAACCTGCGGCTGCGCCATCCCAGGGCGGCACTCGGTTTCATGTACGGCCTCGGCTCGGCGGCCCTCAGTGACGAACCCGGGCAGGCACGCTGGCTGATGGATCTCTTGGCCAAGCTCGGCAGGGAGGATGACGCCTACGACGCCGTCGGGCTCGTCATTCCGGAGGTTCCACGCGACGCCAGCGGTGTGGACGACGACGACGATCCAGCGGGTCCGCTGGAACCCGGTGCGACCGTCGAACCCTCAGTGGGGACCGGGATCGAAGCGGACCCCACCCCAGAACAGCTCCCGCGGGTGACACTCCGGCGGGAGGACGTGCCCGCCGAGTTGGATCCCGGCCGCTTCTTCCGGGTGATGTGCACGACAGTGCTGGATCGGACGCCCATCAACTTCCATCCTCGGGCTCGCGCATTGCGCGACGCCGTCTGAGAGCTCCGACCTTCCCGCTGCGAGCGCCGCCCGAGGTGGCCGCCCACTGAGACACTGGGCTCCATGTGGACCGACGAGGTGGAACTCTTGGGGGACGTGGCCGCGGCGGACTGGATCCGCCCGCGTCTGGCGGGGGACCTCGGGCACGTGGCGGACACCATCCCCAGTGGCTTCGAGGCGTACGCGCGGGTGTTCCATGCGGTGGAACGCGGGCCGGAGGGAACGGTCTCGTGGGCGGAGGCGGCCGCGGTCACCGGGCGAGCGGTGCACCCGGAGGTACAGTGGCACGCGCTCATCGCGGCCCCCGATCCGTGGGCGCAGCGTTCCGACCTCTGGCCGGAGGGGGAACCGTCGCAGGGCAACCTGGCGCTGCGCGAGCTGCTCGCGCTCTGCGACGTCCTTGCCCGCCACACCACCACCCCGGATGACTGCTACTTCGCCCTGTGGGAGGGGTGGGGCCAGCTGAACGAGGGCGCCCGCGCGTCCTTCACCTTCGAGACCGGCCGACGGCGCCGGCTGCCCTGGTTCCGCCGGCGTCAGCGCCGGGGGACCCCGGTCCCTCCGGTGATCGCTCCGCGTGACTTCGCCGCCGCGCGCCGGGTGCGGCTCCCCGCGCGCGACCACCTGCTCTTCCACGGCCCACTGACCGCGATGGATGCGTTCGTGCACTACGACGGCCTCGGGACGCCGTGGACCCAGTCCCCGGCGCTGTTCTGGCCCGCGGACCGGGTGTGGTGTGTCGCCACGGAGGTGGACTTCGACTCCACCCTGGTGGGGGGATCGGCGGCGGCCGTGGCGGACGTCCTCCGGGCTCCCGCACTGGAGGCGCTCCGGCTCACGGGCGGGGAGTCCCTGCGGCACGACGCAGACCACAGCAACCGCTGACCTCACGCGCCGCGCCCGCCACGTCCGCCGTGAGTCCGGCTGCGCCATCCGCCCCCGCATGGTTGGCTGGGTGAGCCGCCCCACACCCCGGGCGGGATGGACAGAGAGAGTCAGGACCCATGACCGCCACCATCACCCGGCCGCACGAGGCCGCCGCAGATCTCACCGCCCTGGAGGAGGCCCGCGCGCAACTGCGCGAGGCGATCGACCATCTCGGCCTGTCCGAGGGCAAGTACCAGATGCTCGCCAACGCCCGGCGTGAGGTGACGGTCTCCGTGCCGTTGCGCCGCGACGACGGCGAGCTCGAGGTGTTGATCGGGCACCGGGTGCAGCACAACTTCTCCCGCGGGCCCGCGAAGGGCGGCCTCCGCTACGACCCGCACGTGGACCTCGACGAGATCCGCGCGCTCGCGATGTGGATGACCTGGAAGTGCGCCCTCATCGACGTGCCCTACGGCGGCGCGAAGGGCGGGGTGCGCATCGACCCGCGGCGGTACTCCCAGACGGAACTCGAGCGCGTGACGCGCCGTTACACCTCCGAACTGATGCCGATCCTCGGGCCCGACAAGGACATCCCAGCACCGGACATGGGCACCGACGAGCAGACGATGGCCTGGATCATGGACACCTACTCGGTGGCCGTGGGGCACACCGTTCCCGGCGTGGTCACCGGCAAACCCATCTCCCTCGGCGGGTCGCTGGGGCGGCGCGAGTCCACCTCCCGCGGCGTCGTGCACATCGCCCTCGCCGCGATGGAGTCCCGGGGGCTGCGGCCGTCCACGTCCACCGCCGCCGTGCAGGGCTTCGGGAAGGTGGGCCGCGGGGCCGCGCGCTTCCTGTACGACGCTGGGGTGAAGGTGATCGCGGTGTCGGACCAGTACGGCGCGGTCCACAACCCCGGCGGGATCGACCTCCCCCGACTCGAGGCGTTCACCGAGCGCACGGGGTCCTTCGTCGACTTCGACGGCGCCGACCCGCTGGAGCGCGACGCGCTGCTCGAACTCGACGTCGACGTCCTGGTGCCCGCCGCCCTGGAAGGGGTCCTGACCAGCGCGAACGCACCGCGCGTCCGGGCCAGGGTGATCGTGGAGGGGGCGAACGGGCCGACGTCGTCGGGCGCGGACCGCATCTTCGCGGACCGGGACATCCTCGTGGTGCCCGACATCCTCGCCAACGCCGGCGGCGTGATCGTCTCCTACTTCGAGTGGGTGCAGGGCAACCAGGCGTACTGGTGGACGGCGCGGGAGGTGGAGGAGCGCCTGCGGTCCCGCATGGTGGGGGCGTGGGAGTCCGTCACTGCCTACGCGGCCGAGAACGAGCTCTCGCTGCGGTCGGCGGCGACCGTCATGGCCGTGGAGCGCGTGGCGCTCGCGCACCGGCAGCGGGGTCTCTACCCCTAGACCAACGGCTGGTGAGAATTCGTGCCCATGGTGTGGGGTGTACCCCTCACCACCGGCACGAGACCTCGCCCCCCGATGGGTGGTCAGGGTTTGAGCGGGATGGTCAGGGTTTGCGCAGCTCAGCCCACTGGCAGGTGACGGGCCCACCACTCGAGGATCGCCTCGAAGCGCTGGCGTCGGTGCCACGGCGAGCCGCTCCGCGACAGCTCGTGGTTCTCCCCCGGGAACACCAGCATCTCCGCCTCCACCCCGCCGCGCAGCAGCGCCGCGAAGTAGCGCTGGGCCTGCTCCAGCGGGCAGCGGAGGTCCTGCTCCGAGTGCAGCACGAGCGTGGGCGTCCGCACCTGGCCCACCTTCGCCATCGGGCTCTGCTCCGCGATGCGCCCCGTGTCGGTCCCGGTGTAGGCCTCGCTGAAGAACCAGCCGATGTCGCTGGTGCCCACGAAGTTGACCGGGTCGAGGTAGCCGCGCTCCACGATCGCGCCGGCGAACCGGTGGTCGTGCGCGATGGTCCACGCCGTGAGGTAGCCGCCGTACGAGCCCCCGAGGATCCCGGTGCGGGACCCGTCCAGGGCCGGCTCCGCGGCGATCGCCCCATCCAGGAAGGCGAGCACGTCCTGCAGGTCCACGGTGCCCATGGCGCCCTTGATCGCGAGCCCGTGCGCCCGCCCGTAGCAGGCGCTGCCGCGCGGGTTGCACTGCACCACCGCGTACCCCGCCGCCGCGTACACCTGCGCCTCGTCGAGGAACCCCCAGCCGTACTGCGCGTACGGTCCGCCGTGGATGTTCAGCAGCACCGGGTGCGGGCCGTCGCCCTCGGGCAGGTACAGCCAGCCGTGCACCGGGTAGCCGTCGCCGGAGCGCACCGTGAGTTCGCGCTGCCCCGCGATCCGCGTCCGCTCGCGCAGCGGCGCCGCGAAGTCGGTGAGCGCCCTGATCGCCCCGCCGTCGACGACGCCGCACTCGCCCGGCGTCGCCGGGTCCGCGTAGCTGACGACGACGGTCCCCGCCGCCTCCACCGCCCCCGTCACCACGAGCGGGCCGTCGACGAGGACGGTCGTGGTGCCGTCAGGCTGGATGGCGTGCAGTTGGCCGGCGCCGCGCACGGCGGGACAGGCGAGGACGCCGGAGTCCCCGTGGGGGACGGGGGTGGCATCGCCGTAGTCGAGGACGTCGGTGTCGGTGAGGAGGCGCGGTTCCACCGGGGCCGCCGGGTCCGGGGCGGCGTCGAGCGCGGCGGCGTCGAGCGCGTACACGCCGGCGTTCGTCGCGACGAAGTCCACCCCGTCCGGGCCCAGGTCCGCGCCGAGCATGAACAGGGTGCGGCCGTCGCGGGAGAACACCGGTGACGTGAACCCGACGACGGCCTCCGGCCCGCCCGCGACCAACTCGGGCACCGAGTGCGCGGGCCCTTCGACGGGCACCCGGTGGATCATCGAGCGCAGGTCGCGGTCCGCGCCGTCGTGCAGGGCGGCGGCGAAGTGGACGTGGGCGCCGTCCGGCGAGAAGCACGGGGTGGCGGCGTCGTGGCCGGGGGGCGTGAGCAGGCGCGCGGAGGGAAGGCCCCTGGTGCCGCCGAGCGTCGCGGGGCCAGCAGACGTCGCGGGGGCGGCCGACGGCGCGGCCAGCTCCTTCGCAACCTTCGCCGCGCGCCCAACCGGCTCCACCCACGGCTCGTCACCGGGCGCGGGGACGTCGAGCAGCCAGATGCCCTGGCGCTTGTCGGCGGTGTACCCGAGGCCGTTCAGGTGGTACTTGTTCCCGGTGACGCGGCGGGGGTCCTCGTGCGCGCCGTCGACCCCCTCGAGCGTGCCGTACCGCCCGGCCTCCGGCAGGCGCGCGCAGAACGCGATGCGCGCCGAATCCGGGGACCACGCGAACTCCCCCACCCCCAACGGGGCGTCGGTGAGCACGCGGGGCTCCCCGCCGCGCGCGTCCATGACCGCGAGTTGCGGCCGGTCCTTCTCGTCGGCGCGCAGGAACGCGAGCAGCCGGCCGTCCGGGCTGAACCGGGGGGCGGAGTCGGCGACGCCACAGGTGAGGCGGCGCGCCGGCTCATCCCCCGCCGTGTCCAGCAGCCAGAGCTGGCCGGTGTAGCGGTCGGCGGCGAAGCTGGGGTGCGACGTCGCGACGACGGCGCGGCGCCCGTCCGGACTGAGCGTGGGCCGGGAGAGCGTGGTGAGGAGTTCGACGTCGGCAGGTTTCACGTCGCTCAGGCGAGGGGCACCGAGTTGGACCGGGCCACGTCCGCGAACCACCGTGCCGAGGCCTTGGGCGTGCGGACCTGGGTCTCGTAGTCCACGTGCACGATCCCGAACCGCTTCGCGTACCCCCAGGCCCACTCGAAGTTGTCCATGAGGGACCAGACCAGGTACCCCCGCACGTCGGCCCCGTCCTGGATCGCGGCATGGACCGCGGCGAGGTGGTCCCGGATGTAGGCCAGCCGGTCCGCCGAGTCGTCCACGTGGCCGGTGGGATCCGGGACGTCGTCGAACGCGGCGCCGTTCTCGGTGATCACGAGGGGGATGCCGACGGGACCGGTGTAGTCCGCGTGGAGCCGCAGCAGCAGCCGGTGGAGGCCCTCCGGCTGGATCTCCCAGCCCATGGCGGTCCGGGGCAGCCCGCGCGAGACGGCGCGCACCCGCTCGGAACCCACGTACGGGCTCCGGCAGGGGCGGCCACCCGGTCCGGCGTACTCGAGCGGCGAGTCATCGGACGGGTCCGGCGCGGCGAACGCAAGCCCGTTGTAGTAGTTGATGCCCAGCACGTCGATCGGGGCCGAGATGACCGCCATGTCCCCGTCCCGCGCCACGCGGCCGAGGCCCGCGTCCGCCATGTCCGCGAGCACGTCGGCGGGGTATGAGCCCCGGAACAGCGGGTCGAGGAACACACGGTTGAACGCGCCGTCGATGCGCCGGGCGGCGTCGACGTCGCCCGGGTCGTCCGGGTCCGCCGGGTCCGCCACCGTCTGGTTCAGCGTGATTCCGAGCTGGGCGTCGCGGCCCCCGGCCCGCAGCCGCTGGATCGCCAGGCCGTGGCCGAGCAGCAGGTGGTGGACGGCGTCGACCGCCTCGGACGGCGAGGTGTGGCCGGGCGCGTGCTCGCCGCCCGCGTAGGAGAGGAAGGAGGAGCAGAAGGGCTCGTTGAGGGTGGTCCACACCGGTACCCGGTCGCCGAGGGCGTCGAAGAGGACGCCGGCGTAGTCGGCGAAGCGGTGGGCGGTGTCCCGGTTGGTCCACCCACCCACGTCCTGCAGCGCCTGCGGCAGGTCCCAGTGGTAGAGCGTGACCCACGGGTCGATCCCGTGCCCCAGGAGCTCGTCCACCAGCCGGGAGTAGAAGTCGACGCCCTTCACGTTGGTGGGGCCACCGTCCGGGCACACACGAGCCCACGACGTCGAGAAGCGGTAGGTGCCGAGGCCCAGCTCCGCCATCAGCGCGACGTCGGCCGGCATGCGGTGGTAATGGTCGCACGCCACCGTCCCGTCCTCACCGCCGACGACGGCGCCCGGGAGGCGGCAGTAGGCGTCCCAGATCGAGTCCGTGCGCCCGTCCTCCGACGTGGCACCCTCGATCTGGAACGCGGCCGTGGCGGACCCCCAGCGGAACCCCTCGGGAAAGATCAGTTCGGTTGTCATCGGTGTTCCTCTCGTTGCGCGCGCAGGGCAAGCACGGCCAGCGCCTCGCCCACCTCGTCCCACGGTACGACCTCGTCCCCGCGGTCCATCGTGTCCTCGGGACCCTTCCCGGCAAGCAGCACGGTGTCGCCCGCCGCCGCCCCGAGCACCGCGTGCCGGATCGCCGCGACGCGGTCCTTGAGCACCACGAAGTTCGTGCGGCCCGCCTCGCGCGCCCCCCGTTCCATCTCCGCGAGGATGTCCGCCAGCGGGGTGGTGGAGGGATCGTCCTCACTGAACACCACCCGGGTGGCGATGCGTGTCGCCACCTCCCCCATCGGGGCGTGCTTCCCCGGGTCCCTGTTGCCACCGGCCGATCCGATCACCACCCACAGGTCCCCGGGCGTCGTCGGGCGCAGGGTGGACAGCGCCTTCTCGAGCGCGTCCGGCGTGTGGGCGAAGTCCACGATCACCCGGACGTCGCCGGAGGGCACCAGCTCCATGCGGCCCGGCACGCCGCGGAAGCTCGCGAGCCCCGCCACCAGGTCCTCGGCCCCCACGCCGAGCCGCGCGGCCGCGGCCATCGCGGCGAGCGCATTCGCCACGTTGAAGCGGCCGATCATCGGCAGCACGGCCACGAAGTCCCCGAGCGGGCCGACGACGCGAAACCGCAGGCCCGACGGCAGCTCGGCGATCCCAAGCGCCCGCCAGTCCGCCTCCGCGCCGTCGGCGGAGTAGCTGGTCTCCGACGGCGCCACCCCCCGCAGCCGCGGGTACCAGGCGTCGTCGGCGTTGAGGACGGCGAACGCGGCCCGCTCGACCAGCTTGCGCTTGTCCGCGAAGTAGTTCTCGATCGTGCCGTGGAAGTCGAGGTGCTCGCGGGTGAGGTGCGTCCACACCGCCACGTCCCAGTCCACGGCGCGCACCCGGTCGAGCGCGAGGGCGTGGCTGGAGGCCTCCACCACCACGGCGTCCGCCCCGGCGTCCACCATCTCGCCCAGGAGTTCCTGCACCTGCGGTGCCTCGGGGGTGGTGAAGTGCGCGGGGAAGTGCCGCAGCACACCGTCGGGCAACTCGTAGCCCACGGTGGACAGCAGCCCCGTCCGCAGCCCCGCCGCGCGCAGCAGGTGCCGCGCCAGCCAGCTCGTGGTGGTCTTGCCGTCGGTCCCGGTCACCCCCACCACCCGCAGGCGGCGCGACGGGTTGCCCGCGAGGATGGCCGCCGCGTCGGCGAGCGTCTCCCGGGCATTGCGCACGACGACGTACGGCACCGCCGGCACGACGTCGCCGGGCAGGCCCTCCCCCAGCACGGCGACCGCGCCCCGCCGGACGGCGTCGGCGACGAAACGGTGGCCGTCGAACCGGGCGCCGCGGATCGCGAGGAAGGCGTCCCCCGGCTCCACCCACGCGGCGTTGTGCGTGATGCCGCGGACCTCGGGGTCCGGGAGGCCGGCGGCGGGCAGGTCGAGGGCGGCGAGGAGTTCGGACAGTCGCATACCGCGAGGGTAGCGCCGATGTCCCGGGGGGGTGTCGGGGGCGGCGGTAGATTGTCCCCATGACGTCCGTCGAATCGCACACGCCCGACCCCGTGGGCCGCATCATGACCCTCGTGTACTCCGCGGGTGTGGTGGCGGTCCTCGTGGTTTCCTACCAGGCCGTCCGGCAGGCGAACTGGCCGGCGGTGCTGCTGTACGTGGTCCTCACGCTCCTCCTGGCGTACCAGGCGGTCTCCGCGAACACGATGCGGACGGCCCACCTCACCATCGACGACGCCGGCATCCGGCGCTCGGGCGCCTGGGGGTGGAAGCGCCCCTGGGACGGGATCTCGTCGGCCACCATCGAGGAGTTCAAGGCCCTGAACTACCTGGTGGTGATCCGCAGCGACCCGAAGGCGCCCAGCCACCACTCCAGCACCTACCTCTGGGGAGCGGACTTCGCGCGGAACGCACTGGTCACGCCGCTGGACGAGGCCCTGGTGCCGGCCGTCGAGCGGGAACTCGCCGCCCACGGCCTCGGCGGCGCCGCCCGGTGACGCGTTCCTGACAGTCCTCCGCCCTACGCTGGCATCCATGGAACGCGACGGTCTCCTGGCCCGGTGGCCCCTCCGTTCCGTTGCCGCCAGCGACTCGCCCTGGTCGGACGCGGTCGACCTGGCGCTGCGCGCGGTTGCCGCCGTCATCTGTGCCGCCAACCTGGTCAGCGGCCTCGCCATTGTCCTGTCCGTGACCAACGTCGACCGTGCCCCCGTGGTCATCGGCCTCGCGCTCGTCATCCAGGCGCTCGTGGGGATGATCGTGGTGCTCGCGCAGGTCCGCAGGCGACCCTGGGTGCAGGCGGCGCTCGTCGCGGAGGTCTGCCTCGGCATCGCGATCGCGCTGCCCGCCACCAACGCGGGTTCGGCCCACCTGGCCAACAACTGGTGGCCCACCCAGTTCCTGCTCTGCACGATCGTCTTCGTGATCGTCACGGACCACGGCTGGATGCGCCTGATCCCCCTTGGTGCGGTGGTTGCGTTCCACGTCGTCGCGCGAACCGCCACTTGGGACGCGCAGGGGATGCCCCGCGAGTTCCTCGCCCTCCTGCTCGCCGTCGAACTTGGTCAGGTCGCGTACCTGGCGTCCCTCGCGCTCCTTTCCCAGGCCGTCCTCGTGCGCGCCGCGCGGTTCTCGGACGGCGTCCACGCCTCCGTGGTGGACGAGCGAGAGCGCGCCGCCGACGAGCAACCTCGGGAACGCGTCGTCCGCGAGGTGGAGAGATTCGTCCATGACGAGGTCATCCACACGCTGCGGACGATCGCCATGGACAGGGTCTCCGTGCCGGCGGCGCACGCCATTGCGAGTGCCGCGCGACTGGATGCGATCACCTCCACCGGCGCGCTCCCGCCGTCCGGTACCGCCACCAGCATCGTGGACAGGCTGGAGGCCGCCGCCGAGCGCTCGCCGCTCGACGTCGTCGTGAAGGTGAAGGCCGGTATCGTCATCCCCGCCGATGTGGAGGACGCACTCGTGCGGGCC
>Ga0075518_1000166_pt1 | contig 12407 bp, 8 predicted proteins | sample NGEPerA_2_FD_76970 | JGI IMG/M metagenome (GOLD analysis project Ga0075518, IMG submission 76970) | Arctic peat soil microbial communities from the Barrow Environmental Observatory site, Barrow, Alaska, USA - NGEE PermafrostAB136-A | ecosystem: Environmental > Terrestrial > Soil > Wetlands > Peat...
CAGCGTCGTGGCGTGCTCGCCGGCGGCCGCGATCGTCTCGTAGCCGACCGCGTTGCCCTCCTGGCGGGCGTGCGCGATGAAAGTGGCCTCGATGACACGTTCGCCGCGGCGGTGCGCGACGGCCTCGGGAAGCCGGCGCACGATCTCCTCGAAGCCCTCGATCGTGACGGCGACGGCGTGGCGCATCTGCTCGACCTCGTGCGCGTCCTTGACGAGCCGCAGCTCGGAGAGCGCCTCCGCGAGCACGTCGTCGCGCAACCCGGCGTCCTCGGCCGCGCGGATCTCCTCGACGACAGCCTCGACGACCTCGTCGACGGCGGGGACCACGACGACCCCGACACCGCCCGGGCCCGCGTCCTTGGCGAGCGCGTCGCTCAGGTCGTCGAGGTGCGCGGTGCGGATGCCGGTCAGGCGCTCGAGGTCCTCGAGCGTCAGGCGCGCGCCGACCCAGAACTCGCCGTACCGGGAGTCGGAGAAGAACTCCTCGGTGTTCCGGCCGGCCAGCGGCCGCATGTACAGGACGGCCTCGTGGGTGCCGTCGCCGGCGCCGTCGTCGGGCACAGGGTCCAGCACGAGCACGGCGTCCGGCTCCTGCTCGGCGCCGAGGCCTGTGAGATGGGCGAACGCGGAGTGCGGACGGAACCTGAAGTCGGTGTCGTTCGAGCGCGTCTTGTACGTGCCCGCAGGGATGACGAGCCGTTCGCCGGGGAACTGCGCCCCGAGCCGGGCGCGACGGTCGGCGGTGTGCGCGACGGCGGGTCCGGGAGTGCCCGCTGTGTCGGGGCGCGGCCCCCAGCCCGACGTGATGAAGCTGCGGAACGCCTCCGAGTCCGGGCGCTGCGAGCGGTTGTCGTTCCGGCTCGACAGGTCCTGGTGCTCGCCCTGGGTGGTCTCCGGCGTCACGTCCTCAGTCATGGTCACCATCCTCCCACCGGCCCGGGCGTGGGCCGCCCGTGCTGCCCGCTGACGCTCAGCGGCACGCCGGGGTGCGATCTCGACAGGTGGACGGGACCTAGGGTGGTTCAGTGCGCATCGACCTCCACACCCACTCGTCCGCGTCGGACGGGACCGAGAGCCCGGCCGAGGTGATGGCCGCTGCCGCACGGGCGGGTCTCGACGTCGTCGCGCTCACCGATCACGACACGACGTCGGGGTGGGACGAGGCGGCCGCGGCTGCCGTCGAGGTCGGGGTCGCGCTCGTGCGCGGCACCGAGGTGTCAGCCCGGCTGCACGGGGTGAGCATCCACCTGCTCGCGTACCTGCAGGACCCGACGCACCTCGAGCTCATGGTCGAGCTCGAGCGGACCCGCGCGGCGCGCGAGCGTCGAGGCCGGGTCATGGTCGATCTGCTCGCTGCTGACTACCCCCTGACCTGGGACGACGTGCTCGCTCAGACCGCGCCGGGTACCGTCGTCGGGCGCCCGCACATTGCCGACGCGCTGGTCGCGGCGGGCATCCTGCCTGACCGCAGCTCAGCCTTCACCGGTGTGCTCTCCAGTCGTGCGAAGTATTACGTCCCGTACTACGCGCCGTCGGGCGTCGAAGCGGTGCGGGCCGTGCGCGCCGCGGGAGGTGTTCCGGTGTTCGCGCACCCGGGCGCCGAGGTCCGTGGTCGCATCGTGCCCGACGGGGCGTTCGACGAGCTCGCCGACGCGGGGCTCGCCGGGATCGAGATCGAGCACCGCGACCACTCGCCCGCCCAGCGCGCCCGGCTTCATGGCATCGCCGCGCGGCTCGGGCTGCTCGTGACCGGATCCAGCGACTACCACGGCGCAGGCAAGGAGAACGTGCTGGGGGAGAACCTCACCGCACCGGACGTCCTCGCGGCGATCGAGGAGCAGGGCGCGCTCGAGGTCGTGCGCGCATGAGTGACGGGGTCAACCTGCGGCTGCTCACCGAGGTCTTCATCACGCTGTTCGTGATCATGGACCCGCCGGGGACCGTGCCGATCTTCCTCGCGCTGACCGCCGCGATGACGCGTCGCCAGCGCATCCGCGCCGCGCGTCAGGCCATCGCCGTGGCGTTCGGTGTCATCGTCGCGTTCGCGACGTTCGGCCAGCAGCTCCTGCGCTACATGCACATCTCGTTGCCGGCCCTGCAGGCGTCGGGCGGGCTGCTCCTGCTGCTCGTCGCGATGGAGCTGCTGACGGGCAAGATGGAGGAGCCGCAGCCGTCGGGCAACGAGGGCGTCAACGTCGCGATGGTCCCGCACGGCACGCCCCTGCTCGCGGGTCCGGGCGCGATCGTCGCCACGATGGTCTTCGTGCAGCGGTCCGACGGGTCGTTGAGCGACTGGTTCGCGATCGGCCTCGGCGTGCTCGGCGTGCACATCTGCCTCTACCTGGCGATGCGGTTCGCCGGCGTGTTCCATCGCGTGCTCGGCGACTCCGGCACCACGCTGGTCACGCGGATCGCCGGTCTGCTGCTCGCCGCGATCGCCGTCCAGCTCGTCGCCGATGCGGTGCGCGCCTTCATCGTCTCCGGCTGACGACCGGCGGGCCGGTCACCGGGTTCGTGAACCCTGGCGACCGGCCCGTCGATCAGCCTGCGCTGTGACTGCCGGGTGGCCTACTCGGCCGCGGCCGTCGTCGTGGACGAGTCGCCACCGCGCGTGCGGCGACGGTTGCGCGAGCGGCGCGGGCGGTCGTTCGACCCGGTCGTGTCCGGACCGTTCGCGCCTGCCGGTGCCTCGGCCGAGCGGGTGGCGCCGGCAGCCGGAGCCGCGTCGGCGTTGCGGGACGACGAGCCGTCACCGGCCGGTCGAGCACCGCGCGCACGTCCGCCGTCACGCGAACCGCCGTCACGCGGTCCACGCCCTCGTCCGCCGTCGGTGTGGTGGTCCGAGGAGCGACCGCCGGCAGCGTGGCCGCCGGCCGACGCGTGGCGCTTGCCCGTCTCGCCGAGGTCCTCGAGGACCTCGGCGTCGAGACCGGCGCGCGTCTGCTTGGACCGCGGCAGGCGACCCTTCGTGCCGACCGGGATGTTGAGCTCGGCGTACAGGTGCGGGGAGCTCGAGTAGGTCTCGACGGGCTCGGGGATGCCGAGGTCGAGCGCCTTGTTGATCAGGCCCCAGCGCGGCATGTCGTCCCAGTCGACGAACGTCACCGCGGTGCCCTTGTGCCCCGCGCGACCGGTACGGCCGGTGCGGTGCAGGTAGATCTTCTCGTCCTCGGTGCACTGGTAGTTGATGACGTGCGTGACGTCGTCGACGTCAATCCCGCGGGCCGCGACGTCGGTCGCGACGAGGACGTCGACCTTGCCGTTGCGGAACGCGCGCAGCGCCTGCTCACGTGCACCCTGGCCGAGGTCGCCGTGGATCGCACCGGCCGCGAAGCCGCGCTCGATCAGGTCGTCGGCCACCTTGGCCGCGGTGCGCTTGGTGCGGGCGAACACGATCGTCAGGCCGCGGCCCTCGGACTGCAGGATGCGCGCGAGGACCTCGACCTTGTCCATCGCGTGCGCGCGGTAGACGACCTGCTTGATGTTCTTGACCGTCTGGCCGCCGTCGTCCGGGTCGTTGGCCCGGATGAGCGTCGGCTGGGTCATGTAGCGGCGGGCCATCGCGACGACGGCACCCGGCATGGTCGCCGAGAACAGCATCGTGGTCCGCGACGCAGGGGTGCGTGACAGGAGCTTCTCGACGTCGGGCAGGAACCCGAGGTCGAGCATCTCGTCGGCCTCGTCGAGAACGACGCAGCGCGCGTGCGACAGGTCGAGGAAGCCCTGGTTCTGCAGGTCGATCATGCGGCCGGGGGTCCCGACGACGACCTCGACACCCTTCGTGAGCGCGCTGACCTGCGGCTCGTACGCGCGGCCGCCGTACAGCTGCACGATGCGCACGGACCGGTTGGTCGAGGCGGTCCCGAGGTCGGTCGCGACCTGGACGGCGAGCTCGCGCGTCGGCACGACGACGAGGGCCTGCGGCTTGCCGGGCGCGTCGAGGTCGTCGAAGCCCTCCTCGCCGGGCGCGACGACACGGTGCAGCAGCGGGACGCCGAAGCCGAGCGTCTTGCCGGTACCGGTCTTGGCCTGGCCGATGATGTCGTGACCCGCGAGCGCGACGGGAAGCGTCATCGCCTGGATCGGGAACGGGTGGGTGATGCCGGCGGCGGCGAGCGCCGCGACGATCTCCGGGCGGATGTCGAAGTCCGCGAAGGACGGGTTGGTGGCCTGCACGCTCGCTGCGGTGTCGGCGTCGGTGGCCTGTGCGCTGTCCGTCGCAGGGTCGAGGGTGGTGTCGGTCGTGGTCACAGATGACTCTTCACTCGAGTGGTGGCGGGCCGCACGCTTCCCGCGGCACGTGGGCCGGGTCGGGAGCGGGCATCGTCACGCAGGTGGCCGGCAGCCGATCGTGAATGTCATTCGCGCGGTGCGCGAGGCGGTCGAGACGACCGGGCAACCGATGTACGCACCCATGCTACCGGACGGTCCTGCGGGCGGCGGTAAGATCATCCGATGACCCAGACGGTGCAGTCAGGCACGTCCGGCACGCGCGAGGACTCGATCGAGCTGCTCGGACTCGTCGCCCAGCTCCAGCTCGAGGCGTTCACCCGCAGCGCCGAGGATTCCGCCGTCGCACCGACCCTCGAGCAGCGCCTCGCGCTGAGCCGGTTCGCCGCCGACGCGGTCGGGCGCCGCGACCGCGTCATGGACCGGATCGTCGAGGTCGGCGGGGACCCGCTGGCTGCGATGGCCCACTTCGACCACGTGCTCGACGACTTCGACCTGCGGACCTCCCCGAGCACGTGGTGGGAGCGGCTGCTCACGTCGTACGTCGGCTACGGCGTCGCGGACGACTTCTGCCGGATCGCGGCCGCGCGGCTCGACGAGTCCTCGCGCGCGCTCGTCCTCGACGTGCTCGACGACCACAGCCACGCGGACCTCGCGGTGGCCGAGATCGCTGCGGCAGGCGCGGACGACGAGGTTCTCGTCGCGCGTCTCGCACTGTGGGGCCGACGGCTCGGTGGCGAGGCGCTCGGCGTCGTCCAGGCACTGCTCGGCTCACGTCCGGCGCTGCTGCGGATCGCCGCGGGGACCGATGTCTACATCGAGGCAGGGGAGGCGTCGGGCAAGCTGTTCGGCGAGCTCACCGCCGAGCACACGCACCGCATGGGCCGGCTGGGCCTGACGGCCTGACGGCCTGACGGCTGACCGGCTCGGCCGGCGGCACGCGTGCGCGGGTTGTCAGATCGTGCCGAAGCCGACCCGACCCTTGGTCTCGCCACCGATCTCGACGTAGCCGATCGATGCGGTCGGGACGATGATGTGGCGCCCGCGCGTGTCGACGAGCTCGAGCGCGGGCTTGCCGCCGAGTGCGGCAGCGACGGCCTCGGCGACCTGGTCGGGGGTCTGGTCGGACTCGACCACCAGCTCGCGGGCCAGGTTCTGCACGCCGATCGTGATCTCCACTGAAACCGTCTCCTCAAGTTCTGGCCGGTGCGTCGTGGCGACGCCGGGCCATGCCGATGCCGGACCAGGCCGGCACCAGCCCGACGCCGGGCCGGTCGGACCGGCTGGCCGGAACAATCCTAGGCTGATCCCTCGTGCTCGAAGTCCGACCGCACGAGCCCCGCGATGCCACGCCACGCGAGGCGGGCCACGAGCTCGGAGGTGATGTCCGGCGTCGGGCCGCCCGATGCGCGGAACCGGTGCGTCGCCGCGGCCTGCGCCATCGCGGTGAGGGCGACGGCGAGCATGCTCGCGCTGTCGGGTGGCAGACCCGTGACGTCGACGAGCACGACGCCGATGCGGCGCGCGGCCTCGGTCGAGGCGTGCTCGACGCGCGCGCGCACACCGACGTCCTTCGTGACGTCGGACTCGAACAGCAGCGCGGCGGACTCGCCGGCTCCTTCGACGAAGTCGACGTACGCCCGCACGATCGCGGCGACGACGGCGCGGCCCTCGCCGGGCTGGACGGGACCGGCCTCGAGCGGCTCGACGGCGGCGTCGATCGCGGCGAGCAGGTCGACGGCGCGCTGGTCCACGACCGCGCAGTAGAGATCGAGCTTCGAGGGGAAGTGGCGGTACAGCACGGGCTTGCTGACCTCGGCGTGATCGGCGATGTCGTCCATCGAGACGTGGTGATAGCCCTCGGTCGAGAACAGCTCCTGCGCGACGCGCAGCACCTGCGCCCGGCGGTCGTCGCGGGACATGCGGGGGCTCCTGCTCCGGCCCTCCCGATCCACAGTCACCCGGTGATGGTAGCCACGGTGGGTGCCGAGGATGCGATCATGTCTCGATGACGTCCCGACACCGATCTGCCGCGCCTGCGCGCACCGGTCGGCGCGCGAACCGTCACCGGGGTGCGGGTGTGCGGGCAGCGGTCGTCGTCGTCGGTCTCGGAGCGTTCGTCGCGGGCGCCGGCGCAGGCGCGTGGGCCTCGCCCGACACCGGCCCCGGGGCGGTGGCCCTCGGCGCGTGGGACGCGGTCACTGGCGCGTCGCGGATCGCTGCTGAAGGTGGCGCGACCGACGGACTCGACCTGGTCGAGGCCCCGGTCGAGGGGAGCTGGTTCGCGGACCGCTCGGGGACCGGCAGCGCGTCGCGCTCGCTCGGCGGCGGCCGGGGGACCGTCCCGGACTGGGCCGACGGCACGAACGAGGTGATCGACGCGTCGGTCGCGAGCCCGAGCGCGGCGCCGCAGGTCGGAGCTGCTGCGCTCCCCGCACTCGTCGACGGGCTGCTCGTGACGGACGTCAGCGCCGGACTCCTCTCGCTCGCGGTGCCCACGAGCGCCTCGGGCGAGGTCGTCGTCGTGGCCGGTGTGCAACCGGCTCCCGGTCCCGGCACGGTGCGGACCGTGCGCATCGAGGTCGAGCGCGGGCTCGCCGTCGACCCGGGCCTTTTCGCACTCACGGTCATGACGACGCTCAACGACCCTCGCGGGTGGGGTGGCGACGGTTCCGTCTCGTTCGCGCGGACCGACGGCGACGCCGACCTGAGCGTCGTCCTGGCCTCGCCACGGCTCGTCGACCGGCTGTGCGCCCCGCTCGCGACCGCCGGCAAGGTCTCGTGCGGCACGAACGGTCGCGCGGTGCTGAACGTGCGCCGCTGGATCGAGGGGGCGAACGGCTGGGGCGGCGACAAGGTGGCCTACCGGCAGTACCTCGTCAACCACGAGGTGGGTCACCTGCTCGGGCACCGGCACGAGTACTGCGCCGGTGCGGGGCAGCTCGCACCCCTCATGCAGCAGCAGTCGGGAAGCACAGGGGCGTGCACCCCGAACGCCTGGCCGTTCCCGTCCGCCTGACCGTCGATGTCGGCGCAGCGTGATCTGATCGGGGCGTGAACCCGGGACCCTCGTCGCACGCGCCGTTGCGGCTCGTGCGCCCACGGCTCCTGGACCCCGTGGGTGCGGCGCTGGGCAGCGCGTCCGGCACCGAGCCGGGAGCAGGCCCCGCCGGAGCGCCGGGCGGTGCGGGTGCAGCCCTGCTGCTCGACCCGGACCAGCAGGCCGTCGTCGAACGGGTCGCGGTCGGGGGTGACCGTGCGCTGCTCGTGCTCGGTGCGCCGGGCACCGGCAAGACGACCATCGCGGTCGAGGCTGTCGCGGCGGCCGTCGCGCGGGGTGACCTCGCGCCCGAGGACGTGCTGGTGCTGGCCGCGAGCCGTCGGTCGGCCGCCGAGCTGCGCGACCGGTTGTCCGCGCGCCTCCAGCTGACGTCGGGGCAGGCGATGGTGCGCACGGCGGCGTCGGCGGCGTTCGCGGTCCTGCGCGCCCGGGCCGGTCTGCTCGGGGAGCCTGCACCGACGCTCATCTCCGGCCCCGAGCAGGACCTGCTCCTCGCCGAGCTGCTCGCTGGTCACGCCGAGGGGGACGGGGTCCCGGTCACGTGGCCGGTGGGTGTCCCGGTCGAGGCGCTGGGGCTGCGGGCGTTCCGCGACGAGCTGCGCGACCTGCTCATGCGTGCGGCCGAGCGTGGCCTGACTCCGGGCGACCTCGCGGAGCTCGGTGAGCGCCACGGCCGGTCGGCGTGGGTCGCGGCGGCCGTCGTCTACCAGGAGTACCTCGACGTGACGGTGCTGCGTGCGGCGACCCCGGACGTCGGTGCGCGATACGACCCCGCCGTCGTCGTCGAGGAGGCCGCGCAGGCGCTGCTCGCGTGGGACGACGAGGTCGCGGGCGCGCCCCGCCCGCAGTGGCGGCTCGTCGTGGTCGACGACCACCAGGAGAGCACCGCGGCCACCGCCCGGCTGCTGCGTGTGCTCGCGGACGATGGCGCCCGCCTCGTCCTGCTCGCCGACCCGGACGCTGCGGTGCAGACGTTCCGTGGCGCGAGCCCGGCCCTGGTCGGGCGTGCGGACGTCGAGGGTGACGGACCTGGCGAGCTCGGTGCGGACCGGCTCGTGCTCGGGACGGTGTGGCGGCACGGCTCGCGGCTGCGCGAGGTCGTCACGGGTGTCGCCGCCCGGGTCGGTGCCGTCGGCGCCGTGGCTCACCGTCGCGCGACCGCCTCCGACGCGACCTCCCCCGGGACGGCGCGGGTCGCGATCCTCCCGAGCGCCGCGCAGGAAGCGGCCTACGTCGCGCACACGCTGCGGGCCGCGCACCTCGAGGACGGCACGCCGTGGGACCGCATGGCGGTCATCGCTCGCTCGGGTGCGCAGATCACGGCTCTGCGGCGCTCGCTGGCCGGGGCGAGCGTCCCGGTCACCGTGAGCGGGAGCGAGGTCGCACTGCGCGACGAGCCCGCGGTGCGACCGCTGCTCGAGGCGGTCCGGTGCGTGCTCGGCCCGGTGGCTGCGCGCGCGGAGTCGCGAGCCGGACTCGATGCGGAGACCGCGGCCCGGCTCCTGTGCTCCCCGCTCGGCGGGCTCGACGCTGTGGGGCTGCGCCGCGTGCGACGGGCGTTGCGTGCCGAGGAGCTCACGGGCGGTGGCGGTCGCAGCAGCGACGCGCTCCTCGTCGAGGCGCTCGAGGACCCGGCACGTGCCGCGAGCCTCCCGGGCACCGTGCGCCGGTCGGTGACGCGCCTCGCGGACGTCCTCGCTGCCGGACGCGTCGCCGCGGCTGCCCCGACGGCTGACGCGCAGACCGTGCTGTGGGCACTGTGGGACGCCGCCGGGCTTGCGCCGGCCTGGCGGCGCTCGGCGCTCGCAGGCGGGACATCCGGCGCCCGCGCCGACCGGGACCTCGACGCGGTGCTCGCGCTGTTCCGTGCCGCCGAGACGTTCGTCGACCGCATGCCGCAGGCTCCGCCGGGGGCCTTCGTGGACTGGGTGCTGTCCCAGGACCTGCCGGCCGACACGCTCGCGGCGCGCGCGCACCGGGAGGCGGTCGCGGTGCTGACCCCGGCCGGCGCGGCGGGCCGTGAGTGGGACGTCGTCGTCGTCGCGGGGGTCCAGGAGGGTGTGTGGCCCGACCTGCGGCTGCGTGACTCGGTGCTCGGCGCGCAGCAGCTCGTCGAGCTGCTCGCCGGCCGTGAGCCCGACGCAGGCCAGCTCGGAGCGGGCGCGCGGGCCGCGGTGCTGAGCGACGAGCTGCGCTCCTTCACGGTCGCGGTCTCGCGTGCGCGCCGCACCCTGCTCGTGACCGCGATCGCCGACACCGACGCGCAGCCGTCCCCGTTCTGTGAGCTCGTCGAGCCGTGCGACGAGGACGTCGACCCGCGCAGGGCCCAGGCGCCGTCGCCGCTCGATCTGCGGGGACTGGTCGCCGTGCTGCGCTCGCGGCTCGAGCAGAGCGTGCTCGACGTCGACCCGGACGACCACGTCGCGGCGCTGCTGGCCCGGTTGGCGCGCGAGGGCGTCGCCGGAGCGGACCCCGCCACGTGGCACGGTCTCGCCGACCCGTCGAGCGACACACCGCTGTGGGGGCAGGACGAGAAGGTCCCCGTCTCGCCGTCGAAGGTCGAGGCCGCCGCGACGTGCGCGCTGCGCTGGGCGCTCGAGGCCGCGGGTGGCACGGCCGCGGCGAACGCCGGGCAGTCGCTCGGCACGCTCGTGCACGCCATCGCGCAGTCGCACCCGACCGGGACGCAGGCCGAGCTGCAGGCCGAGCTGGACCGGCGCTGGGGCGAGCTCGGGCTCGGGACGGGTTGGCCGGCCGTCGTCGAGCGGCGCCGCGCCGAGCAGATGGTGCGCCGGCTCGCGGAGTACCTGCGCACGTCAGGTCGGCCGATCGTCGTCGAGGGGGAGTTCACGCTCGAGCTCGACCGCGCCGTCGTGCGAGGGTCGGCGGACCGCATCGAGGTCGTGCACGAGGGCGGACCGGACGAGCCCCCGACCGTGCGCGTGAGCGACCTGAAGACGGGCCGCGGGGCACCCACGGCGGCGCAGGCGCTCGAGAACCCCCAGCTCGGCGCGTACCAGCTCGCGGTCGACGCGGGTGCGTTCGCCGAGCTGCCGTCCGGCACGCGCAGCGCAGGAGCGCAGCTCGTGTTCGTCTCGGACGTCAACAAGGGACCGGCGCTGCGCACGCAGCCCGGGCTCGGGCCCGAGGACGACGGTCCGAGCTGGGCCCGCACCCTGGTCGAGGACGTCGCGGGGCGCATGGCCGCGTCGACGTTCACCGCGACCCCGAACCCCCTGTGCCCGCACTGCCCGGTCCGCCGCAGCTGCCCGGTGCACGACGAGGGTGCGCAGGTGGTCGAGTGAACGAGGCGTTCACGGCCGTCGGGATCGCCACCCTGCTGGGCAAGCATCCGCCGACCGCCGAGCAGGTCGCGGTCATCGAGGCGCCGCTGCAGCCGTCGCTCGTCGTCGCGGGCGCGGGCTCCGGCAAGACCGAGACCATGGCCGCACGCGTCGTGTGGCTCATCGCCAACGGCCATGTCGCACCCGAGCAGGTGCTCGGGCTGACGTTCACGCGCAAGGCGGCCGGTGAGCTGGGCGACCGCGTGCGCCACCGCCTGCGGCACCTCGCGCGCGCGGCCGCACGGGACAGGCTCGTGGTCCCTGGCCTGGCCGGACTCGGCGCGGAGCAGGGCGGCGCCGGTCCCGGGCTGCTCGACCTGGCCCGCCCGACCGTCGCGACCTACAACGCCTATGCGGCGTCCCTCGTCGCCGACCACGCGATGCGGCTCGGTGTGGAACCCACGTCGCGGCTGCTCGGCGAGGCGGCGCAGTGGCAGCTCGCGAGCGAGGTCGTCGAGTCGTGGACCGGCGACCTCGACACCGACTCCGCCGTCTCGACGGTCGTCGACGCGGTCCTGACCCTCTCGGGCGCGCTCGACGAGCACCTGCTGACGCCCGGGGGAGCACGGACGGGCCTGGAGTCCATCCTCGAGGCGATCCGGGCGACGCCTGCGGGCGAGCCGCCGCGGGGGCCGTACGCGAAGGTCATCGAGCTGACCCGGGTGCTCGAGGAGCGCACGCGCATCCTCGACCTCGTCGTGGACTACCGCGCACGCAAGCGCGCCGCCGACGCGCTCGACTTCGGCGACCAGGTGGCGCTCGCCGCGCGCCTCGCGCGTGAGGTGTCCGAGGTGGGTGCGGGCGAGCGGGGCCGGTTCCGGGTCGTGCTGCTCGACGAGTACCAGGACACCTCCTACGCGCAGCTGACGCTGCTCGCCGCACTCTTCGGCGACGGCCACCCGGTGACCGCCGTCGGGGACCCGCACCAGTCGATCTACGGCTGGCGCGGCGCGAGCGCGGGTGGCCTCGAACGCTTCCCGGAGACGTTCCCGGTCCTCGAGCACGGCCCTGACGGATCCGTGCACCGCCGGCTCGCGGACATCCACCTGCTGTCGACCTCGTGGCGCAACGACGCGGCGGTCCTGGCGGCCGCCAACCACGTCGCGGCACCGTTGCGCCGGGCGAGCACGCGTGTCGAGGTCCCGGAGCTCGTCACGCGACCGGGTGCCGGTTCGGGAGTCGTGCTTGCGCACGTTGCCGCGACGCTCGAGGAGGAGGCGGCCGCGGTCGCGCGGTTCCTCGCCGAGCACTGGCGACCCGCGACAGCCGGGACCGAGCGGGTGAGCGCCGCGGTCCTGTGCCGCAAGCGGGCCCAGTTCACCGTGCTGCGCCGCGCGCTGCGCGAGGCGGGTCTGCCGGTCGAGGTCGTCGGGCTCGGCGGTCTGCTCTCGACGCCCGAGGTCGTCGACCTCGTGGCGGCCCTGCAGGCTGCGCACGACCCGTCGCGGGGGGACGCGCTCATGCGGCTGCTCACGGGCGCCCGGACCCGTCTCGGTGCGGCGGACCTGCATGCGCTCGGCGCGTGGTCGGCAGAGCAGGCCGCGGGTCTCGGACGGCGGCACCGGCAGGCCACTGCCGCGGGAGCGACCGGGGAGCCGGCCGTCGCGGTCGAAGGGGACGTCGTGGACGAGCGCAGCATCGTCGACGCCCTCGACGAGCTGCCCCCGTCCGGCTGGCGCAGCCACTCCGGACGCTCGCTGACCGCCGTGGGCCGCGCTCGCCTCGTCGAGCTCGCCGAGCTGCTGCGCACGCTGCGCTCGCACACGTACCTC
>Ga0075518_1000167_pt1 | contig 12397 bp, 7 predicted proteins | sample NGEPerA_2_FD_76970 | JGI IMG/M metagenome (GOLD analysis project Ga0075518, IMG submission 76970) | Arctic peat soil microbial communities from the Barrow Environmental Observatory site, Barrow, Alaska, USA - NGEE PermafrostAB136-A | ecosystem: Environmental > Terrestrial > Soil > Wetlands > Peat...
CCGATGAACCGGACCGCGAAGACGCGGGTGCACCCACGGCACTCCCACTCGCCGTGGCGCTCGCCCGCAGGGCGCAGGTCCTCGCCGGCGCAGTACGGGCAGTAGTACGCCGTGACGCGCTCGCCGGAGCTGTTGACGTCGGCGGCGCTCATGCGAGCTCCGCCTCGTCGGCACGCAGCGCCCACTGGGCGAACGCCTCGTCGTCGGCGCGCTGGGCCGCAAACCGCGTGGCGACCCGCTCGACGTAGTCGGGCAGGTCCTCCGCGGTGATCCGCAGCCCGCGCACCGTCCGGCCGAGGTGGCCGTCGATGCCGAGCGCGCCGCCGAGGTGGATCTGGAAGCCCTCGTCGCCGCCCGCGAGCACGCCCTTGAGGCCGATGTCGGCGACCTGGATCCGCGCGCACGAGTTGGGGCAGCCGTTGAGGTTGATGGTGAGCGGGTGCTCGAACGTGGGGAGCCGTCGCTCGAGCTCGTCGACGAGGGCGGCGCCGCGTGCCTTGGTCTCGACGATCGCGAGCTTGCAGAACTCCAGGCCCGTGCAGGCCATCGTGCCGCGCCGGAACGTCGAGGCGCCGGTGACCTGCAGGCCGAGCTGCTCGAGCGCCGCGACCAGGTCGTCGACCCGGTCGCCCGCGACGTCGAGCACGACGACCTTCTGCTCGACCGTGAGCCGGACACGGTCGCTGCCCGCACGCTCGGCGAGGTCGACGAGCGACGTCAGCATCGGCCCGCTGACCCGCCCGACCAACGGCGCCGCACCGACGTAGAAGCGGCCGTCGCGCTGGGGGTGCACGCCCACGTGGTCACGACGCCCGTGAGGTGGCGCGGGGGGTTCGGGGCCGTCGTCGAGGCGCCGGCCCAGGTACTCCTGCTCGAGCACGTCGCGGAACACCGCGGCACCCCAGTCGGCGACCAGGAACTTCAGGCGCGCACGGTTGCGCAGACGCCGGTAGCCGTAGTCGCGGAAGATGCCGATCACGCCCTCCCACACCTCGGGCACTGCCTCGAGGGGGACCCAGGCGCCGAGACGGACGGCGAGCATCGGGTTGGCCGCCAGCGCCCCGCCGACCCACAGGTCGAACCCGGGGCCGAGCTCGGGGTGCACGACACCGACGAACGACACGTCGTTGATCTCGTGCACGACGTCGTGGTGCGGTGAACCGCTGATCGCGGTCTTGAACTTGCGCGGCAGGTTCGAGAAGGCGGGGTCGCCGATGTACCGGCGGTGGATCGCCTCGATCGCGGGGGTGCCGTCGATGATCTCGTCGGCGGCGACTCCGGCGACCGGCGAGCCGAGGATGACGCGCGGCACGTCTCCGCACGCCTCCTGGGTCGTCAGCCCGACAGCCTCGAGCCGGCGCCAGATCTCCGGCACGTCCTCGATGCGCACCCAGTGCAGCTGGATGTTCTGCCGGTCGGTGATGTCGGCCGTGCCGCGGGCCAGCTCGGTCGAGATCTCGCCGATCACGCGGAGCTGGCGCAGGGTGAGCCGGCCCCCGTCGCAGCGGACCCGCAGCATGAAGTACTCGTCGTCGAGCTCGTGCGGCTCGAGCGTCGCGGTCCGGCCGCCGTCGATCCCGGGCCGGCGCTGCGTGTACAGGCCCCACCAGCGCATGCGACCCCGCAGGTCCTCGGCCGGGATCGACGCGAAGCCGCCCCGGGCGTAGACGGTCTCGATGCGGGCGCGGACGTTGAGGCCGTCGTCGGCCGCCTTGAGCTCCTCGTTGGCGTTGAGCGGCTCGCGGTCGCCGAAGGCCCACTGGCCTTCGTTCCTGGTCGCTCGCGGTGCGATGCGGGTGTGCGCCATCAGCGCTACCTCCGGGGGTCGTGGACCCACGGTCACATCACGGCGCCAGAGGCGGTCTCCATGAAGGTGACCGCGCGCCCGGTGACGGGTGTGGGGCGGTCAGTCGACCCGCTGGCAGCAGCAGACGCAGCTCGCCGCGGGGTCGCCACAGGGGAGACACCACCCGGAGACCGCGGTCATCAGCACCCGATCAGGCTGACACACCTGTCCGACTGATGAAACCACCCATCCGCACTATGAGACGTAAGTCCCGAGGTCGCGCCGCGTCCCGGGTGTAGCCGCGGCGCGACGCGCTCGACGTAGGCTGGTCGATCGTGACCGAGCCGGCGACCCCAGCGAACCAGCCCTCGACCTCGCTGACCTCACGCCACCCACTCGTCCCGGTGGATCGGCTGCTCGCCGAGCTCGTCCCGCCGCGGCTGTTCGCGACCGCCTCGTTCGACACCTACCGTCCCGACCCGGCCCACCCCAGTCAGCTGCATGCCGTCACTCGGTTGCGGGAGGTGGCAGCCGACGTCGCGGCGGGGGAGCGGAGCTCGTGGTGGCGGCGTCGGCGTGCGGCGCCCGCGGTCTACCTCGACGGGGGCTTCGGCGTCGGCAAGACCCACCTGCTCGCGGCCCTCGCGCACGCGACGGGCTCCGGGACGGGCGCGGGGACCGGCGCCGCGTACGGCACGTTCGTCGAGTACACGAACCTCGTCGGCGCGCTCGGGTTCCTGCCGACCGTCGAGGCGCTCGCCGCGCACCGGATCGTCTGCATCGACGAGTTCGAGCTCGACGACCCCGGCGACACCGTGCTCGTCACGCGACTCCTGCGCGAGCTCGCGGACCGGGGCGTGACGGTCGCCGCGACGTCGAACACCCTGCCGGGCTCCCTCGGCGAGGGCCGGTTCGCCGCCGAGGACTTCCTGCGGGAGATCCAGGCGCTCGCGGCGCGGTTCGAGGTGCTCCGCATCGACGGCGAGGACTTCCGGCACCGGGCCGTCGTCACGGACGCCCCGGGGCTGCCCGACGAGGCCGTCCGAGCCGCTGCGGGAGCGGTTCCCGGTGCGACGCTCGACGGGTTCGCCGACCTGCTCGCCCACCTCGCGACGGTTCACCCCAGCCGCTACGGCGCCCTGCTGGATGGCGTCGCGCTCGTCGCGCTGACCGGCGTGGGGACCATCCACAGCCAGGACGTCGCCCTGCGGTTGGTCGTGCTGGTCGACCGGCTCTACGACCGGGACGTCCCCGTGCTGCTCGGTGGCGCGGGCGAGCAGCAGCTGTTCACACCCGAGATGCTCGCGGGCGGCTACCGCAAGAAGTACTTCCGCGCGCTGTCGCGGCTCGGCGCGCTGACCGGCGCAGCGCGCGCGATGCTCGCGGACTGAGCGCGGCCGGGCGCCCGCGAGCGCCCGGCCGCCGTGCGTCAGGGCTTCTGCGCGTCCAGCCGGGCCGTCTCTGCCGCGACGTCGAAGTCGGCCGGCGGCCAGCCCAGGTCGAGACCTGTGAAGGCGCGCGTGAGCAGCTCGGTCACGGCGAGCCGTGCGTACCACTTGCGGTCGGCCGGCACCGCGTACCAGGGGGCGACATCGGTCGACGTCCGGTCGAACACCGCCTGGTAGGCCTCGGCGTACCGCGGCCAGAGCAGGCGCTCGTCGAGGTCGCCGGGGTTGTACTTCCAGTACTTGTCGGGCCGCTCGAGGCGCTGGCGCAGACGCTTCTTCTGCTCGGCCTGCGAGACCATGAGCGCGACCTTGACGATCGTCGTGCCGCTCGCCACGACGCGGGCCTCGAAGTCGTTGATCTCGTCGTACCGCGCACCCCAGACGTCGGGCGGCACGAGCTCGTGGACACGGACGACCAGGACGTCCTCGTAGTGCGACCGGTCGAAGACTCCGAGCCGACCCGGCTGGGGGAGGGCGTTCTCGATGCGCCAGAGGTACGGGTGGCTGCGCTCCTCCTCGGTGGGCACGCCGAACGACCCGAGCTGAACGCCCTGCGGGTCGACCATGCCGACCACGTGCCGGACGATGCCGCCCTTGCCGGCGGTGTCCATGCCCTGCAGCACGAGCAGCACGGACCGGGTCCCGCCTGAGCGACCGTCCGCGAACAGGTGCTCCTCGAGCTCCGACAGCGTGGCTCCCCGTCGGAGCATGTGCGCCTCGGCGTGCTTCGACGAGCCGTGCCAGCCGGGCTTGCCAGTGGGGTCGAAGTCGGCCAACCGGAAGCCCTCGGACACCCGGAGGGTGTGGTGGACCGGCTTGGTCCAGCGGTCGGACGTGGACACGGGGGCCTCCTTGCCGCGGTGGTCGATCGAGACCGACCCTACCGATCGTGCGCGACGAGCGCGCCTCGGACCGCCCGTGCAGGTGAGGCGGCCGCGGGCGCTGCTGCTCAGGCGAGCACGCCGACGCTGCGGCCCGGCATGACGATCGTCGACCCGCCCGGGTCCGTCGGTGGGGCCGCCCGGTCCACAAGCTCCCAGGCGGCGCGCACGTCGAGCGTGCGGTCGGTGCCGAGCGGGACGCACTGGGCCTCGCGGGACAGGTTGCACACGATCCGGGCGGCGCCGCGCTCGACGACGACCCAGCTCGGTCGGTCGTCGTCGAACCGGACCGTCGTGGCCTCGAGGTCACCGTTCGCGAGGTCGGGGACCTCGCGCCGCAGCTCGATGAGCGCGCGGTACCACGCGAGCATCCGGGCGTGCTCGGGCTGCGCGGTCTGGGACCAGTCGAGCCGGCTGCGCTCGAACGTCGCAGGGTCCTGGGGGTCGGGGACCTCCGGGTCCTCGTCGGCGGTCTGCGGCGTACCCGGGTGCCCGTGCCCCTCGAACTCGGCCCGCCGACCCTCGCGCACCGCCTGGGCGAGGTCGGGGTCGGTGTAGTCGGTGAAGAACTGCCACGGCGTGCGGGTTCCCCACTCCTCGCCCATGAAGAGCATCGGGGTGAACGGCGACAGCAGGACGAGGGCCGCCTCGATCGCGAGCGCGGCGTCGTCGAGCGAGGCCGCCGGCCGGTCACCCTGGGCCCGGTTGCCGACCTGGTCGTGGTCCGAGGCGAACACGACGAACCGGTGGCCGTCCGTGCCGCGCGGGACCGGGCGCCCCCACGGGCGGCCCCGGAACGTCGAGTACGAGCCGTCATGGACGAATGCCCTGGTCAGGGCGGTCCGCAGGGTCTGCGCCGAACCGAAGTCGACGTAGTACCCCTGGCGTTCGCCGGTCAGGAACGCGTGGATCGCGTGGTGCACGTCGTCGCACCACTGCGCCGTCATGCCGTGGCCACCCGTGGCGGTCGGGGCGATGGTGGCGGGGTCGTTGAGGTCGGACTCGGCGATGAGGGACAGCGGTCGTCCCAGCTGGCTGGCGAGCGCCGCGACCTCGTCGGACAGCTGGGCCAGGACGTGCTGGTCGGAGTCGTCGACGAGCGCGTGCACCGCGTCGAGCCGCAGGGCGTCCACGTGGAAGTCGCGGAACCACCGCGTCGCGCTGTCGCAGATCCACCGCCGCACCTCGTCGCTGCCCGGGCCGTCGAGGTTCGCCGCGGCCCCCCACGGGGTCTCGTGCGCGCCGGTGAAGTACGGCCCGAACGCCGACCGCTAGTTCCCCGCGGGTCCCCGGTGGTTGTGCACGACGTCGAGGCAGACGCCCAGCCCGCGGGCGTGCGCCGCATCGACGAGCTCCTGGAGCGCGGCCGGTCCGCCGTACGGCTCGTGCACGGCGAACAGGCCTACGCCGTCGTACCCCCACCCGTGCGCGCCGTCGAACGCCGCGATCGGCATGAGCTCGACGACGTCGACCCCGAGTGCGACGAGGTGGTCGAGGCGACCGATCGCTGCCCGCAGCGTGCCCTGGGGCGTGAAGGTCCCGACGTGGAGCTCGTAGAGAACCCGCCCGCGCACGTCGGTCCCGCGCCAGCCGTCGTCGGACCATACGAACGCGTCCGCGTCGAACACGCGACTGGGTCCGTGCACGCCGGCCGGCTGCCAGGCGCTCCGGGGGTCGGGGCGGGGCGGTGACCCGTCGACCGCGAAGGCGTAGTCGGTACCGGGCGCGAGGTCGACATCCGAGGACCACCAGCCGTCGCGGTCACGGTCCAGCCCGTGACGGTGCTCGCCCAGCACGAGCTCGACGACCTGGGCGTCCGGCGCCCATACGCGGGGGACCACGGCTCAGTCCGTCGCCCGCACGAGCAGCGCGACCGGGAGCCGGTCGAGCAGCGGGGCGATCTCCTGGACGCCCCCCACGACCGCGCGGTTCGTCAGCACGTCGTGCCACTCGCCCTCGGGCAGCGCGACCGTGTGGTCCGCCCACCCGCCGAGCCGGTCGAGCGTGATCGCGAGGCGCGTCGCGACGACGACGACGGCCGCCTCGCCGGCCACGGTGCGCGCATAGCTGAGCGCGTGGCCGGACGAGTGCGCGAGCGGTCGGAACCCCGCCTCCGGACCGACGAACGCCTCGGCGAGGTCCCGGCGTGTGCGCAGCGCACGGGACGTGACGAGCAGCTTCTCGTCCGCGAGGTCGCGCGGCCCCGCCCCCTCGTCGAGCCGCACGAGCCGAGCGGCGAGCGGGCCCACGTCCACGGCACGGCGGTTGTCCGGGTCGACGAGCGCGACCGCGGGGACCTCGGTGCCCTGGTACACGTCGGCGACGCCCGGGAGCGTGAGCTGCACGAGCTTCGTGCCGAGGGTCGCGGCTCGGACGGCGGCCCGGGTGCGCAGCTCCCACGCGGCGAGCAGGGCGACCGCACGGTCGTCGCCGAGCACGCGCCGCGCTGTGGCGAGGACCGCCGCCTCGTACGTCGCGTCGGGCTCGGTCCAGGTCGTGCGGGACTTCGCCTCCCGGACGGCCTTGGTGAGGTACTCGGTCAGACGGTCCTCGGACAGCGGGCCGTCCGGTGTCCAGGTGCCTGCGAGCGTCTGCCACAGGAGGTTCTCGGTGCGACCGTCGAGCAGCGCGCTGCGGTACGGCGCGCTTGTCGCGCGCAGCCGGTCGACGAGCGTCGACCACTCGACGGCCGCCTCGCTGAGCACGCCGATGCGGGTCCGGGTGTCCTCGCTGCGCTTGGTGTCGTGGGTCGAGAGGGTCGTCATGCCGAGCGGTGCCTGTGCCTGCTGGCGTGCAGCCCACGACGACAGCTCGGTCGGGGTGAGCGCGAAGCGCGCGGGTTCGCCGCCCACCTCGCACAGACCGACGAGGTGCGTCCAGCGGTAGAACGCGGTGTCCTCGACGCCCTTGGCCATGACGGCACCGCACGTCTGCTGGAAACGGACCACGAGCTCGTCTCGCAGCGGGTTGCGGGTCCGGCCTGCAGAGCCCGCCTCGCGCCCGAGCAGGAGGTCGACCAGCACGGACATCGTCGCGGCACGCTCGGGCGGGAGCCGGTCCGCAGCGATCTTCGCGGCTGACTCCAGGACGTCGACCGACGTGGTCGGCAGCGGGGCGCCGGGCACGACGTACGCGCGGTAGCGGTCGAACGCCACGAGGAGCTCGACGAGGCAGTCGTGCATCGAGCGCCACGTGTGGTCCCGCAGCCGCAGGTCGTCGCGGCAGATCCCGGCCGCGAGCTCGGTCAGGCGATGCACCTCGGCGTAGAGCGCCCCGTCGACCATCTCGCGCTTGGCGGAGTCGACGATGGCGGGCAGCGCGTCGGACGTGTCGCCCGTCAGCCGGTGCATGACGGCCCCGAGGACCGCCGCGCCGCCCGGGTCGATGAACGTCTGCTGCACGCGCCAGAGCGCCTCGTACCCGGTCGTGCCGGCAGTCTCCCAGTCGGTCGGGAGCTCCTCGTCGCCCTCGAGGATCTTCTCGACGACGACCCACGCCCCGTCCGTGCGCTCGCGCAGTCGCGTCAGGTACCCGGCAGGGTCGGTCAGGCCGTCGGGGTGGTCGATGCGCAGTCCGTCGAGGGTGCCGTCGGCCACCAGGTCGAGCACCAGGGCGTGCGTCGCGTCGAACACGACCGGATCCTCGACGCGGATCGCGACGAGCGTGCCGACGTCGAAGAAGCGCCGGTAGTTGAGCTCCTCGTCGGCGACCCGCCAGTACGCGAGCCGGTAGTGCTGACGCTCGAGCAGCTCAGCGAGCGGGAGGTGCTCGGTGCCCGGGCGGACCGGGAACACGTGGTCGGCGTACCGCAGCACGGTCCTCGGCGCTTCGTCGGTCCCCGGGACGACCATCTCGTCGAGGGTCAGCTCGTCGCGCGCGAGGACCGCCCCGATCCGGTCCGCGAGCACCGGCATGAGCACGGCGCCGTCTCCGGCCGACCAGTCGACGTCGAACCAGGAGGCGAACGGCGAGTCCGGCCCGTCGGCGAGCACCGACCACAGCGCGCGGTTGTGCCACACCGGCGTGGGCACGGCCATGTGGTTCGGGACGATGTCGAGGACGAGCCCCAGACCGGCGCCGTGCGCCGTGTCGGCGAGCCGGCGCAGCGCGGGCAGCCCGCCGATCACGGGGGAGATCTCGTCGTGGTCGACGACGTCGTACCCGTGGGTCGACCCGGGCGCCGCACGCAGCACCGGGGACAGGTACAGGTGCGTGACGCCCAGCGAGGCGAGGTACGGCACCCGCTCGGCGGCGTCGTCCAGCGTGAGCTCGGGTCCGAGCTGCAGCCGGTACGTCGAGACGGGCACAGGCCGTCCCGCGCCGACCAGGCGCCGGGCCGCGGTCGCCTGCCGGGGCTCGCTCATGCGCCCGGGCTCGGTGCAGCCGCAGGGGTGCCGGCCAGTGTTCGCGGCTCCTCGACCGGGGGCCGCGTGAGCATGACGACCGAGTGGTGCTCGAGCACCAGCGAGGCGCACGCCTCGAGCGTCTGGCCCGCCTCGACCCGCGAGTCGGTGTCGAGCACCACGGTCCAGGCCGTCCCGTACTCGGCGCCCGGCAGTGTGAACGTCGCCTGCTCGGGCTGGGCGTTGTAGAGCACCAGGAAGCTGTCGTCGATGATCGGCTCGCCGCGCAGGTCCGGCTCGGTGATGGCCTCGCCGTTCAGGAACACCATCACGGCGCGGGCCTGGTCCACGTCCCAGGCGGAGTCCGACATGTGCGTGCCCGCCGGTGCGAACCATGCGATGTCGCGCAGGTCGGACTCGCCGCCGTGGTCGGGGGCGCCGGCGAAGAACCGACGCCGACGCAGCACGGGGTGCTCGCTGCGGAGCTGCAAGAGAGTCTGCGTGAACGCCAGGAGCGCGGACCGTTCCTCGTCTGGTTCCCAGTCGACCCAGGTGAGCTCGTTGTCCTGGCAGTAGCCGTTGTTGTTGCCGTGCTGCGTCCGGCCGAGCTCGTCGCCGTGCGCGAGCATCGGGACGCCCTGCGACAACAGCAGGGTCGCGAGCAGGTTGCGCTGCTGGCGGCCTCTCAGCTTGAGGATGTCGGGGTCGGTCGTCGGGCCCTCGGCGCCACAGTTCCACGACCTGTTGAAGCTCTCGCCGTCACGGTTGCCCTCACCGTTCGCGTCGTTGTGCTTCTCGTTGTACGACACGAGGTCGGCGAGCGTGAAGCCGTCATGGGCGGTCACGAAGTTGACCGAGGCGATCGGTCGACGGCCGGTGTGCTCGTACAGGTCGGACGAGCCGGTCAGACGGCTCGCGAACTCGCCGAGCGTGGACGGCTCACCGCGCCAGAAGTCCCGCACCGTGTCCCGGTAGAGACCGTTCCACTCCGACCACAGCGGCGGGAACCCGCCCACCTGGTAGCCGCCGTCCCCGAGGTCCCACGGCTCGGCGATGAGCTTGACCTGCGAGATGACCGGGTCCTGCTGGACGATGTCGAAGAACGCCGACAGCCGGTCCACCTCGTGGAACTGGCGGGCCAGTGTCGCCGCGAGGTCGAACCGGAAGCCGTCGACGTGCATCTCGAGGACCCAGTAGCGCAGCGAGTCCATGATCATCTGTAGGACGTGCGGCGACCGCATGAGCAGCGAGTTGCCGGTGCCCGTCGTGTCGAAGTAGTGCGCCTGGTCGTCGTCTACGAGCCGGTAGTAGCTCGCGTTGTCCAGGCCGCGGAACGACAAGGTCGGCCCGAGCTCGTTGCCCTCGCCCGTGTGGTTGTAGACGACGTCGAGGATGACCTCGATGTCCGCGGCATGCAGCGACTTGACCATCGCCTTGAACTCCTGGACCTGCTGGCCCGGTGCCGGGTAGGCGGCGTACCCGTTGTGCGGCGCGAAGAACCCGATCGTGTTGTAGCCCCAGTAGTTCGACAACCCCTTCTCGACGAGCGTCGGGTCGTTGACGAACTGGTGCACCGGCATGAGCTCGATCGCCGTGACGCCCAGCGCGGTCAGGTGCTCGATGACGGCGGGGTGCGCGAGGGCCGCGTACGTGCCCTGGAGCTCGGCGGGGACGCCCGGGTGCAGCTTCGTGAGCCCGCGCACGTGCGCCTCGTAGATCACGCTGTCGTGGTACTCGTGCTGCGGCGGGTGGTCATGGCCCCAGTCGAAGAACGGGTTCACGACGACCGACGTCATGGTGTGCGAGGCCGAGTCGTCGTCGTTGCGCGTGCCCGGTGCCCCGAACTGGTACGAGAACAGCGACGGGTCACCGTCGATCTGCCCGTCGATGGCCTTCGCATACGGGTCGAGGAGGAGCTTCGCGGGGTTGCAGCGGTGGCCCTGCGCGGGTTCGTACGGTCCGTGGACCCGGTATCCGTACCGCTGACCGGGCTGCAGCGCGGGCACGTAGCCGTGCCAGACGAACGCGTCGACCTCGGGAAGGTCGACCCGTTCCTCGGTGCCGTCCGCGGCGATGAGGCACAACTCGACACGCTCGGCGACACCCGAGTACACAGCGAAGTTGGTGCCGGTTCCGTCGTACGTCGCGCCGAAGGGGTAAGGACGTCCAGGCCAGATGCGCATCCACTCAGCCTGCCAGCACTTGGCGGTCTCGCGCACTGCAACGGTGCTGCGGCGTCAGGCGTGACGTGCGCGCCGGCGGCCGAGAACGGCAGAGATCGAGTCGCTCATCAGGTCGACGCCCTTGAGTGCGCTGGTCTCAGCGGACCCGCGGACGGTGCGAAGACCACTGGCGTCGGAGAGCTGCGACGCGCCGCCGTCGGGCCCGAGGGGCAGCACGATCCGCTCAGGAGCCGGGGCGTAGGTGGCGGACGGTGCGCGCCCCTCGATGAGGTCGCGGATGTTCGTGGCGACGACGGCGGCGTGCGCGCGTGCCGCGCTGGCCCGCTTGGTCTCGCGCACGTCCGTGATGTCGCCGATCGCGAAGACCCGCTCGTGGCCGGCTACGGACATGGTCGACGTCACCCTCAGAGACCCGTCCTCGTGCCGGGCGCGGGCCAGGTCGGCGTCGAGGTAGTCGGTCATCGGGTGCGACCCGTAGCAGCGGAACCAGATGTCGGCCTCGATGTCGATGCCGGTGGTGGTCTGGACCGTGAACGGCGCGAAGGTCCCCACGTCGACCGGCGGCAGGTAGCCGAGCCGGGCGTCGAGCACGAGCCGCACGCCACGGTTGTCGAGCTGACTGCGCACCGTCTCGCGCAGCTCGGGCAGGTAGTCGCCCGTGGGGAGGATGTCGGGGCCCTGCTCGACCACGGTCACGGCGAGGTGCGGGAACGCCGAGGTCAGCTCACCGGCGAGCTCGAGGCCGACGGGACCGGCACCGACCAGGAGCACGCGCCGGGCGGCGTCGAGGGCGGCGCGGGTCCGCACGAGCCGCGCGGCGGCGACGGTGACCTGGTCCTCGAGGAACTTCGCCGGAAAGGGATAGCTCGTGCCGGTCGCCAGCACCAGGAAGTCGGTGTCGATCGACTCGGTCGCGGACAGGTGCACGCGGGTGGCGCTCGCGAGTCGCACGCGGTCACGGATGATCCGCCCCTGCCGCAGCAGCTGGTCGTACGGGAAGAAGACCCGATCCAGCCACTCGGGGTCGACGACGGCGCGCAGGGCACCCGCCGCGTGCACGAACGCGTCCTTGGGTTCGACCAGCACGACCTCGAGGACGTCGTCGAGCGTCTTCGCGACCAGCGTCCCGCCGTAGCCGGCGCCGACCACGACCACTCGTTGCCCCATCGTCGTGCTCCTGTCGCATCGGTGTGTCCCGGGCCCAGCATGGACCAGGAAGGTGGACGGGGACGGCCCAGCGGGACCGCCGCGCTGTGACGCCGGTCTCGCTGGGCCGTGCCGCAGGTCGGTGGATCAGGTCGCCGCCGATCTCGTCGGGGGCCGCACAGCCGCCATGGACGCGGGCACCGCCATGAACGCGAGGAGCCCGCCCACGGCCATCAGCCCCGCACACATCAGCATCGCCGTGCGGTGCGCGGGGGCGAGTGTCGCGGGATCCGTCAGCTGGGTGCCGACCCCGGCGACGAGCGGCAGGACGGCGACGGCGAGGAGCCCGGCGATCCGGGCCACGGCGTTGTTGACACCGCTCGCCGTGCCGGCCAGCTGGTCCGGGGCGGCCGACAGCGCCGCCGAGGTCAGCGGCGCGACCGTCAGCGCGAGGCCGAGGCCGAGGCCGAGCACCCCGGGCAGGACGGCGGACACGTACGGCGCGTGCGGACCCAGGGGAGCGAGCAGCGCGACGCTGCCCGCGCACACGAGCGGCCCGATCGTCATGGGCAGGCGTGGGCCGATCCGTGTCCCGAGCGCGCCGGCGCGC
>Ga0075518_1000168_pt1 | contig 12386 bp, 10 predicted proteins | sample NGEPerA_2_FD_76970 | JGI IMG/M metagenome (GOLD analysis project Ga0075518, IMG submission 76970) | Arctic peat soil microbial communities from the Barrow Environmental Observatory site, Barrow, Alaska, USA - NGEE PermafrostAB136-A | ecosystem: Environmental > Terrestrial > Soil > Wetlands >...
AACTCGAGGACCAATGGCTCCCGCTCCCTGATCTCGCCGAACTCCTCGGTGTCCAGCAGCGGGACCTGCGGGGGATGATCCGGGACCTCCGCGTGGTCGGGTGCCGGGTCGAGGGGCTGGAAGGCTACCGGGTGCCGTCGGCCTTCGTGAGCGACGGGCACATCGTCGATGGCCTGCGCGGCAGCATCATGCAACTGCACGACGCCGGAATGGACGAGACGGCGATCGTGGAGTGGATGCTCACGCCGCACGTCGAGCTCGGCGAGACGCCGGCCGAGGCGCTCGCCGCGGGACGGAAGCACGCGGTGCGACGCGCGGCCATCACGGTCTGATCAGGAAACACGCCGCGTGAGCGCGACCGCCATCGCGCGCAGGTGCTCGCGGATCCCCGCCGTCAGTGGCGCCCCTTCGAGCGCCGCCATCGCCTCGTCGTAGCGTTCCGCCATCAGCGCCTCGTGGCGCTCCACGGCACCCGACGTCCGCAGCACGGTCCGGATGCGCGCGATCGCGTCCACGCCGAGGGACCGGTTGCCGAGGCTGGCACGGAGGAACGCCGAGTCGTCCGGTGGGCACATCTCGAGGCCGAGGAGCACGAGCGGGGTGCGCTTCCCCTCCAGGATGTCGTCGCCGGCGGGCTTGCCGGTGCGTCGCGGGTCCCCGAAGACCCCCAGCTCGTCGTCACGAAGCTGGAAGGCCTCACCCAGTGGCAGTCCGATCCGCCCGAGGGCGGAGAGCAGGGTGGGGTCCCCGCCCGCGAGCGCGGCCCCGAGCACGAGCGGGTGTTGCACCGAGTAGCGAGCCGACTTGTGCCGCACCACGAGCAGTGCCCCCGCGAGCGCGGACTCGAGGCGCTCCCGGACGAGCGGTTGGACGCTTGCGCGGACGTCGAGGTACTGGCCCACCGCCACTTCGGCCGTCATGAGGTCCCAGATGCGCGCGGCAGCGCGGCCGCCCGGCGCGATCTCCCCGGCCCGGCGCATCTCCCGGTGCGCGAGCACAAGGATCAGGTCGCCGAGAAGGATCGCCGCGTGCATCCCGAAGGTGGCCGCGTCACCCACGCCGGCCGCGCCCGGGTGGAGCCCTGCGAACAGGATGTGGCTCGCGGGCTGGCCGCGCCGGGTGTCGGCGTCGTCGATCACGTCGTCGTGCACGAGGGCCGCCGCCTGGAAGAGCTCGAGGGCGCTGCCGGCGCGCACCACGGCCGTGTCCGACACCTCCCCGCCGGCCGCTTTCCACCCGACGGCGCACAACTGGGCGCGTATGCGCTTGCCTCCGCCCAGGAGGATGGCGGCGGGGACGAGCAACTGCTCAAGGGCCTCACCCAGATCGGGGAGATCCGTGACAGGCTCCCGCAACACCGCGGTGCACCGGGCCGAGACGGCCTCCACGAAGTCCAGCAATCCATCCATGGCCCCAGCCTAGGTGCGGCGTCCTTCCCCAGATCGCACTCCGCGCCACTGGCGCCGCGCCATCCACAGGCTGGCCTCCCTCACCACCCCGGCAGGTCGCCGGCACGGTGGGATCAGGACATGATCGACTATGCATCCTGGTTCGTGGCCCACGAGGTGATCGCCTCGATTCCCTTCACCTTCGGCTATCACCCGCAGGAATCCATCGTGTTGACAACCTGTCGGGTGGATCCCGGCACCCTGCGGATCGGGGCCTCCGCCCGCCTCGACCTCGAGGCGGTGGACGGGCCCAACGCGGGGATGGCGCTGGCCCACATCCTCGACGCGCTGTCCCGGACGGACGACGAAGCCGCGATCGTCACGGTCTTCACCGACAGGGAGGTCGGGGTCTGGGTGTTCGACCTCGTCGACGCCCTCGATGACGACTGGCCGTTCCCGGAGCACGGCGGCTGCTATGTCGTGTCCGGGCAACGGATCCACGGCTTCACGCGTGAGGGCGAGCCCACCGGCGTGTGCGACGAACTCGAACTGCTGACGACCCGGGTGGCGATGGCCCAGCCGGCATGCTCGTTCGTCGAGCGGCCGGAGGGCTTCCGGTTCACGCGCACGCGCCGGGGCGCCACGGTGGACCGCGTGGCCGGCGCACTCCGGGATCTGGCCCGCGGTGGACCGCCCTCCGCGGCGGAAACGGGGGACCTGACCCGGACCCTCGTCCAGGAGGTGGCCCGGGGCGGTCCGACCCAGCCCGACGTGCGCGCCCGCCTGCTCCACGCGCTCGAGTCCGTGCCGTTCCGCGACGGCTTCATGGCTTGGGCGCTCGGCGGCGGGGGCGACGACGTCGAGGACTTCACGCATCTGGACCCTGCCCGCGCGCTGGTCCAGCCGCGCCCACCCGACCACGCGGTGCTCGCAGCCGTCTACGAGACCCTCGGCCGACTCGCACGGTTCGCACCGGCCGGGAGGGCGCGCGCACCCCTCGGGGTGGCGGCGTACCTCGCGTGGTACGCGGGGGACGGCACGCGGGCGCGCATGCTCTGCCTGCAGGCTCTCGAGGAGGACCGCACCTACTCGCTCGCGACACTGGTCAGGGACGCCCTCGAAGCCGCGTGCCCCCCGCCCTGGTTCAGGACGGACGCGGCGTAGGCGGCTCCCGAATCCGGACGGGGTGATCGCGGCGGACTGGTAGTTTGAGGTATTCCCCGACCCGGTGACAGGGCAGCCATTCGCTCAACGGGAGCACGACCGTGAACCTCCACACCACAGCGCTCAGGACAGTCCACGAGGCACTCGGGGCAACCCTCGTCCCGTTCGCCGGATGGCTGATGCCGCTCCGGTACACCTCGGACATCGCCGAACACCAGGCCGTGCGGAACGCCGCCGGGTTGTTCGACCTCTCGCACATGGCGCAGGTCGAGGTTTCCGGTCCGGACAGCTCCGCATTCCTCGACCACGCCCTGGTCGGCGTGTACAGCGTGATGCGTGTCGGCAAGGCGAAGTACTCGATGATCACCGACTCCCAGGGCCGGGTGCTGGACGACCTGATCGTCTACCGGATCGCTCCGCAGGAGTACCTGGTCATCGCGAATGCGGCCAACCGCGAGCGCGTCGTCGACGCCCTCACACTGCGGACCAAGGGCTTCGGCGCGCAGGTGATCGACCACACCACCTCTCGCGCGATGATCGCCCTTCAGGGACCCCGCGCGGCGGAGATCCTCGCAGCGGTGTGCGATGCCGACCTCACGGGGTTGGGGTACTACGCGATCGTTTCCGCCACGGTCGCCGGCACCCCTGCCCTCGTGGCGCGGACCGGGTACACCGGAGAGGACGGCTTCGAGGTCATCGTCGCGGCCGCCGCGGCAGCGAACGTCTGGGCCGCCCTCGGTGCGGCCGGGGCGGAGCGCGGGCTCATCCCGTGCGGGCTGGCCGCGCGCGACACCCTGCGCCTTGAGGCAGGGATGCCGCTGTACGGCCACGAGCTCAGCGAGGCGATCACCCCGTACGAGGCCGGACTCGGCCGGGTGGTCAACCTCGACCACGATTTCGTCGGCCGGGACTCCCTCGCCGCGGCGGCGGAACGCCCGCCCGCCCGCCTCCTGGTGGGTCTGGTGGGCGAGGGGCGCCGTGCCGCACGCGCCGGCTCGGCCGTGCTCGCCGCGGGGGAGACGGTCGGTGAGGTCACCTCCGGGGTCCTCTCGCCGACCCTCGGCGTGCCGATCGCCCTGGCGCTGGTCAATCCCACTGTCGCGGAGGTCGGCACCGAGGTGCTGGTGGACGTGCGGGGGAGGACGCAGCCCATGGCGGTCGTGTCCCTGCCGTTCTACTCGCGCAAACCCTGAAGGAGGAACCATGTCCATCCCCACCGATCGCAAGTACACCCGTGACCACGAGTGGCTCAAGATCGACGGCGCCACCGGCCGTGTCGGACTCACCGACTACGCGGCGCAGGCCCTCGGCGACGTTGTGTACGTCGACCTGCCCGACGTGGGCGCCGAGATCACCGCCGGGATGCAGTGCGGCGAGATCGAGTCCACGAAGTCCGTCTCGGACCTCGTCGCACCGGCGAGCGGCCGCGTGTCCGGGACCAACGCCGACGTCATCGACGCACCGGAGCGCGTGAACGCCGACCCGTACGGCGACGGGTGGCTCTACGAGGTCGAGGTCAAGGCCGAGGGTGACCTCCTGTCCCCTGAGGAGTACCGCGACCTCCTCGAAAGCCAGGACGCGTGAGCTTCACCGAACGGCACGTCGGGACCCCCGGCGCGCGGGCGGCGGTGATGCTCGCGGCAGTCGGCGCGTCCAGCCATGAAGACCTGCTCCGGCGGGCCGTGCCCGACGCCATCCGAGAGGACGCCCCACCGGCGGGACTGCCGGCGGGCGCGGCGGAGGAAGAGGTCCTCGCCGAACTGGCGGGGATTGCGGCACGCAACACGGTGCGCACCTCGATGATCGGGCAGGGCTACTACGACACTGTCACACCGGCTGTGATCTCGCGGAACGTCCTCGAGAACCCCGCCTGGTACACCGCCTACACGCCATATCAGCCGGAAATCTCCCAGGGGCGGCTTGAGGCCCTGCTGAACTTCCAGACGATGGTCGGAGACCTGACCGGGCTCCCTGTCGCGGGGGCGTCCATGCTGGACGAGGCGACCGCGGTTGCGGAGGCGATGCTGCTCTCGCGCCGGGCGAGCCGGATCCGGGGGTCACGGTTCCTCGTGGACAGGGACACCTTCGCGCAGACCCTCGCCGTGCTGCGAACGAGGGCCGCCGCCGTGGGAATCGAACTCGTGGCCTTCGACCCGGCCGCCGGGATCCCGGACCTGTCCGGCGTCTTCGGCGTCGCCATCCAGGTGCCCGGGGCCAGTGGTCGCGTTCTCGACCGGGGCTCGGTGACCGGGCTTGTGGTGGCGGCCCACGAAGCGGGCGCCCTCGTCACGGTGGTGGGCGACCTTCTCGCCACTGCCCTCGTCGCGTCCGCCGGGGAGCTCGGGGCGGACATCGCCGCGGGGACCACCCAGCGGTTCGGCGTTCCCATGGGTTTCGGCGGACCGCACGCCGGATACCTGTCGGTCACGGACGGGCTGACCCGTCAGCTGCCCGGCCGGCTCGTGGGCGTCTCGCGTGACGCCGACGGCGCGCCCGCCTTCCGGCTCGCGCTGCAGACCCGCGAGCAGCACATCCGCCGCGAGAAGGCCACCTCCAACATCTGCACCGCGCAGGTGCTCCTCGCGGTCATGGCCTCCATGTACGCCGTGTGGCACGGACCCGAGGGCTTGCGCGCCATCGCGCGCCGCGTCCACGACCTCACGGCGGCACTCCACCGCCGACTCGCCGATGCCGGTGTCACCGTCACCAACGCGACCTTCTTCGACACCCTGACCGTCGAGGTCGACGACGCCGACGCCGCCGTCGCCGCCCTGCTGGAGCGGAACGTCACCGCCTGGCGCGAGGACGCCCGGACGATCCGGCTCAGTGTGGACGAGTGCACCACCCCGGCTGTCCTCGACGCCGTCGCCGACTCCCTCGCCGGCCACGGTACCGGGGGCGGCGCCCGCCCCGACCCGGTCGGGATCCCGGCGGACATGGCGCGGGCGAGTTCCTACCTCACGCACCCCACCTTCCACTCCCACCGCTCCGAGACGGCGATGATGCGGTATCTGCGCCGGCTCTCCGACAAGGACTTCGCGCTCGACCGCGGGATGATCCCACTCGGCTCGTGCACCATGAAACTCAACTCCGCGGTGGAGATGGCGGCGATAACCTCGCCCGGATTCGCGCGGATCCACCCGTTCGCGCCGGCCGGCGACGTGGCGGGCTACGGTGACCTGATCGGCCAGCTCGAAGCCTGGCTCCTCGCCGCGACCGGGTACGACGCCGCGAGTCTCCAGCCGAACGCCGGCTCGCAGGGCGAGCTCTCGGGACTGCTCGCAATCCGCGAGTACCACCATTCCATCGGTGAGGAGGGGCGAAACGTCTGCCTGATTCCGTCGTCCGCCCACGGCACCAACGCCGCCTCGGCCGTCCTGGCCGGGCTGAGGGTTGTCGTCGTGGCGTGTGACACGGACGGGAACGTGGACGTGGGAGACCTGCGCCGCCTCGCGGACGAACACCGGCACGACCTCGCCGCAATCATGATCACCTACCCGTCCACCCACGGCGTATACGAGGAGGCCGTCACCGAGATCTGCGCGATCGTCCACGACGCCGGCGGGCAGGTCTACATCGACGGCGCCAACCTCAATGCCCTCGTGGGGGTGGCGCGCCCAGGGGTGTTCGGCGGCGACGTCTCCCACCTCAACCTGCACAAGACGTTCGCGATCCCGCACGGGGGCGGCGGACCCGGAGTCGGGCCGGTGGTGGCGCGGGCGCACCTCGCCCCGTTCCTGCCCGGGCACCCCCTCGACCCGTTCGGCGGCCGCGCCGACGGGGCGGTCAGCGCGGCACCGCACGGCTCCGCCTCCATCCTGCCGATCTCGTGGGCCTACATCCGCCTCCTCGGTGCCACCGGCCTGCGGGAGGCGACCGCCGGCGCGGTGCTCGCCGCCAACTACGTTGCCGTCCGGCTGTCGGACAACTTCCCGATCCTCTACCGGGGCCGCGGAGGGCTCGTGGCCCACGAGTGCATCGTGGACCTGCGCGAGTTGCGGGCGAAGACCGGGGTCACGGTGGACGACGTCGCAAAGCGGCTGATCGACTACGGTTTCCACGCCCCGACGATGTCCTTCCCGGTGTCCGGCACCCTGATGGTGGAGCCCACCGAGTCGGAGGACCAGGGAGAACTCGACCGCTTCTGCGACGCCATGAACGCGATCTTCCACGAGATGCAGGCCGTGGCCGACGGCCTGTGGCCGGCCACCGACAACCCTCTCGTCGGCGCGCCGCACACCGCGGAGTCGATCGCGGGGGAGTGGGAGCACCCCTACTCGCGGCACCTGGCCGTGTTCCCCGCCGGTGCGGACGGCAAGTACTGGCCCCCGGTCCGCCGCATCGACGGCGCGTGGGGGGATCGCCACCTCGTGTGCACCTGCCCCGATCCCGCGGCGTTCGCGCAACAGGCGGATTCGGCAAACGGGGAATAGAGCGGCCCGGTGCGGGGGTTGAGAGAGGGTGAACCCTCGCCCCGCCCCGGGGCGGCGTTAATCGATCGTTCGCCCGGTCGGCTTATAATTGTTGGGCATCGGCGCAGCCGTAGCCAGCTCCATATCCTCCATCCGAAGGGTGCTCCGTGTCCTCTACCCCGACCGGGAAGACCACATCACGCCGCAAGACCAAGGATGTCGCCGTGCCCGGTGACGTCGCAGTCCTGGAAGCCGGGATGGAAGCCCCCGGGCAGTCGGCGGTGGGCGCCGTCGAGGTGCCGGCCGTCGTCGAGCCCGCGCCGGCCGTCGCCGTGACCACGCCGCCGGCCACGCGACGGACGCGCGCGACGGCCGTGAAGGATCCCGCCGCGCGGACCACGGCGCCGCGGACCTCCCGCTCCCGGGCGAAGGTCCCCGCGGTTGTCGAGGCGACTCCCCTCGTCGCGGACGAGGACCTCGAGTCGCACAGCGCCGCCGAACCGGACGCCGAACTGCTGGTGGACGAGGAAGTGCTGGTCGAGGACGTGGAGGTGCTCGTCGTCGTGGAGGGCGTCGAGGTCGAGACGATCGTGGAGGTGGAGCACGGGGCCGCGGTCGTCGAGGAGGACGACGAGGAGGACGACACGGAGGAGGAGTCCGCCGACGACGAGACCGCGGTGTCCGCGCGCCGCCGGACGGCGCGACGGTCCTCGCGGGCACAGGCGAAGGAGGACGCCGACGCGAGCCCGGAGTCGGGGTTCGTGGTGTCGTTCTCGGACGACGACGACGCCCCGGTGCAGCAGGTGGTGACAGCGGGCGCCACGGCCGACCCGGTGAAGGACTACCTGAAGCAGATCGGCAAGGTGGCCCTGCTGAACGCTGAGCAGGAGGTGGACCTGGCCAAGCGGATCGAGGCCGGCCTGTTCGCGGAGGAGATGCTCGCCAAGGAGGGCGAGTCCATGGACCGCAAGGCGATGCGGGAACTGCAGTGGATCGCGCAGGACGGGCGCAATGCGAAGGACCACCTGCTGGAGGCGAACCTGCGGCTGGTGGTGTCGCTGGCGAAGCGGTACACCGGGCGGGGGATGTTGTTCCTGGACCTGATCCAGGAGGGCAACCTGGGCCTGATCCGCGCGGTGGAGAAGTTCGACTACACCAAGGGGTACAAGTTCTCCACCTATGCGACGTGGTGGATCCGGCAGGCGATCACCCGGGCGATGGCGGACCAGGCGCGCACCATCCGCATCCCGGTGCACATGGTGGAGGTCATCAACAAGCTGGCCCGGGTGCAGCGCCAGATGCTGCAGGACCTCGGCCGTGAACCCACCCCCGAGGAGCTCGCGCGCGAGCTGGACATGACCCCGGAGAAGGTGGTCGAGGTCCAGAAGTACGGGCGCGAACCCATCTCGCTGCACACCCCGCTGGGCGAGGACGGCGACAGCGAGTTCGGTGACCTGATCGAGGACTCCGAGGCGATCGTGCCGGCCGACGCCGTGAGCTTCACGCTGCTGCAGGAGCAGCTCCACCAGGTGCTGGACACGCTCTCGGAGCGTGAGGCCGGGGTCGTGTCCATGCGGTTCGGGCTCACCGACGGCCAGCCCAAGACCCTTGACGAGATCGGAAAGGTGTATGGGGTCACGCGCGAGCGGATCCGCCAGATCGAGTCGAAGACGATGTCCAAGCTGCGCCACCCGTCGCGGTCGCAGGTCCTGAGGGACTACCTCGACTGACGGGTGATCGCGGCTCGCGCCCCACGTGACGATGAAGGACCCCGCCGGCGTGGCCGGCGGGGTCCTTGGTATGCTGTCGGTCTGTTGTCGGCGGGGAACCGGATGGCCCCAGTCAGTTGGCAGCAGCCAGGCGTGCGGTCTCGTCGTGGATCGTCGTGGCGACGCGAGCGAGGGCGTCGGCGTGCTTGCGGGCGTGGTGGGCGCAGAACAGGAGCTCACCGGCATCCAGTTCCACGCGGACGTAGGCTTGCGCCCCACAGGCGTCGCAGCGGTCCTGTGCGGTGAGGACGGGGACTTCGATTGATGTGCTCACACCAGCATGTAACCACGCCCCACTGACATCCATTTCCCCCGGGGTCCCACTTTCGCTGGTGGCGTATGTCCGCAGTCTCACAGCTCCGCGCCGCCTGCGGGATGCTGTCAGCGCCAGAACGTAGGATTTGGGTCGTGTCAGCTTCCAGCCCGTCGGATTACACGGCCCGCCACCTCTCGGTCCTCGAAGGCCTCGAGGCCGTGCGCAAACGCCCGGGGATGTACATCGGGTCCACCGATTCCCGGGGCCTCATGCACTGCCTCTGGGAGATCATCGACAACGCCGTCGACGAGGCACTGGAAGGCCACGCGAAGACGATCTAGGTGATCCTCCACCCGGACTCTTCCGTCGAGGTCCGCGACGACGGCCGTGGGATCCCGGTCGACACCGTCGAGTCCGCCGGGCTGTCGGGCGTCGAGGTGGTGTTCACCAAGCTGCACGCCGGGGGCAAGTTCGGCGGGGGGTCGTACGCGGCGTCGGGTGGGTTGCACGGCGTCGGTGCCTCCGTGGTCAACGCGCTCTCCGAGCGGCTGGACGTCGAGGTGGACCGCGGCGGCAAGACCCATCGGATGACCTTCCACCGGGGCGAGCCCGGCACGTACGACGACGCCGCCGGGATCTCGCCAACCTCCCCGTTCAGCCCGTTCACGAATTCCTCCCGGCTCGAGGTGGTGGGCCGGGTGCCCCGGGGACGGACCGGATCGCGGGTGCGCTACTGGGCCGACCGCCAGATCTTCCCCACCTCGGCGGGATTCGCGTACGACGACGTCGTCGAGCGGGCGCGCCAGACCTCCTTCCTCGTGCCCGGCCTGCTGCTGCGCATCACGGACAGCCGCGGGATCGACGGCGCCGAACCCCGGACCGAGGAGTTCCGCCACGACGGCGGGGTGGTGGACTTCGCCGACTTCCTCGCTCCCGACCCGCCGGTGACCGACATCTGGCGGCTCGCCGGCAGCGGGACGTTCATGGAGTCGGTGCAGCAACTCGATGCCCAGGGGCACCTGCGGCCCAAGGAGGTGGAGCGGGAGTGCCACGTCGACATCGCGGTGCGCTGGGGGACCGGCTTCGACACCACGGTGCGCACGTTCGCCAACATCATCGCCACGCCCAAGGGCGGTTCGCACCTTGCCGGCTTCGAGCAGGCGCTGCTGAAGACGCTGCGCCGCAACGTGGAGGCGAGCGCGCGGCGCCTGAAGGTGACGGCGAAGGATCCCCGCATCGAGAAGGACGACGTGCTCGCGGGACTGACGGCCGTGGTGACCGTCCGCTTCCCCGAACCGCAGTTCGAGGGCCAGACCAAGGAGGTGCTGGGGACGGCGCCCGTCCGCGGTGTGGTCGCGCGGGTGGTGGAGCAGGAGCTCGAGGAGTTGCTCAACTCAACGCGCCGGCAGGAGAAGGCCCAGGCGGCGCTGCTGCTCGAGAAGGTCGTGGGGGAGATGCGCGCCCGCGTCTCCGCCCGCATGCACAAGGAGATCTCGCGGCGCAAGAACGCGCTTGAGACATCCTCGCTCCCCGCGAAGCTCTCCGACTGCCGCAGCGACGACGTGGAGCGGTCGGAGCTGTTCATCGTCGAGGGCCAGAGCGCGCTCGGCACCGCCAAGGACGCCCGCAACTCCGAGTTCCAGGCGCTGCTGCCGATCCGCGGCAAGATCCTGAACGTCCAGAAGACCTCTCCCACGGACATGCTGAAGAACATGGAGTGCGCCTCGATCATCCAGGTGATCGGCGCCGGATCGGGGCGCACCTTCGACATCGACCAGGTCCGGTACGGCAAGGTCGTCCTGATGACGGACGCCGACGTGGACGGCGCGCACATCCGCACACTGCTCCTGACGTTCTTCTTCCGGTACATGCGCCCCCTCATTGAGACCGGACGCGTGTTCGCGGCCGTGCCGCCGCTGCACCGGGTTGAGGTCTCCGCCGCCGGGCGGAGGGCCGGCGACGTCATCTACACCTACTCCGAGGCGGAGCTGCACCGGGTGCTCGCACAGCTTGAGAAGCAGGGCCGGCGCCACAAGGACCCCATCCAGCGCTACAAGGGCCTCGGGGAGATGGACGCCCAGCAGCTCGCCGAGACCACGATGGACCCGGCTCACCGGACCCTGCGGCGCATCACGGCAGCGGACGAGCGGGCGATGGTGCAGGCCGAGTCGATCTTCGAGCTCCTGATGGGCAACGACGTCGCGCCCCGCAAGGACTTCATCGTGGCGGGCGCGCAGCGGGTGGACCGCGACAACATAGACGCCTGAGCGGTTTCGGCACCCGGGGGAGGGTGACCGTAGGATCGGGGGTGTGATCCCTTCGGACGTTCGCCCCAACGACGCCCTCGGCGGCGTCCCCGGAGCGCACCTGGGTCTCTCGTGGTCGCCCGTCCAGGGCGACCTGCTCGACGAACTGGAGGCCCTCAGCCGGCGCTGTGAGGATGTCGACGGCGTCCCCGTGCGACTGCCCCGGTCCCTCATCGAGCGCACCTACCTCCCGGCCGCCCGCGAACACGTCGCGATGGTCGGCCGGGACTCCCGGGGCGAGTTGCGCGCCTGCGCGAGCGTGCGGATGGTGCGCGGACCCGGGCGCAACGACGTCGCGCTGCGTGGCGCCATCGACCCGGCGTGGCGGGGGCGCGGCGTCGGGCGCGCCGTCCTCGGGTGGCAGGACCGGTGGGGGATGGCGTTCCTCGCCGGGCAGGAGGAGCGTCCGGCCACCATCGGCGTGCCGATCTCGGCGCACCTCGTGGACCGCCGCCGCCTCTACACAGCCGCCGGCTTCAGCTGCCACGCCCGCATCGAGCTGCACTCCCGTGCGCTGACTCCTGCTTCGGCGGGTGAGGCGGCACCGCGCCCGTCGGGCTGGGTGACCCGCCCGATACTCGCCGCCGACGCCGCGGCGATCGCCGCGCTCGGGGCGCTGGACACCTCCGACCCCCTCGGGTTCCTCGCCGGCGCCCTGGCGGTCGAGGAGCTGGCGCGGACGTGCGACCCGGCGGTCTCCCGGATGGCGCTGCACGGCGCGACCCTCGGCGGTGCGATCCTCGCCCACACGTCACGAGACCTCACCGGTGAACCCGTGGGCTGGGTGCACACGCTGCTCCTCGAGCCGCACGACGACGTCGTCGCCTCGTACCTGCTCACGTCCACGTTCGACGCGATGGGCGCCGCGGGCCTGCACCGTGCGATGATCCGCACCACCCCCGCCACCGCCGCCCGCTGGCGGCGGAGCCTCCAGGACACGGGGTGCGAGCCGGCGGGCGTGGACCTCCTCTACAGCATCGAGCTGCCATGAACTTCCTCGACCTCTCGCGCGCCTCCGGGGATCCCCAGGACGGCGGGCAACGCCCCTCCGGGGACACCGAGCCCCTCGCCACGCGGGTGGCGCCACCCGC
>Ga0075518_1000170_pt1 | contig 12373 bp, 13 predicted proteins | sample NGEPerA_2_FD_76970 | JGI IMG/M metagenome (GOLD analysis project Ga0075518, IMG submission 76970) | Arctic peat soil microbial communities from the Barrow Environmental Observatory site, Barrow, Alaska, USA - NGEE PermafrostAB136-A | ecosystem: Environmental > Terrestrial > Soil > Wetlands >...
ACGGCCAGGGCGATCTGGCCGAGGCGTTGAATCTCGAAGCGGTCGGTGTTGCGGCGTAGCTGGCCGAAGGTGGAGAACCAGGAGTTGGTGCGCTCGACGGGCCAGCGCATCCCGAGGGTGTGCGGGGTCTTGACGTGGGGCTCGCCGGTGCGCCGCTTCTTGATCTTGGCCTCGCCGGGCCGCCGCTTCTTGGCGCAGATGATGTCGGTGAGGCCTGCCTCGGCGCAGCGGGTCATGGTCGCCTCGGAGTCGTAGCCCTTGTCCAGGTGCAGGGTCTGGACGTCGGTGAGCAGGCCTCGTGCGGCCACGGCGCGGAGGGTGGGGGCGAGCAGGATGGAGTCGTTGCGGTTGGCGCCGTCGATGGTCCAGCCCAGCGGGATGCCCCAACGGTCGGTGGCGATCGACCACTTCCAGCCGTTCTTGCCCCGGTCGGTGGGGTTGGGGCCGGTCCCCTCTCCGCCGCACGGGGCCTTGTGCAGGCTGCCGTCCACGGCGACCTCGGACAGGTCCAGGCCGATGATGCGGTCGTAGGCGGCCAGCGCCTCGGTCAGGAGCTTGTCGAAGACGCCGGCGGTGAGCCACTCGGTGCGCCGGGCGCGCAGCGTGGTCTCGCTCGCCGGGCTCAGCCGGGCGGCGACGTCCCAGGAGCAGCCGGTGACCAGGCGGATCAGGATGCCGGTGAAGCAGTCACGGTCGGGGATGCGCGGTCGGTGACAGCCCAACGGATGGGTGTCGGGTGGCCGGGGCGGCAGGTAGGCCGCGATCGCGGACCAGACGGCGTCCACGACGCGGGGTTCCAGTGCGAGCATGCTTCCTCCGGTTGCTAGCCTGAAGGCGATACCTGAAGTACCGCTACGTCAAGTAGACCTACTTCAAGCCGGGAGGTGTGGGATGTCCGGGACCACCGGTGCACGTGTCGCGCCCGGCGCGGTCGAACGCCGCCGCGCCGAGATCGTCGCGGAGATCGCGGGCCTGGGGCTGCCGCTACCGGGCAGCCTGGTCGAACGGCGTACCCGGTGCGGCAACCCGCGCTGCCGCTGTCACGGCGACCCTCCGCAGCTACACGGGCCCTATCTGACCTGGACGCGCAAGGTCGAGAACAAGACCGTCACCCGCACCCTGACCACCGAGCAGGCCGAACGGATCCGCCCCCTGCTCGCCAACGCCCGACGGCTGCGCGAGCTCGTCAGCGAGCTAGAGATCCTCGCCCTGGACCAGACAAACGACCGGTAACCAAGAGCTATCTATCCGCGCGCGCTCTTATCCGCCGGGCCCGGATGACCCAGGCCGGCATCGACTACGAGCCGTCGGGCGCCTGGCCGGAGATCCCCTCCGCCGACGTGGAGGTCGACTTCGACATCGAATGGGACTTCGAGAACCGCATCTACCTGTGGGGCCTGCGCGTCCGCCAGGGCCAGGACGACACCACCGCCGTGTTCGACCCGGTGGTCTCCTACGACCCGATCGACGACGACGACGCAGCCCGGCTCGCAGCCCAGTTCGCGTCGCGTCTGGGCGCAGTGGTCGCCGACGCCGAGACTCTGGGCAGGTCGGTGACGGTCTTCCACTGGTCCCACCCGGAACGCAGCATGACCAGCAAGTACCCCGAGGTGGCCGAACTGCTCGAGGGCCGCACCGTCGACCTGCGCGCCTGGTTCGACACCCACTTCCTCACACAGGGGGGCAGTTCCCTCAAGGCGGTCGCTCCGCTGTTAGGCTTCGAGTGGTCTGTGGAGGACGCCGGTGGCGCCCAGTCCCAGGTCAAGATCGACCTGGCCCGCCCACAGGGCCCCGAGGCCGACGCCGCGCGAGCGTGGCTCGCCCGCTACAACGAGTGCGACGTCGCCGTCCAGGCGGCCATCCGGGATGGACTCCGCGGGGCGCGGGCCGGCGCGACAGTGGATTAGGCCCGATTCCGTCACTGGAGACCGAGGACACGCACGACGACGATTGGTCCATAGGGTAGTGCCGCGTGAGACATCGCGCGTCCGTTCGATCCCGCCCTGTGCGGGTTAGCCCAGGCTAGAGCCGACGGGCCGAAAGACTCCGTGCGGACACAGGATTCGTTCCCGGCAGTTGTGGCCGTCGCTAGCGTGGGGGGATGAGCTACGAAGATTTCGTCAGCGAGGTCGTGAAGGTCATCGAGGGCGTTGGAGCAGCAATCATGGTCCTCGGCGGGTTCTTCGCTTTCGCCCGCTACGCGCAGCAGGTTGTCGCGCACGCATCCGACTCGTATCAACAGTTGCGCGCGAACCTTGGACGGGTGATCCTGCTCGGCCTCGAAGTGTTGATAATCGCCGACATCATTCGGACAATCGTCGTCGACCCGTCGCTCCAGAGCGTCGGGGTACTGGGGGTGATCGTGTTGATCAGGATCGTGTTGAGCTTCTCGCTGGAAGCCGAGATCGAGGGGGCTTGGCCATGGAACCGGTGGCGGCTCCAATTGGCAGCCCGGGCAGCGCAAACGTCCCCTGGCGCCAGGGACTGAGCTGCCCGGCCACGCCTGGATCGGGAAGTCCGACCGGTAGTTGATCGACGAGATCGGTGACGCAGTCCTCGGCCTGGGCTCGGGAGCACCCGTTGGCTGACACGTGGTTGCGGCGTCCCGATCGCCACACCCCTGCGGGACAGCAACGCCCTCCCGGTGTCGGAGTCTCTTTGCTACCGGTCATCGTTCGCTGACCGGGACAAGGGCAGGTCCGACAGCGACATGCACATGCCGAGGTGTCGGTCCTTACGCCCTCTCAACCAGGTCAGACACGGGTGGCGCAGTGGGGTCGGTGAATGGGCGTCGGCGTTGAGTGGAACGTCTTAGATCTTGCTATATCGACGGATAGGTGCCTATCCTGACGGATGGTTGACTGTTTCGCGAGATAGGACACCCTGATGGAACCGCGACTTTCTGATGATCCGGCCTTTGAGGATCTGACCGCACGTGCCCGGATCAGGGAAGCCGCGATTCGACTGTTCGCCGAGCATGGCGTTGAGGAAACTGCGATTCTTGACATCGCCAAGGAGGCTGGCGTCTCGGGTGGCCTCATTCGCCACCATTTCGGGTCCAAAGAGGGGCTGCGGGTGGCCTGTGACACGTATGTCTACAGCGAACTCGTCCGCTTCAAGCTGGAGGCGCTCGAGAAGCGCAAGGCGGATCCGGAGTTCCTGGTGACCTTCGACTCTCGTCAGGTGCTCCTGCGTCGCTACTTCGGACGGGCGATGATCGACGGGTCCCCTGCGGCCGCATCGAGGTTCGATGAAATCGTCGATGAGTACGAGCAATGGTTCATCGACCAGCCCGACCTTGACCTGGCCGACGCCCGCGCCTGCGCAGCCGTCATGACCGGTATGACGATCGGCGTACTGACCATGCAGCACCACATCGCCCGCGCACTCGCGGAAGACCCCCTGTCGCCGAAGTTGCAGGAACGGATCAGCCTGGCCTACGGCGACATCTACTCCCCGGCCCTGCTCCCTCGGCCACTACTACGACGCGAAGGGCTCCAAACATGACTGAGGCAGCGATCCGCACGAGCGGGCTGACCAAATACTTCGGTGACCTGGCTGCGGTTGACGGCATCGACCTTGAGGTGAACACCGGGGAGATCTTCGGCTTCCTCGGCCCGAACGGCGCAGGGAAGTCCACCACGATCCGTCTGCTCCTGGACCAGCTGCGCCCCACCTCGGGCCACGGTCAGGTGCTGGGGCTGGACCTGCGTGAGCGCTCCCTGCAGATCCGCCAACAGATCGGCTACCTACCCGATGACCTGTCCTTGTACCCGAAGCTGACCGGCAGGCAGACCATTGACTTCTTCGCGCGGCTGCGCGGTGGGGTCGACATGGCTTACGTCGATGAGCTCGCGCAGCGGTTGGATGCGGACCTGTCCCGCAAGGTGGGGGAGTACTCCAGCGGCAACCGTCAGAAGATCGGCCTGATCCAGGCGTTCATGCACAAGCCCGCCTTGCTGATCCTGGACGAGCCGAACTCGGGTCTGGACCCGCTGGTGCAGCAGACTTTCCAGGAGATGCTGCGCGAGGTCCGCGCGGACGGGCGCACGGTATTCCTGTCCTCACACACCCTTTCGGAGGTCGAGCGGGTCGCCGACCGGGTCGGGATCATCCGGCACGGACGCCTGGTCGTGGTCGAACGGGTCGACGAGCTCAAGCGAAAGGCGATTCGCCGGCTGGACTTCGAGTATTCCGAGCCCGTGCCCGCAAGCTTGTTCGCAGGCGTCGAGGGGGTCCGCGCTGCCGAGGTCCACGGGGCGTTCGCCGAGGTCTCCTATGAGGGCTCCGTCAATGAAGTCCTGCAGACGGCGATGACCCATGAGGTCATCAACCTGCACTCTCGCGACGCGGACCTCGAGGAGATCTTCCTCGCGTACTACCGCGACACCGATGACAACGACCATCCACAGGGCCACACCCGAAGTTCGGCGCCCTCGGTCAGTAAGGACAGCAGCCATGTCCAATGAGCTACTGGCCCATGAACTTCGCCACCGCCGTAATGGCGCAGTGGTGTTAGGTCTGGTCCTGGCGGGCTATGCGTTCTTCGCCCTGGCGATCTCGGGCAGCCTCAGACAAACCGTGGACAACCTGACCAAGAACATGCCCCAGTCGCTGAAGGCGTTCGTCGGGTCGAATGTGCCTGGGGGGTACATCGTCGGAGAGACCTTCACCCTCATCGCCCCGATCGCCTTGGTCGCCTACGCGGTGATTGCCGGCTCCTCGGCCGTCGCCGGCGAAGAGCGGGACCGAACCATGAGCATGCTGTCCGCCCAACCCGTCACCCGCACCCGCATCCTGACCGCGAAAGCCTGCGGCCTGGCCCTGTCGCTCCTGGCGGTCACCGCTCTGTTCTGGGCAGGCATGGCCCTGGCGGACCTGGCCTACGGCTCACCGCTGACCCCAGGAGGGCTCGCCGCGGGAGCCACCCACCTGCTATTCCTGGGACTGGCGTTCGCGGCGATCGCCCTGGCGATCGGCGCAGCCACCGGACGCCCGGGGATCGCCTCCAGCACCACGGGCGGGATCGCGGTCGCGGCCTACCTGAGCAACGCAATGTTGCCGCTGGCCGGGATGGGCCGGTGGGCCGAGCTGAGCCCCTGGTACTACGCACTGGGCAGCGACCCTGTCCGCAACGGCCTCGACCTGCCGCACCTTGGTGTCCTGACGGGGCTGGGCGCGATCGCGCTCGTCGTGGCCGTCCTGGCCTTCCGTCGCCGCGACCTGAAGGGCTGACCAATGACCACCACCACCACTTCCAATACGTCGGGGCGCACACCCGCACCGGGGCGTTCCCCCTCTCAGCGGGCAATCGCAGGCACGATCGCGGCCCGCGCCTTGGCCGACCGAGTGACCATCGTCGGTGCCCTGGCCTTCTACAGCCTGGCCATGGGCGCAGGGGTCGGAGCACTGTGGCCCCCCCTGAAGAAGACTTTCGCCTCCCTGTCGGCCAGTCTGCCCGCCGCGTTCGACCGAATCCTGGGGAACGTGTCCATGGCCACCCCCGCCGGGTGGATGAACGCGGAGATGATGTCGCTGGTGGCTCCGGGGTTCCTGATCGCCACGGCGATCATCTCCGGCGGGGCCGCCACCGCCGGAGAGGAGCGGGCCCGCACGATGGGTTTGGTGCTGTCCACCTCGACGAGCCGGACCACGTTCCTGGCCGCCAAGACCGCCGCGATGGTCGCCCATGTACTCATCGTCTCCGTGGCCATGTTCACCGGACTGGTGGTCGGCAACCTGATCGGCCATATGGGCATCGGCGTGGGGCTCCTGCTCGCCGCGACGGCCCAGGCGACCCTGGTAGGCCTGGTGTTCGGGGCGATCGCCCTCACCATCGGCGCGGCCGGCACAGACCGGCGCCAGACCATGACTATCAGCGCAGGGATAGCGGGACTGTCGTTCGTGCTAGCCGTGATCCTGCCCATGAACGAGTCGCTGGCATGGTTGGCGAAGCTCAACTTCTGGTACCCGTACATCGCCAACCCAGCCCTGGTCCACGGAATCGACGGGGGGTTTGCTGCCGTCCTGGCCGCCTGCGCGGTCATCATCTCCGCGGTCGGTTTCGTCATCTTCCCCCGCCGCGACCTGCGCGGCTGACCGCACAACACCAGCCAACGCCAGCACCTGTCGGTGACCACCCCACCCACAAGCGACACACCGGCACCTTGCAAAGGTCGTGCCGAAATGGGCATGACTGTCCAGCGACATCCCACCATTGTCACCGGCTCCGGATCCCTCACTGAACCAGGACGCACGCCTGTCACGGTAGTTGAATGCGCTCAGATGGGGCTGACTAGATCGAGACTCAAGGACAGGAATCAGCCCCGTCTCGCGCGCTCAGGGCCGATGGTTGTAGGACCGTCCTGTAGGGGTGGTTACAGCGCCGTTTCGCCGTCGTCGCGTCCCAGCGACGACTGGTCGGGCGAGTAATCCCATACGCCAATACGGCGACCGCTTGGTCTGGAGCACACAATCGTTCGAGGGCAGCTAACAGTTCTCCGTGCCATCGCTGGCGAACGCGACTAGCATCCGTTGATGTATTTGATCATGAGAGGATCAGATCATGGCCGCGCCATCAGACCGCCACATCTTCGTTGCGTATCCATGGGCGCTATACGACCGGGTGAAGTACAAGCGGGCCTACACCACCATCCAGAAGGCGCTGAACGTCCAGTTCAACTTCGCCGAGGAACGGGTGACCACAGGCCACGTTCTAGACAAGATCAGCGACATGATCGAGTCTTGTGCCTTCGGCATCTATGACGTCTCCGGCTGGAATGCAAACGTTACACTGGAATACGGGATCGCCCGCGGAATGAACGCTGAGGCCTACATTGCCTTCAACCCCAGTTAAGGCGCCGCCGCGTGGTTGTGACTTCGCCGTCCCCGCCACGAGGCGAATGAGTTCTGCGTCAGTGGCGCTCGGGAGGCTCACACCCATACTGTCGCAGCGAACGCGCCAGCGGATCACCTGGGACCGGAGCAATTCCCGCGGACCTCTGGCGCACGGTCCTGGTTCGCGGGACGCATCGTCAACGACTCGGCAAGCCGCGGCGTGTGTTCGTCCGGTCACGTCGGACCCTCATCATTTCAACGCTGACCGGCCCGAACACCTTCACAGATTCCCCGGCCCCTTCAGGAGTGCCGTGGGCCGGGGCGCGACGCCGAGGAGCACGAGGTCCACGGCGGTGGCGAGCCACTCGGGCGTGACCTCGCAGTGCTCGAGCAGCGATCGATGCAGGATCGCCCCGACGAGCACGTGCGCAACCTGCTCACCGCTGACCCCGTCGCGCCATTCCCCCCGGTCCAGCGCGCGGGCGACCAAGGCCGTCATCGCGCTCTCGTCCGCGCCCTCAAGGCGACGGGCGGCCAGGGCGGCGACGTCCACCTCGGACTGAGCCGACAGCGCCGCGCGCACGATGGCCCGTCCGATCGGCTGCGACACGAACGCGGCCACGCCCTCGTGCAGGCTGGTGAGGTCACCGCGAAGGGAGCCGGTGTCCGGCACACGTTCGGCCGCGTCGTCGAGCAGTCGCTCGAGCGCCGCGACGATGAGTTCGCCGCGCCTGGGCCACCGGCGGTAGACCGTCGTCTTGTGGACGTCCGCCCGGCCTGCGACGCGCTCGACGCTGAAGCCCTCGAGGCCGGCACTGGCGAGCTCCGCCAAGGCCGCGTCGAGGACGGCGTCGGTGACGTGTCGGCCGCGGGGGCGACCGGCGTCACGGCGCGGGGTGCGCCCCTCGGATGGCATGGCCCGATCCTAGTCCTCGCGAGCGTGCTAATCTGACGTATTGCAACTCCGTGTTGCAATGCGTCGCAGCGTGTTCGGCTCGACGCCAGGAGGCCACGCCGACCAGGGGAAGACGGGATGCGCATAACGATCATGGCGCCGGGAAGCCGCGGCGACGTCCAGCCGTACGTCGCGCTCGGAGCAGGGTTGCGGCGGGCTGGGCACAGCGTGCGGGTGGTGACCACCAAGGACTTCGCCTCCCTGGTCACGGCTCACGGCCTCGAGGTCTGGCCCGTCGACGTCGACATCCAAGCGGCGATGCAGACACGCGCGGCTGGCGCAGCGATGGAGGGAGGCGGACTGATCAGCTCGTTCCGAAAGCTCACCGAGATCGCCCGGGTCGGCGCGCACGAGCTGCTTCAGGTGGGCATGAAAGCGGCCGACGGGAGCGATGTCATCGTGGCAGGCTTCGGCGGGATGCTCGTCGGTGCCTCCATCGCCGAGAAGCGCGGACTGCCGTTCGTGCAGGCGTACAACGTCCCGCTCACGCCTACGGCCGCGTTCCCGGGCGTCCTCCTGCCGTGGCTGTCGCTGTGGCCGCGCCCGATCAGCCACCGGCTCTCGCACGCGTTCACGCGGCAGATCGTCTGGCAGGCCGCGCGGATGGCCGGGAACCGCGCGCGGATGGAGCTCCTCGGTCTGCCGCCGGCGCCGTGGCGCGGTGCGTTCGAGCGTGGGGCATCGCCACGCGAGCCCGTGCTCTACGGCTTCAGTCCGTCCGTCCTGCCGCGCCCCGCGGATTGGGACGCGCGCGTCCACGTCACCGGCTACTGGTTCGCCGACGAGCCCGACGGCTGGGTTCCGCCGCAGGAGGTCGTTCGGTTCCTGGAGGAGGGACCACCGCCGGTGTACATCGGCTTCGGGAGCATGAGTGTGAAGGAGCCCGAGGCGACGACGCGCTTGGTGCTCGATGCAATCGCGGCGACCGGCCGCCGCGCCATCGTCCATGCCGGCTGGGCAGGGTTGGCGGCGACCGCCACCCCCGACGACGTGCTCATCGTCGGCTCCGTCCCACACGCGTGGCTCCTTCCGCGCGTTGGCGCGATCGTGCACCACGGGGGCGCCGGCACCACGGCTGCGGCCATACGTGCGGGCGTGCCCTCCGTCGTCGTGCCGTTCCACGGCGACCAGCCGTTCTGGGGTGGGCTCACGCACACGCTCGGCGTCGGGACGACGCCGATTCCCAGGCGGCGGCTCACGGCCACGCGCCTGGCGGCGGCGATCGAGGAGGCCCTCACAGTGGACGGGCTCCGGCAACGCGCCGCCGAACTCGGCGAGCGGGTCAGGCGAGAGGACGGGGTCGGCCGAGCGGTGGCGCTGATCGAGGAGTCGCGCCGCTGACTCCGATGGAGCGTCACGTCAGGTCGTCGACCGACGAGCAGCCTCGTGCACCGCGGCGACAGTCGCCTCGTCCAGCACGTCCTGCGACTGGACATCAGTCCGGGCTGACCAGCTCCTCGTGCAGCACGACCAGCGCCTTCCCTGCGCTGATCCGTTCGAGGTCGGCCCGCGTGTACCGCAGCGGCAGACGCTCGAACACCGTCATGATGAGCCGCACCATGACCGGCCGAATCCGCAGGCGGTGGTCCAGGAAGTCGGCGATCCGGGCGGGCTCGGTGACCGGTTCGGCCCGTGCCGCGAACTCGCGGCCGCGCAGGGTCACCGTCACGCGCGGGTCGGCGACGACGTTGCGGAACCAGTCCGCCGCGGCGCCGCGGGCGGACGCGACGTGGAGGACGCCGTCGACCTCCTCGAATTGCAGCGGGTTCTCCCGCGGCTGGCCCGACCGCCGACCGGTGGTGGTCAGCACCAGCACGGTTCCAGTCGGGCCCTTGCCGCGCTTCAGATTCGTGGCAAGCCGCGCGTTGAGCCGCCGCATGCGGTGGTAGATGCTCCTGCGCGCCATGCTGCTCCCGCCGTCGTATGACGGCCCTACCGAGGCACGTCTACTTGAAAGCTACTTGCAGATGTTCAAAGTCGGCTCGCTCTCGCCCACGCGGGTGGTGCCGCCGAACCGACCGAGTTCCCGGAGTCGCTCGCCGATGTCGATGGCGCGCGAGCGGTGCTCGGCGTGCGCGATCCCGATCTGGGCCAGGCAGGTGTTCATCGCCCACTGCAGGCGATCCGGGGCGTCCTTCATCTCCGCCTCGATGAGGTCGAGCAGGCCCGCGAGGTCGAGGCCGTCGGGCTGCTTCGCCACGCGGTCGGAGGTCAGCGCCCAGCCAGCACTGGCCACCACCGGGTCCGGATCGGCGAACCACGCCAGGCGAAGCTCCTCGGCGTGCGGGCTCTTCTTCACCACGTAGTTCACGAGCCAGTCCTGCACCTTGGGGGCGCGCGCCGCACGCAGCATGGCGTCCAGCTCGTCCCGCTCGAACGACCTCGGGCGGCAGATCAGGAGAGCCAGCAGCCTCGCCGCGGTGTCATCCGTCTCCCAGAGCTGGCGCGCGAGTTCGTGCTGCGTCTTCAGCCGCTTGGCGACCGCCCGCAGCTTGGTGAGGTTCACGCCGTGGTCGTCACCGTGCCCCTCGTTCACCGCGCGCATCTTCGGGTCCTCGAGCGCGGCCAGCTCGGCCATCACCGTCGCCACCGTCGCCTCGGCCATCTGAGCCTCCTCTCCGTCACGTGGAGTGTCATCCTACGAGCCCGACGACGGCGCTGGCCCGCCGGCAGGCCGGCGAGACTGGCCGGCGCCCGTCAACCCTGTGCCGGCTCCGGGACCACCTCTCCCGTCACTGCGTCGAGCCGCGCCAAGTAGTACTCGGCGCTCGGCGGGTAGAAGAAGCCATACCGCCAGAACGGCCCGGTGCCGTCGAGCTCGCTTAACCCGATCGCCACGTACGGGTCCTGCGCCTTGCCGAGGTCGTACATCGATCCGAGCGCCGCGCGGCCGAGCGTCACGGCCTCGTCCGAGTCGAGCACCTCCACGGGCACCGGCTGGTCGAACTCCGACACGTGCGAGGACAGCGACTCCGTCATCTCCTCCGTCTCCGTGACCTGGCCCCACGGGTCGATCGTCACGATGAGCACCGCGTCGGCCTCCGCCGCCGGACCCGCCACGAACGACATCCGCCACTCGCTCGGCACGCCCTCGTCATTGACGTACCGGCCGAAGGCCTCGTACAGGTATGCCCCCTCGCGCCACGCCTGCGCCTCGGCCAGCGCCCGCCGCCACTCCTCGCGGAACGTGTACTGGATCGGCCCGCCGCCTCCCTCCGCGATCTCCCGCCCGGGCGGGATGTCGGCCGGGTTCACGGGAGCGGACGACGACGCCGTCCCGTCCTCGCCGGACCCCGTGCCCTCCGCCGCGGTCGCCTCGTCCGCCGTGGCCGGCGTCGCCGTCGCCTCGCCGGCCGACGTTGCGGAGCTCGTCCCTGTCTCCTCGCCCGACCCGCCGCCGGAGTCCCCGCACCCCGCCACGAGGCCCAGTCCCACCACCAAGGCGAGCGCGCCCGCGAGCCCCGACCTCCGCCGTCCAGCACCCATCTTCGGCCCCTCTCCGATCGTCACCGGCGCCTGCGGTCGCAGGCGCCTAATCCGCCATCCGCGACGCGTCCCGGTACAGCGACCCGGACGCGATGAATCCCTCAACCTGCTGCGGCCCGGGGTGGAACACGACCACCTGGTCCACGCGCACCGCGGTCTGCTGCTCGCTGGACCCCCCGATGACGGTCGGGATCGCGAAGTCCCGCGGCACCGCCTCGGTCACGCTGAACATGGACCCGAGCGGGTCGGAGGAGTCGAACTCCGGGTGTGGCGCGAAGTCGCTCTGGGCCTCCGCCCAGGTGAGGAGCTCGTTGCCCTGGCCGGTCTCGATCCACTCGTCGGCGTCGTCGGAGCCGGCGAAGAGCCCGTAGATGCCCTCGCCGAGCCCGAGCAGGGCGTCCGTGTGCTGGGTCCCGAGTGTCGCGGGAATGTCCGCCCAGTCCGTGACGTCCCAGACGGTGCCCACGTCCGGCGGCTCGAACCATCCGGAGAAGTCGATCTCCGACGCCGTCGCATGCGTCTCATACGTGCCGCCCCACACGGTGACGTCCACGGCGGCAAGCTCGTCCGTGCCGTCCCAGTACTCCGCGCCCACGGTGATCGCGTAGTTGCCGTACCAGACGTACATGTCCGCGCCGGCGATCTCGCCAAGCCCGGGCCACCCGGCCTTGACCATCCACGAGGTGTAGCCCTCGGTCGCGGAGCGGATCCGCAGGTCACCGCGCCCCGGCACCTGGCCGTACGTCATGAAGAGGTCGTCCCCGCCGAGCAGGCGCACATCCTCGTCGATCGCCAGGCCGTTCCCCGAAACGGTCACCGTGTAGGTGGTCGGGGGCTTCGCCGGCAGCTCCACCGGCTCGAACGTCCCGCCCGCGCTCACCGGCGGGGAGGCGACGACGTCCCCCGCCGGATTCGTGATCGCCACCGTCGCACCGGCCACCGGGACCGCGCCACGCAGGGCGACCGGAGCCCCGCAGATCGCACGGGTCGGTGTCTGGGCGAAGGCGTTGAGGCCGATCCGCACGTCGGCGAGGACCGGCTTGCCGCCGTCGAGGACGACGGCGCCCGCACCCCAGCCGGGCGTGTCACCCGAGC
>Ga0075518_1000172_pt1 | contig 12278 bp, 11 predicted proteins | sample NGEPerA_2_FD_76970 | JGI IMG/M metagenome (GOLD analysis project Ga0075518, IMG submission 76970) | Arctic peat soil microbial communities from the Barrow Environmental Observatory site, Barrow, Alaska, USA - NGEE PermafrostAB136-A | ecosystem: Environmental > Terrestrial > Soil > Wetlands >...
TAATAAGGATTGCAGTATTGTTGCTTTTTGCGATCCCCTTGTGGATAGAGCAGGACAAATGGCAAAACTCTATGGCGGTGATTCCTATGATAATTACAAATATATATTAGAAAATCCTGAAATAGATGCTGTCAGTGTATGCTCTTCAAACAATACTCATGCTAAAATAACTATAGAAGCCTTAAAAGCAGGTAAGCATGTGTTATGTGAAAAGCCCATGGCCATAAATTCTGAAGAGGCTAAAGATATGATTAGAGTTGCTAATGAAAGTAATAAATTTCTTATGATTGGGCACAATCAAAGACTTATATCTGCACATAAAAAAGTTAAAACAATTTTGGAAAGAGGAGACATGGGGAAGGTCATAACCTTTAGAACCTCTTTTAAACATACTGGGCCAGAAAGCTGGAGTGCTGATAAGAGTAAAAATACATGGTTTTATCGCAAAGATGCAGCTTTTTTCGGGGTATTGGGAGATTTAGGTATTCACAAAATAGATTTAATTCAATGGTTGCTTGGGCAGAAAATTATTGAGGTAAGTGCTAAAATCGGAACCTTGAACAAGCGGAATAGTAATGGCGACTTGATTGAGGTGGAGGATAATGCTCTTGGAATTTTTAAAACTTCAGGTGGAATTTTAGGAACTATGGAGGTTAGCTGGACTAATTATGGTCTTGAGGATAATAGTACGGTTATTTATTGTGAAAATGGGGTTATAAAAATAGCAAACGATCCTAAATATGATGTGGTTTTAGAGATGATTGGTGGAGAGAGTATTTACTATAAGACGGGAGGTATATCTACTAATACTAATCAAATAACTTCAGGAATAATAGATTCATTTATATATTCCATAATTAATAATGAGAAACCAGATATTTCAGGGGAGGAAGGTTATAAATCATTAATTGTCATAGAGGCATGTATTATATCTTCAAAGAAAAGTAGATGGGTGACCATCGACCATAATATATAAATAGGGCAGAGGAAACGTTTCTCTGCACCAAAATTTTAGGAGAGGTTTATAATGGAAAAGTTTCAAAGAACTACTGTAGGTGGGCTATCAGTTTCAAGAATGATAATAGGTACAAATTGGTTTTTGGGCTACAGTCACACAAGTAAGGGAAAGGATATGTTCATAAAAAATGAGATTTTAGACATAAAAAAGGTAGCAGACATGATTGAGGTGTTTTTTAAACAAGGAGTAGACACTATAATGGGACCTTTTTCAGGGGCACAGGCTGTATTAATCAATGCAGTGAAGGAAGCTGAAGATAGAACAGGGGTTAAAGCAATTATTGTTTCTACACCTACTATTACTATAGGGCCAAGCACTCCTTCACAAGGCTTTGACATCGGAGAAGCCGAAAGAGTACTTGATGAACAAGTTAAACTCGGAGTAAGTATATGTATGCCTCATCAGTCAACTACGGATAGTATGGTGGACAGATGTACAAGAGAAATAAGACACATGGACAGCATATGTAAGATGATTCGTGAAAGAAATATGCATACTGGTTTAAGCACTCACATGCCTGAATCCATTATATATGCAGATGAAACAGATTTGGATGTAGACACATATATTTCCCTTTATAATGCTATGGGATTCTTAATGCAGGTAGAGGTTGATTGGGTTTCCAATGTAATTCAAAATGCTAAGAAACCTGTAATGACTATAAAACCATTAGCAGCAGGTCAGTTAAGACCTTTCCAAGCACTAAATTTTGTTTGGAATACTATAAGGCCTCAAGATATGGTTACAATAGGAACTATGTCCACTTATGAAGCAGAGGAATGTATAGAAATGTCAAATAAAATACTGCACCATGAGCATGCAGTTTGGGACTTGCAAGAAACACGTTCGAAGGCTTCTATAATAAGCCACAAATAAGATAGGGGCAAATGGCATGAGGGATTCTCTGTCACGGATATAGGTGTTTGAATGGATAATAATATAAAGATTTTAGAAGATTATCAAATTGAATATCTAAGAGATGAATCAAGGAGAGTTGGCAGTGCCAATACCATTTCATTTCCTAAAACTCAAAGTGAAGTAGTTAATATAGTATTAAGCTTAGTAGAATGCCAAAGCTTAATTACAATTCAGGGAGCACGCACAGGCATCACTGCTGGCGCAGTACCTGAGGGTGGGCATATCATGAACCTAATAAAAATGAATAAAATAACAGGGCTGCGTTATGACGAAGTTAAAAATGATTTTTATATGATGCTTCAGCCTGGTGTGCTTCTTACAGATGTAAAAAAAATATTAGAGAGTAAAAATTTTGACACTAAAAATTGGTCTCAGAGTTCCATAGAGGCTTTAGAAGTATTGAAAAATAGCGGAAAGTATTTCTTTTCACCAGACCCAACTGAGACTACTGCTTCAATTGGAGGCATGGTTGCTTGCAATGCTTCTGGTGCTTGCTCTTTCAAGTATGGTGCAACTAGAAAATATATAGAAGCATTGAAGGTTGTTTTAGTAGATGGAAATATATTAGAGCTTAAAAGAGGTAAAACTAAGGCCAATGGCAGAAATTTTTCTGTTAAACTAAACTTTGGGAAAATATTGAATGGAAATATTCCTTCCTATAATATGCCTAATGTAAAAAATGCTTCTGGCTATTATGCAAAAGAAGATATGGAGATCATTGATTTATTCATTGGTTCCGAGGGAACTCTTGGCATAATAACAGAAATAGAAATAAAACTGCTCTCAAAGCCTGCATTCATTTATGGTATGACTTCATTTTTTAGAAGCGAAGAAGCTGCACTTAATTTTGTGAGAGCAGTGAGAGGAGATAGTGGCGAAGAAATAACAAAACCCGCTGCCCTAGAATATTTTAATCATAACGCATTAAAGCTACTAAAAAGTCAGAAGCTTACAAATCCTTCTTTTAATAAATTACCAGATATACATTCACATTATCATACAGCCATTTATACAGAATATCATGGGGAAAGTAAAGATTCTACCATGCAAATGCTTATGGATGCTACTGTATTTATGACTAGTTTTGGTGGAGATGAGGGAGATACATGGGTAGCCACAAATGACCGTGATATGGAAAGGCTACACTTTTTTAGGCACGCCACTCCTGAAGCAGTAAATCTTATTATTGATGGTAGGAGAGTTGCAAATCCTTCTATAACTAAATTAGGTACAGATATGGCAGTTCCAGATGAGTACTTAGAAAATGTTATTAATCTATATAATTCTTCAGTATCTGAAGAAAAATTGGAGTCCGTAATGTTTGGACACATAGGTAATAACCATATTCACGTAAATATCATCCCTAAAAATATTGAAGAATATCATAAAGGAAAGGAATTGTATAACTCCTTAGCTAAGGAAGTGATAGCTATGGGGGGAACAGTCTCTGCAGAACATGGCATTGGCAAAATGAAGACCGTGCTCCTTAAAGAAATGTTTGGAGATGCTGGAATCATGGAAATGATAGGACTAAAAAAGTTATTTGATCCCGAGTTAAGGCTAGGCAAAGGAAATATCTTCAACTACAGTTAAAAAGATATAAGCAGGATATAAACTAAATAGAAGCAGGAATTTGATAATATGAATATAATTGTTTGTGTAAAACAGGTACCTGGAAGTAATGATGTTAAAATGGATAAAGTGACTAATACCATTATACGAGAAGGGATAGAGGCAATTATAAATCCCTTTGACGTCTATGCTGTGGAGGAAGCTCTGAAAATTAAAGATAATTTTGGCGGGAAAATAACAGCTATAAGTATGGGCATACCAAAAGTGGTAGATACTCTTAAGGAAGTATTAGACCTCGGAGTAAATTCAGGAGTTTTACTTAGTGATAGAGCTTTTGCAGGTGCGGATTCCTTAGCAACAGCCTATACCCTTTCAAAGGGTATAAATAAAATAGGAAAATATGATTTAATAATATGTGGTAAGCAAGCTACAGATGGAGATACGGCTCAGGTAGGACCAAGCCTTGCAGAAAAATTAGGCATACCACATACTACAAATGTAAGTAATATTGAAGAAGTAGGAGCAGATTTTATAATATGTAATAGAAGTACAGATGAGGGGTATGAAGTGATTAAAATTTTTCTCCCAGCCGTTATTACTGTGGTAAAAGATATTAATGTACCACGGTTACCTTCAATTAGAACTCTAAAAAGTGCAAAGAATGCAGAAATTTTTATATGGAATTTAAGAGATATAAATGCGGATAAAAATTATACAGGATTAAAAGGATCACCGACTCAGGTAGTTAAAACCTTTATTCCACAATATGATACAGGTACTGAAATATTTGAAGGTACTAATGAAGAAAAGTGTAACAAACTTGCTTTGAGACTTTTAGATATGAAAACTCTGTTTAGTATATAGTTTAATGGAGGATTATAATGGCAAATATAGATATTTTAATTCATAAATGCATTGGTTGTAAGCAGTGTTTAAAAGCATGTCCTTTTGGAGCTATTAAAATGGAAAAAAAGAAGGCAGTAATATTAGATAATTGCACCCTTTGTGGCTCTTGCGTAAGTGCCTGCAGGTTTCAAGCTATCAATTTTGTAAAAGATGAAGTTATAGCAAAAGATCTCTCAGCTTTTAAGGGAATATGGATTTTTGCTCAACAAAAAAACGGCAAAGTCTCTGAGGTCGTTTTTGAGCTTCTAGGTGAAGCCATAAAGCTTGCAGAAAAGCTTAAAACAGATGTATCTGCAGTTATTTTAGGAGAAAGTCTAAAAGATGCCACTAAAAAGCTTATAGCTTATGGAGCAGATAAGGTTTATAAAATAGAAAACAAAGAGTTAAAGGATTTTAACGATGAGATTTATGCGGATATTTTGAGACAGTTAATAAATGAATATAAGCCTGAAATAGTCTTATTTGGAGCTACCACCTTTGGAAGGTCCTTGGCCCCTCGAATAGCGTCTAAGCTAAATACAGGTCTTACTGCGGATTGTACTATATTAGAAATAGATGAAGAAAAAAAGTTATTGCTACAGACAAGACCAGCCTTTGGTGGAAATCTTATGGCTACAATAATATGTCCAAATCATAGACCACAGATGGCAACAGTAAGACCAAAGGTAATGAAAGCTATAGAACCTAACTTTAATAGAACAGGTCATATAATATCTCCAAAAGTTAACTTACGTACAGCTTTGAAGGTTAAAGTTTTAGATATTGTAGATATTATGAAAAGTGAAATAGCTATTGAAGAAGCAGATATTATTGTAGCAGCAGGAAGAGGGATTGGAAATATAAAAAACATCAGACTTATAGAGGAATTTGCAAGAGAAATTGGAGGAGCGGTGGCAGCCTCCAGAGCAGTAATAGACGCAGGATGGCTTGAATACCCTCATCAAGTTGGACAAACTGGTAAAACCGTAGCACCAAAGATTTATTTTGCACTTGGTATATCCGGTGCCATTCAGCATTTAGCAGGGATGTCCTCATCAGATGTGATTGTAGCTGTAAATAATGACCCTGAAGCACCAATATTTAAAATTGCTAGATATGGAATAGTGGGAGATTTAACAGAAGTATTGCCTGAGCTAATAAGGACTTTTAGAGAAAAGATGAAAAAAACAGTTGTTTAAGCATGTATTTTTATTTATAGCTTATCTATTAAAAGCAAACTATGACCAGAGATAAGAAAATAAAGAAGAGTATTAAACTCAATGATGTTGAAAATGAATTATGTGAGATTATACGTTAGAAAGCAAGATAAACAATCTAAAAGTATATTGACAAATTAGATATAAAAGTATAGTATTTTTGTAAAATAATGTTTTTGTGTTGTGCTTGAGTTTATAAGGGAGGCGATTTTTTGAGGAAGAAGTTTTATTTCTGGGAGATTTGTGCCGTTATATTTATTTGCATAGTTGGTAGCTTGATGCACTTTGTATATTTCTGGAGTGGAAGTATACCATGGATAGGCACTTTTGCGGCTGTTAATGAGAGCACTTGGGAGCATCTGAAACTTGCTTTTTGGCCTGCACTTTTGTTTGCAATCTTTGAGTTTTTTTTCATAAGATATGCTGTAAATAATTATTGGATAGCAAAAGCTACATCGCTTTTTGTGACCTCAATATCAATAGTAGTGCTGTTCTATACTTATTCAGGAATCATAGGAAGTAATTATTTATTTATTGACATCGCAATTTTTGTGATTGCAGTAGTAATTGGGGAAATAGTGTGTTATAGAATTTTTAAAAAGAATAAATTTACTAGCCTTGTTTCAACCTTTATTGCAATTTTAGCTATATTATTATTAGCTACATGTTTCATTGTATTTACGTCCTACCCCCTAGATATCCCACTTTTTATTCCTCCAAAAAGGTAACTTTCCTTAATATTGGGAGGCTCTTCGCTATTTCATGTGGGTTGATCCGTTGTAAAAATAGTAGATTCATAAAGTATTGATTTCGCTACAAGTAGCGAGAGAAAGTAGTAATTTAGCTTATAATAGAGCAAGACCATCGGCATATTAAACGAGTTACTAATTCTTTACTCAGTTTTAAAAACTTCAAGTCTGTTTGCGGAGCCGATACTAGAACCTATGCACTGCATATGAACCATAAAGGTCAATCTGGCACATCAAATGTAATTGAAGAAGTTACACTGATAAATCAGCTTTTTGGTGTTGCTTAAATAGTTGAATCAAAGATATAGGTTTGCGGATTTTTAGGTCTTGGTTAGTTGAGAAAATTATTTAACAATTTTTTTCTCCCATCATAAGATATATTGAGGTAATATATCATGAAACGCTTAATTAATAAAATCATGAAATTTTATCCAAACTACAACGGCAATTATCGTAGCTTTAGTATGCCTTAATACGGTAATTCTAGCTCATTGGCTCCAAGCAAACCAGGATGAAGCAGCCGCAGTTGAGGTAAGAAATTTATTATTTTCAGCGGTTGGTTTTCTACTAAGTAGAGCAAAGCATTCAGTGTAGGAAATGAGAGAACTTCATACTGCATATTATTTATAATTCCTTAAGGAGTTGAAACAAACATGTATAGGATTTTATCAATTGATGGCGGTGGAATACGAGGCATTATCCCTGCTATGGTTCTTTCAAAAATTGAAGAGATAACGAAGAAACCAATATGCAGAATGTTTGACATGATTGCTGGAACTTCCACTGGTGGCATAATTGCCTTAGGACTTACAATGCCTAATAATAAAGTAAATGTGCCAGAATACAAGGCAACTGACCTTATTAAGCTTTTTTTAAAAGAAGGGAAAAGAATTTTCAATAACAGTTTACTCCATAAAATCTACTCTTTAAATGGAGTTAATGATGCAAAATACAAATCGAACGGAATAGAATCCGTTCTTAATCAATATTTTGGCAAAACTATGCTCTCTAAAGCACTTACAGATGTTTTTATAACATCCTATGAAACCGAGTTAAGAACTCCTTTCTTTTTTAGGAGCAGGCTTGCTAAAGATCCTCAAAATAAGGGCTACGATTTTGAAATGTGGAAGGCAGGAAGGTCAACCTCAGCTGCACCTACATATTTTAAACCATTCAAACTTGAGGCGGACACCAGCAAAGGATACTACTCACTTATAGATGGTGGCATATATGCAAACAACCCAGCAATGTGTGCATATGCTGAAGCAAAATCTCTTTACAAACCAACAACCGATATCATGGTATTATCTATTGGAACTGGAGAGCTTACACGCAGTATAGATTATAAAAATTCAAAAAATTGGGGGCTACTTAAATGGGCAAAGCCAATATTTGATATTAGTATGGATGGCGTGAACGCTACTGTTGAGTATCAGTTAAATCAGATATTGCCAAGGAATAGATACTATAGGTTTCAAGTCAACCTTGCTAAATTAGGCAAGGATGATATGGATAATGCAAGTGATGAAAATATTCATGAGCTAATGCTACTCGGACAAAGGCTTATCGACAAGAATATGGAAAGGGTCATTTCCGGAATTGTAGCCAGATTATTTTGTAAAAAGCTGTAGTATCAGAAATGTTTCGGCGGCTTTTGTTTTGTGATATAATTTAGGAAACAACAACGCATTTTTTATATAATTTTGTGAGGTGTAAGGAATGATTAAAGGTATAATTTTTGATATGGATGGTCTAATGTTTGACACTGAAAGACTTGTAATCAAAGCGTGGGATTTTGCTGGTAAACAAATGGGATATAGTATAACGAAAGATATCGTAGTTAAAACTTTGGGATTAAATACTGAAAATACAAGACGTGTTTTTATAGAGCATTTAGGAAATAATTTTGATTTTTATGTTTTTAGAAAAATACGTGTTGATTATATGACTGATTACATAGATAAAAACGGTATTCCTATTAAAACAGGTTTGATTGAATTACTTGACTTTTTAAAATCTAATCACTATAAAATGACAGTTGCTACTTCAACTGAAAAAGAAAAAACTGAATACTACTTTAAAAAAGCCAATATTTCTCATTATTTTGATGATATAGTATGTGGTGATATGATTGAACGAGGAAAACCAGAGCCTGATATTTACTTAAAAGCAAGCAAAATTATAGGCGTTGCTCCAAACGAGTGTTTAGCACTAGAGGATTCACCAATCGGAATATTGTCAGCATACAGAGCAAAAATGAAACCTGTGATGATACCTGACTTGGTAAAGCCAAATGAAGAAACTAACAAATTGTTATATGCAAAGCTACCAACACTTTTTGACGTTATCGAACTACTAAATAATCAAAACTAAAGAGTACAATCTTCCCTAAATCGCTCTGCATCTATTTTGTATAAAGTAGACAACCGATTTAAATGTGTTATAATAGGATAAAAGGAAAATAAAACAAAGCGCTTTCTGTAAAAGGAGGCGCTTTTTGCTGTGCCTTCACGAAGTTAATTAACTTGGTAAAAGTCACTTTGGCTATTCCTCGACTATGAATTCAATAGTAAAAAACAAAATTATTGAGGTATAAATTGGGACAAAGATTAATATTATTAGTTGTGGAGATTAAATTATGTAAAGCACTAGAGAGAAGATAGAGGGGGAGTGAATGTAGTGGGGACAGTTGATGCGGGCAGATTTGATGTTGAGATACTGCCGTTTTTATCAGAACGGATAAGGACAATCCTTCAGAATAAAATTACTGTGGATGTTGAGGAGATTCGCCTGAGGACCGGTAAACCTTTGATTATGCAGGATAGCCAAGGAGAATGGTTTTTTAATAGCTCTGGGAAGTTTAGAAGATGGGATGGGAAGGTTAACGATTGTGCTGGTGCAGGTAGCGATTGGACTGGTAAAGGTAGAAGGTTGGATGGCAACGTTAGTGATTGGGTTTGTAAAGCTAGAAGATGGGATAGTAAGGCTGACGATTGTGCTGCTGGGAAGGCTAACAATTGTGATGGTACGGGTAGCAATTGTGATGGGGATGAAGGTTGCGTGATTGTGGAGCCGATGGATGTGGCTCAGACACTTGAGTTGATTACCTCGAATTCTGTGTACGCGTTTCAGGAAGAAATCAGGAATGGGTATATAACAATTAAAGGGGGGCATAGGGTTGGGATTGCGGGAAAGATTGTTTCAGAGGGGGTTTATGTGAAGTCGATTAAAGACATTATGTCGTTAAATATAAGGGTATCTAAGGAAGTGAAAGGGTGCGCGGATAAGATTTTTCCGTATCTTATAAAAGGGGAGAACGATTTATACAACACCCTCATAGTATCACCCCCACAGTGCGGCAAAACAACTATGCTAAGAGATTTGACGAGACTTCTAAGTACAGGATGTAAAGTCAATGGATTTCGGGGGATAAAGGTTTGTGTGGTTGATGAAAGGTCTGAAATTGCGGCTTGTTACAAGGGGGTTCCGCAAAATGATGTGGGTGTGAGGACGGATATTTTGGATTCATGCCCAAAGATTGCAGGAATGATAATGGGACTAAGAGCCCTGTCACCAGTGGTTATTGTAACAGATGAGATAGGAAATGAAGGGGACAAGGATGCGATAACGAGGGTATTGAATGCAGGAGTTAAAATTCTCACGACGGCTCATGGATATAGTATATCTGAGTTAAAAGCACGAAAGGAAGTTATGGAGCTTATAGAAGAGAAAGTGTTCGAAAGATATGTGGTTCTGAGCAGTAGAGGGGGGCCAGGGACTGTTGAAGAGATAATTGAAGGTGAGAATTTTAAGAATATATATAAAGGGGAATTCAAAAATATATATGAAGGAGAAAAGTAATGTTGGTGAAAATATTAGGAAGCATATTAATACTAGCCTCAACTACATATATGGGATATAAAAAATCATTGAAATATAAACGTAGACCTACACAAATTAGAGAGCTTCAGGCTTGTTTTCACATGGTCGAAAATGAAATATCTTATTTGGAATCAATCATCACAGATATTTTTAATAAGATTGCTGAATCTAACAAGAGCATCATATCAGACATTTTTAGTAGGACGGCAGAAATAATAAACGCTGGAAATGTTACGGGAGCTGCAAAAGCATGGGAAACATCAGTAACAGAGAAAGCAGATACAACTTGCTTAAATAAAGAAGACATCGAAATATTAAAATCATTTGGAAAACTTTTAGGAACGACAGATAAAGAAGGACAACTAAGCAATATAGCGCTAACTTTGCATCAACTAAAAAATCAAGAGGTCAAAGCTGAAGAAGAAAAAAGAAAAAATGGCATGTTGTATACAAGACTAGGAATAATGGCAGGTGCAGCTGTTGTAATCATGATTTTTTAGCGAATCAAAAATATACTATCACACTATATACTCAATAATGTACTAGAAAGGAACGGATATTAAATGGGAGTAGAGATGATTTTCAAAATTGCCACAATAGGGATATTAGTAACAATTATTAACCAACTATTGCAAAGGTCAGGCAAAGATGAGTATGTCACTTTAACAAGTATTGCAGGAGCAATAATTGTTGTTTTAATGATTGCAAAAGAAGTCGCCAATTTTTTTGAAACAATTAAGACCCTATTTAATTTTTAAAATGGAGGGGAAAAAAGTGGATGTTGTAAAAATAGCAGCCATCGGGATAATAGCATGCTTCATTATATCTTTGATAAAAAACAGAAGTCCCGAATTCGCCTTATACGTAAGCGTAATAGCTGGAATAATTATATTCTTTGTCATACTAGGAAAGCTGTCAGCTGTATTTGAATTTTTAAAAGGCTACGCCAATCGATTTGATGTAAATGGAATATATATGGGCACAATCTTTAAGATGACAGGAATAGCATATATATCAGAATTTTCATCAGAAATATGTAAGGACGCAGGCGAATCTGGGATTGCCTCAAAAATTGAATTAGCAGGTAAAGTCATGGTCGCTGTTCTTGCAGTACCAATAATTACAACATTATTAGACCTTATCGTAAATATTATGCCTTAATCATAGCAACTTATCATCTAAAATTGAGTATAAAGCTACGCAAATGATAACAGGAGATTACATAAGACATGAAAAAATCCACTAGAATATTCAGAAATTCATTTAAAAGAATTCTTGTAGTAATAGTATTTTTATTAATTTTATTATACCCATGCATCGAAGTTCAAGCAGCCGCGACGACTGACAATCAAGATCAAAGCATATTGACAGAAGAAATCATTAATCAACAAGCAGATGATATGAACATTAACAAAATAAATGACCAGATAAACAAATATTATGGAGAAGAAGCACAAAAAATTATCCCAGAATTCAATCCATCACAAATATTATCTGACGCAATGCAAGGAAAGCCAATCATAGATTCTGGAGGAATATTCAAAAATGCTATTAATTACATATTGAGAGAATTGTATCTTAATATTGGAATAGTCATAAAATTATTAGTGATAACTGTAATAGTAGCAATTTTGAAAAATCTACAAACATCGTTTTTAAGAGAAGGCGTGGGCGAAATAGCTTTCTATGCCTGTTATATAGTTATGATAACGCTATTATTCGCAGGATTTAAAACAGCAGCAAATATAGGTATTGAGACAGTAGATGTAATGGTCGGTTTTATGCAAATTTCCGTTCCGGTTTTAATTACATTACTTATATCAGGTGGAAATATGGTAACAGGAAGTATATTTAGTCCATTGCTTATAGGAATGATTGAGCTTAGTGCAAGTCTACTTAAATACTTCTTTATGCCGCTAATTTTCTTTTCAACTGTGCTTACAATGATAGGTAATATATCAGATAAAATAAATATATCCGGGATTTGTTCACTCATTAAAAAAGTATGCACATGGACACTTGCAATATTTTTAACAA
>Ga0075518_1000175_pt1 | contig 12203 bp, 10 predicted proteins | sample NGEPerA_2_FD_76970 | JGI IMG/M metagenome (GOLD analysis project Ga0075518, IMG submission 76970) | Arctic peat soil microbial communities from the Barrow Environmental Observatory site, Barrow, Alaska, USA - NGEE PermafrostAB136-A | ecosystem: Environmental > Terrestrial > Soil > Wetlands >...
CGGCAAGCTGCGCCGGAGCGCGTGAGCGCGGCCGACCGCCGCCACGCCTGCCACGAGGCCGGACAGCCGGGCGGGCGCCGCCCTCTGGGGGTGGGCGCCCGCCGTGCTGTCCGGCGCTTGGCTGTCGGTGCGTCGCTGCGACGCACCGACCGAAGGCAAGCCCGCGCAGCGGTCGCGCCGAATCAGGCGCGGCGCAGGATCCCTCGGAGCTGCCGCGCCCGCTCCTGGATGCCCCAGACCGTGACATTGACGAGCGCCTCGGCGACGATGGAGCGGCTCATCTTCGACCGGCCATGCTCGCGCTCGACGAACGTGATCGGGACCTCCACGGTGCGGCCTCCGGCGCGCTCGACCCGCCAGGCCATGTCGATCTGGAAGCAGTACCCGGCGGAGGCGACCTCGTCGAGCGGGAGCTGCTTGAGGATGTCGGCGCTGTACGCGCGGAATCCTGCGGTCGAGTCCCGGACAGACAGACCCAGAGCCAGGCGTGTGTAGACGCTCGCGCCGCGCGACAGCGCCTGGCGAGCCAACGGCCAGTTGACGACGCTGCCGCCGGGCACCCACCGCGAGCCGATCACGAGGTCGGCGTCCCGGACGGCCGTGATCAGACGCGGCAGGTCCTCGGCGCGGTGCGACCCGTCGGCGTCCATCTCGACGATGACGTCGTAGCCGCGCTCGAGGGCCCACCGGAACCCGGTGATGTACGCGGTCCCGAGGCCTAGCTTGCCGGTGCGGTGCATGACGTGGATCGCGGTGCGTCCGGCCACCTCGGCGTCGTGCGCGGCGAACTCCTCGGCCAGGTCGCCGGTGCCGTCCGGCGACCCGTCGTCCACGACGAGGAGGTCGGCGTCGGGCACGCTCGCGCGGAGCCGCTCGAGCGCCGTGGGAAGGTTCTCCCGCTCGTCGTAGGTGGGGATGACGACGAGCACCCGGGGCTGGGTGTCGGCGTTGTCGGCGGTCATGAGACTCCTTCGATGCGGTCCTCGCGGCGGATGCGCAGAGCGCCCGCCATCCCGGTCACGACGACGCAGCTGGCGAGAGCGTCGGCAATCCACGCAGGCCAGCCTCCGAGCCGGGCGGCAGGCGTGAGGGAGTTGCGCAGCGGAAGCGTAGCCACCGGCTGGCCGGAAGTGAAAAGCGCTGTCTCATGCGAGACCGCACCGTTGGGCGCGATGACGGCGCTGACCCCGACCGTGGAGATCTGGACCGTCGCGCGACCGAGCTCGATCGCGCGGAGCCGTGACATCGCGAGCTGCTGTGTGGACTCCGTGGTGTACCCGAAGGACGCGTTGTTCGTCTGCACGACGAGCAGCTCGGCGCCCGCCAGCACCGCATCGCGCGGGAGCGCGTCGTAGGCCACCTCGAAGCAGATGACGTCCCCGATCCCGACGGTGCGGCCGAGCCGTGCTGACTCGAGCGGGACGAGCCCGACCTTCGTGCCGGCGATCATGTCCTGGGTGACCAGGTCGACGGCCGACGAGAACGGGCGCACCAGGGCCCGGAACGGGATGTACTCGGCAAACGGTGCTGGATGCTGCTTGGAGTACTGGGCGACGACACCTTGTCCAGGGACCCACAAGACCGCAGTGTTGTAACGACCGCCGCTCGGCGGGTACTGGACGGTGCCCACGAGCATCGGTGCCTGCAAGGCCCGCGCCGCACCGTCGATCGCGGCGGCCGCTGCGGCGTCCACCTGCGGGTCGACATCGGTGCCGTTCTCGGGCCAGAGGACCAGATCGAGCTGCCCCGGCTCCACCTGGTCGAGAAGGGCGAGCGTTCCGGCCACGTGGTTGCCGAGCACGACCCGCGCCTGGGCGAAGGCGTCCAGGCCGGGGGTCGGGACGTTGCCCTGCACGGCGCCCACCGTGAGCGTCCCCGATTCGGCGCGCGTGTCGAGGGGCACGAACAGACCGGCGACGAGGACGACACCGGCGAGCGCGAGACGGACGAACACGCCCGGGACGGCGAGCTGCCGCGCGGCCGTCCAGGTCTGCGCCAGCAGGATGCCGACGACCGCGACCGCAGCAGAGACGAGGGGGGCGCCGCCCAGCCAGGCCAGCGCGGAGACCGGCGAGTCCGCCTGCGAGAAGGCGAGCCGGCCCCAGGGGAAGCCGCCGAACGGCCAGGTCGACCGGAGCTCCTCCATCGCGACCCAGAGCACGACGAACACGGTCACCTGGAGCCACCGGTTGCGCCAGACCGCGTTGCCACGTCGAGCCCAGGTCCACGCGGCGCCGAACAGGGCGACGTACGCAGCCTCGAAGACAGCGAGAGCGAGCCACGGGACTCGGCCGACGGCATAGTCCGCCCACGTGATGTGAGGCGCGAAGAAGGTGATGCCCCACACGAGACCGACGAGGGCGTTCCAGCGCGCGCTGTCGCGGCGCATCGCGAGAACGAGGAGTGCGACGCCGGGCGCCGCGGCGCCCCACCACCCGAGGTCCGGGAACGACGACCAGGTGAGTGCTCCGCCGGCGACCGCGAGGGCGAGGGACCACCATCGGGAGGGCACCGGTGAAGACTACGTCAGCGCGCTGCGCACCCGGCCAGGCCGACCGACCCGCGTGTCCTTCGTGCCGGACGTCGCCGTGAGGCGCCCCGTCCGTTTTCTACTGAACACGCGGGCCCAGCCGGGTCCTCCCCTGTAGGCCGCACCCCGAGGGTGAACCTGAGATGACTGATCATCCGCGGGGGCGGAACACCTAAGGAACTTACCGGCTGCCCAGGGCGTGTCAAGCGGGCATCGATGCAGGTCAGACGAGTACACGCAGGTCACCGCACCGCTGAATGCTCCCGGTTCGTACGAATCGGAGCGGCGTGTCGTGCGGCGTGTCGGCGCCGCGCCGACGCACCGACACGTTCGAGTGAACTTCGCTCCGGACGTCAGCCGAGCTCGTCGTGCAGCACCACACCGGCACGCACCGTGCGCACGCAGACGGGCGGGGCAGCCTGTGGATCGAGGTCCGGCAGCAAGGGCGTCCCGGCCCGCGCATCGGTGCTCCATCCCGAGACAGCGCCGCCGGCGCCCTGCACGGCGAGCTGCTCGGTGCGCCACACCGCGAGGTGCGCCGGAGCACCGACCCGGAGCTCGCCGGCGCCCGTGTGCTCGAGCCGCGCAGCCCGCCAGCCGCCCCGGGTGTGCGCCCGGAAGGCCGCGCGCGCCGAGATCCGCTGGTCGCGCTGGTGATGGTCGACCGCGGCCCGGACCGCGGCCCACGGATCGATCCGGGTGACGGGCGAGTCCGAGCCGAACGCGATCGGGATCCCGGCCGCGGCGACGTCCGCGAACGGGTTGAGCGAGGCCGCGCGCCCGGCACCCAGGCGGGCGGCGTACATCCCGTCGGCACCGCCCCAGGCGGCATCGAACGCCGGCTGCATGCTCAGGTGCACCCCGAGCAGCACCAGGCCGGCCAGCGTCATGGCATCGATCATCTCCGCATGCTCGAGCCGGTGACCCGCGCCACGGATGGCGTCGACGCCCTCGACGTCGGCGGCGGCGCGCAGCCCGAGCATGAACTCGTCCATCGCGCGGTCGCCGATCACGTGGAAGCCGGCCTGGACCCCGGCGCGCGTGACCGCCGCGACGTGGTTGCAGATCTGCTCGGCGGTCAGGAACAGCGTCCCGCGGTCGTCGCCGGGCGTGTCGACGTACGGTGCGCGGAGCGCGGCCGAGTGCGAGCCCAGCGAGCCGTCGACGAGGAGGTCGCCGCCGATGCCCGCCAAACCCGGGATCGCCGCGAGGATCTCGTGCGCGTCATCGCTCGTCACGCACGCCTCGCCGCGGTAGCCGACGACGTGCGTCAGACCGCTCGAGGGATCGGCCGTCATCGCCAGCAGAGCACCCAGACCCTCGCGCGAGTCGGTGGACGGCGTGCTGTGCTCGTGCAGCGACACGACGCCCGCCGCCGCTGCCGACCGCAGGGCGAGCCGGTAGAGCTCGTCGCGACGCTCGCTGGGGACGTCGCGCGCCACCTCGCGCGCCCTGGCGTGCGCGGCACTGTCGACCCGTCCGTCGTCGTGCCACCCGGCCAGGCCCCGAAGCCCAGCGACGTCCGCGAACGACGACGAGACGACCGCCGAGTGCGCATCCGCGCGGGAGAGGTACAGGGGCGCCCCGCCGCCGGCTCGGTCCAGGTCGTCGAGAGAGGGTGCGCGACCCTCGGGCCACCCGTGGTCGTCCCAGCCGAACCCGAGCAGTGGCTGCCCGACCGTGTCGGACGACCCAGGGTGGGCGACCTCGGCCGCGCGGTGGACGGCCGCGAGCACGTCCGCGAGCGAACCCGTGCCCGCACCGGGCGACAGGTCGATGCCCTCGAGCGCGAGGCCGGTCGCGAGGACGTGCGTGTGGGCGTCGACGAAGCCCGGGGCCACGAGCGCACCGTCGAGGTCGACCACCTCGTCCGCCCGGGCGGCAAGACCGTCAGCCGTGTCATCAGCGCCGATCCAGGCGATCGTGGCGCCGTCGACGAGGATCGCCTCCGCGAACGGGTCGGCGGCCGAGTGGATGACGCCGTGGCGGTACAAGGTGGAGGTCACATCGGACAACCCTAATGACGACGGATCACGTCCACCCGCCGAGCCGCCGTGCCGTCACAAGGACGAGTAGGCGACGACCCCTCGGCGGAGCGCGGCGACGGCCTTGTGGGCCGTCTGCGCGAGGGTCGGGTCGGGTGCGGCCTGCGACAGCTGGTCGAGCAGATCGATCACCTGCTTGCACCACCGCACGAAGTCGCCGGCCGCCAGATCGCTCCCCCGCAGGACGGCATCGAGGCTGCGGCCCGCAGCCCAGCGGTGCACGGACTGGACCAGCCCGAGGTCGAGCGGGACGGTCGCCTCGAGCCGGTGCTCGGCTTCGAAGTCCTCGAGCTCCGACCAGATGCGCACCGTCTGCTCGAGCGCACGACCGAGCTTGCCCTGCGGCCCGCCTGGCACAGCCGGCTCGGACTCCCGGTCGTCGCGCCGTGAGGAGTACACGAGCGTCGAGACCGCTGCCGCCAGCGCCGGGGCGTCGAGACCGTCCCAGGCCCCGCGGCGCAGGCACTCGGCGAGCAGCAGGTCGTTCTCGGCGTAGAGGCGGCGCAGCCACTGGCCGTCGGCGGTGACGACCATGCGGTCGCGGGCCTCCCCCGGCCCCTCAGGGACGGCGAGGTACCCGAGCTGTTGCAGCACGTCGCAGATCCGGTCGAAGACCTTCGCGATCGACCCCGTGCGGCCCTCGATGCGCTGCACGAGGGCGTCGTGCTCGCTGCGCAGCCGCGTCCAGCGCTCGGCCCACCGGGCGTGGTCCTCGCGGTCGGGGCAGCCATGGCACGGGTGGGCACGTAGGCGGCGGCGCAGGTCGGTCAGCGTCGCGTCGTCGCGCGAGCTCGCGCGGCGGTCGGCGCGTCGCCCCGAGCCGCGAGCGGACGTCGGTGCGGCGGTGTGGTGGCCGCCGTCGGGCAACGAGGCGCGCAGGGCAGCGGCGAGATCGCGACGCGCGGCTGCCACGCGGGAGTTGAAGCCCTGGGGGACCCGCAGGTAGCCGACCGTCCGCGCGCCCGTCCCTACGTCGGCGACCGTGAGTCGCCGCACCTGGCGGTCGGTCGTCAGGACCGTCGGTCGCGGGCCCTCGAACCCGCCGGGCGTGCCCGGGTCGAGGACGACGGCGTACGCCGACCGGCGGCCCGCGGGCAGCTCGAGCACGTCACCCACCCGCAGCCCCTCGAGCGACCGCGCGACCTCGGCCGCGCGCGCCGCCGACGCGCGTCTGCTCAGCTCACGCTCGCGGTCGGTGATCGCCCGACGCAGCCCGGCGTACTCGGCGAAGTCGCCCAGGTGGCACTGCATCGCGCGGGCGTACCCGTCGAGAGCCTCGGCATGACCCTGCGCCTGGCGCGCGAGGCCGACGACGCCCCGGTCGGCCTGGAACTGCGCGAAGGACGTCTCGAGGACCTCGCGGGCCCGGTCACGACCGACCTGTGCGACGAGGTTGACGGCCATGTTGTAGGTCGGCCGGAAGCTCGAGCGGAGCGGGTAGAGGCGCTTGGAGGCCAGCCCGGCGAGCGCGACCGGGTCGAGACCCGGGTGCGCCACGACGACGGCGTGCCCCTCGATGTCGATCCCGCGCCGCCCGGCCCGCCCGGTCAGCTGCGTGTACTCCCCCGGCGTGATGTCCACGTGCGCGGACCCGTCCCACTTGACGAGCTTCTCGAGGACCACGGAGCGCGCGGGCATGTTGATCCCGAGGGCGAGCGTCTCGGTCGCGAAGACCGCACGCACGAGACCTCGCGCGAACAGGTCCTCGACGGTCTCCTTGAACAGCGGGAGCATCCCGGCATGGTGTGCCGCGACGCCGCGCGCGAGCGCCTCGACGAAGGCCCAGTACCCGAGGACGTCGAGGTCCTCGTGCGGGATCGTCGCGCACCGCTCCTCGACCGTGTGCCGGATCTCCGCCTCCTGGGCAGGCGTCGTGAGGCGCACGCCCGCCGCAAGGCACTGCGAGACGGCCGCCTCGCAGCCCACGCGGGAGAAGATGAAGAAGATCGCCGGTAGCAGCTCGGCATCCTCGAGCAGGTCGACGACGGCGAACCGCGGCGTGGGGCGACCGAGCCCCGCTCCCCCGCCGTGGCCGCGACCGCGCGCGCCGCGGTCGCTCGGCCCGCGCCGGCCCCGGTACGGCGGGCCCTCTTCGCGCTCGACGCGGCGCAGGAGGTGGGCGACCTCGGGGTTGATCGGCGGGTGCACGCCCGGGTCGGTGGGGTCGACGACGCCGGCGTACAGGTCGTGGAGCGCGCCGCGCACGAGGACGTGCTGGCTGAGGGGCACGGGCCGGTGCTCGCTCACGACGACGGCGGTGTCGCCGCGAACCATCGTCAGCCAGTCGCCGAACTCCTCGGCGTTGGACACCGTCGCGGACAGCGAGACGAGCTGGACGTCGTCGGCGAGGTGAAGGATGACCTCTTCCCAGACCGGTCCGCGGTACCGGTCGGCGAGGTAGTGCACCTCGTCCATGACGACGAACCCCAGGCCGTCGAGCGTCGGCGAGCCCGCGTACAGCATGTTGCGCAGGACCTCGGTCGTCATGACGACGACGGGCGCCTCGCCGTTGACGGTCGTGTCTCCCGTGAGCAGCCCCACTGCTGGCGCACCGTGGCGACGGACGAGGTCGCCGTACTTCTGGTTCGAGAGCGCCTTGATGGGCGTCGTGTAGAACGCCTTGCGCCCCGTCGCGAGCGCGAGATGGACGGCGAACTCGCCGACGACGGTCTTGCCGGCTCCTGTCGGTGCCGCGACCAGAACCCCGCTGCCGTGCTCGACCGCCTCGCACGCCTCGACCTGGAACTCGTCGAGCTCGAACTCCAGACTTGCGCGAAACGACGCGAGCTCGGTGCGTGCAGCCGACTCGCGTCGCCGGGAGCTTGCGTACCGGTCCGCAGGGGACCCCTGTGCGAAGTCCGGTGCCCGCCTGCTCGTCGTTGGTGCCACGCCCTTCACCCTAGGTGACCGGACGCACGCGCGGCCCTCAGGCGAGCACGTGGACGGCGCCGGGGTGCACCTGCGCGAGCAGCGGGACCGGACCGAGCCGCTCCCCGTCGGCGAACGCGTCCGGCGGCATGCCACCGAGGGCGAGGATCGGCTCGATCAGGACCGTCCGGGACCGGAACACCTGGACGGCCGGGTGGTGGACGTGACGTCCCGCGTAGATGCTCGGGAAGATCTGGACGACGCCACGCTTCGTGAACGGTCCCGCCACCACGACGTCGAGCAGGCCGTCGTCCGGCACTGCGTCCGGGGCGATCTTCATGCCGCCGCCGAACCACGGGGTGTTCGCGACGGCCACGAGCGTTCCGGCCGACTCCCAGACGACGTCGTCGAGGGTCAGCCGGTAGCCGTACGGGCGGAACCGGCCGAGCTCGGTCGCGAGCGCACGCACGTACCGAGCACTGCCGCGAGGCCAGGTCAGGGCGTTCGCCCGGGCGTTGATCGCCGCGTCGATCCCGCACGAGAGCACCCCGAGGTACCACTCGTGCGCCGAGTGGAGCGGCGGGCGGATGCTCACGGCGTCGATCGCACGCGGACCGTTCGCCAGGCCGTGCTCGATGGCGGTGACCGCGGCAGCGACGTCGCCGAGCGGGAGCCCCAGGGCACGGGGCAGGTCGTTGCCCGTCCCGGCCGCGATGATGCCGAGCGGGAGCCCGGTGTCGGCGACGACGTTCGCGCCGAGGTGGACCATGCCGTCCCCACCGACGACCACGAGGGCGTCCAGGCCCGCGACCGCCGCGTGCCGGGCCCGGGCGGTCGCGGCCTCGAGGTCGGGTGCGGACAGGTCCTCGACCGTGTGGCCGCGCCGTCGGAGCGCCTCGATCGCGCGGGTGCCCACGCGCTGGCCATGGCCGCGGTCCGCGCTGGGGTTGACGACCACCCCGAGCGTCGTCACACCCCGTCCGGGTGGCTGCCGTCGAGCCGAGGCAGCCCCTCGGCGACCCGCTTCTTGTCGATCCGCCGGTCGTGCAGCAGGCAGATCCCGAGCGCGGCGAAGTACAGCACGACGATGGGTGCTGCCATGACGATCATCGTGATCGCGTCCGGGGTCGGGGTCATCACGGCCGCGAACACGAACGAGAGCAGGACGGCCCAGCGCCATCCCTTGGCCCACGCGTGGGCTCGGACCAGGCCGGCGAAGTTCACCGCGACCATCACGACGGGCAGCACGAACGCGAGCCCGAACGCGATGACGAACCGCATCACGAAGCTGAGGTAGACCTGGGCGTCGATGAGGTTGGCGGCGCCCTTGGGTGTGAAGTCCGTGAGCACCCGGACAGCGGTCGGCAGCGTCCACCAGGCGAGCCAGGAGCCTGCGAGGAAGAGCGGCACCGCAGCGCCGAGGAAACCGATCGCGTAGGTCCGCTCACGCCGCGTCAGGCCCGGGGTGATGAACGCCCACAGCTGGTAGAGCCACCACGGGCTCGTCACGATCATCCCGAGGAACAGCGAGACCTTGATCTTCATGTCGAAGGCCGTCGCGAGCCCCGAGAAGTTCACCGAGACGAAGCCACCCCGGTGCGCCGCCGTGTCGAGGAGCGGCTGCTGGAGCGCCTTGAAGACCGGGTCGTAAAGGATCCACCCGAGGACCGCACCGACGGCCAGGCCGCACGCAGCGAGGAAGAGCCGCTTGCGCAGCTCGCGCAGGTGCTCCCGCAACGGCATCCGACCGTCGAGATCTCCCCGACGGCTCTGGGGTGGCACCGGGGATCAGGTGCGCGGCGGGGTGCCGCCGTCGAAGCCCTCGTAGGGCGGCGGCAGCGTGGCGGGCGGTGCCGCGGCGGGAGGTGTGGCTGGCGGCGTGGCGACGGGGGGCGTCGCCGGGGTCGACGGCTTGGCCGAGTCGTCCTCGGTCAGGTCCTTGATCTCGTTCTTGAAGATCTTGAGGGACTCGCCGACGCTCTTGGCGAGATCCGGCAGTCGCTTCGCCCCGAACAGCAGCAGGACGACGACAAGCAGGACGATGACGTGCCACGGCTTGAGTGCGTTCATGACGGTCTCTCCATCGGGCTCGATAGTTGCTGCGCAGATCCTAACCGGGTCAACTGATCGCCCCCGACACCGCAGGGTCGGGTGGTCACCGGCTGTAGGCGCGCCAGCGCGCGAAGGTGGCGACGTGCCGCTCAGCACGGCGCTGCGCGCGTTCGCGACGCTCGCCACGGAGCTCGTCGAGCCGCGCGCGCAATGCTGCGCGGTCGTCGAACAGCTGGGCCCGGATCGGCGGCCCGCTGTCGGCGCCCGCGGGCTGTGCCGTCGCGTCACCGAGGCGACCGAGCGCATCCGCCGCGCGGCCGAGCTCGCTCAGGAGCGCGGCTCCCTTGTGCCAGAGGTCACGACCGAGGAAGAACGCGCCGACGAGCGTCCCCACCACGGGGACGGTCCACACCGCGAACCAGAGCATCCGTGCAGCCTAGCCGCGAGCCGGGTCGGCGAGCGGGCCGTACGCCGCGAGGGCGGAGCGGGCGACCGAGGCGACGTCGACCGCGACGGACGCGGGCCGCACCTCGATGACCTCACTGGCCGCCTGGAGCAGGAGGTGGCGCAGCCAGGCCTGGTCGGCGACCCGAAGGTCTACCTCGAAGCTGCCGTCGGCGAGGTTGCGCACGTCCTCGACGGGCACGCTCTCGGCGACCCAGCGTCCGCGACTCGTCAGGTGCAGCGTGACGAGGCCGCCCGTCGGGTCGGGATGGAACTCGACCGAGCGGCCGCCCGCGGCGTGCCCGGCGTCGATCGGGTCGTCGAGCACGTCGGCACCGAGGACGCGGTCGAGCCGGAACATCCGTTCGGCTCCCGCGCGGTAGCACCAGCCGAGCAGGTACGAGCGCTCGTCGTCGGTGATGAGCCGCATCGGGTCGACATCGCGCTCGCTCGTGACGTCCGAGGCGTTGACGTACCGCAGCCGCAACCTGCGACCGGCCTGCAGAGCGGTCCCGATCGCTGCCACGACCGCCGGCGAGCCGTCGACGGCGAGCCGGACGTCGACGGACGCCGCGGCCTCACCGGTCGCTGCCGTGAGCTTCTCGAGCGCGGAACCCAGGACGCGTGCGCGTTGGGGGTCCAGGCTCGGGCCGAGCGCGGCTGCCATCGCACGCAGTGCCGCCACGAGCACCACGGCCTCGCGCGTGCCCAGCCGCAGCGGTCGGGTCATGCCGCGCGACTCCGTCAGCCGGACGACGCCCTGCTCGTACGACGCGGCGTCGAAGTCGATGAGGTCGTGCGGGAAGTAGCCGGGGGTCCCGGTCATCCAGAGCGTGTCGACGTCGCTCAGGACCTGGCCGGGTGTGACGGCGAAGTGCGCGGCGATCTGCTCGACCGGGACCCCGGCGTGCCGGTCGAGGTACGTGATCATCCCCAGCATGCGCAGCAGCCGGTCGCTCGCCCGCTCAGCCATGTGCACCCCTCGGCTCGTCCAAGGTCGCGGCGACGCGCAGCAGTCGAAGCACGGTGTCGCGCACGGCCGGCGGCGCCAGCACGACGACGGCGTCGCCATAGCCGACGACCTCTTCGGCGAGCTCCCACGCAGACGTGAACGGCACGTGCACGAGGTCACGGTCCACGACCACGCGGGCGAGCCACGGGTCGGCGAGGTCGAGGTCGTCGGTCGGGTCCACCGCCCGGGCCCTGAGGGCCTCGGCCCGCTCGGGCCGCACAGCGAGCGTGGCGACGCGGGCCTCCCCCGCGCTCCACGACACCAGGACACCCGACAGCGCCGCGGCGTCGGGCTCGCCGAACGCGTCCGGCGGACCGACCGTGCGGACCCGACCCTCGATGCGGCTCAGGCGGAACGACCGCGGCGCGCTCCGGTCGCGATCGCGACCCACGACGAACCAGCCGCCGCGCCGTGCGAGCAGCTTCCAGGGTTCGACGACGCGCGTCAGGACCTCACCGGTGCTCGCTGCGCGATACCGGAACGTCACCGCCTGACGGGCCTGCACCGCATCGAGCAGCGGTGCGAACGCGTCGCCACCGGCGCTCACGCGCGGCGCAAGCCCGGCGACGAGGTCGGTCGCCTCGGGAGCGGCCCCGACCGCTCGCAGCTTGGTGAGCGCCCGCGACGTGTCCACGCGGGCGGACGAGTCCTGCCAGAACTGCGCTGCGAGGGAGAGGACACCGAGCTCGGCCGCCGTGAGGTCGATCGCGGGGAGCGCGTACGCCTCCTGGTCGATCCGGTAGCCGATGTCGTCGCCGTGGCCCGAGCCGGTGACCGTGAGGATCGGGATGCCGAGCTCGCGCAGCGTGTCCTTGTCCCGCTCGAACATCCGCTCGAAGGCGTCGTCGGAGGCAGCGTCGGCGTAACCGGCGACGCTGCGTCGGATCTGCTCCTTCGTCATGCGCGCCGACGTGTTGACGAGCGCGATGACGAGGTTGAGCAGCCGCTCTGCGGGATGGATCTGGTCGGGCATCGGGTCAACGGTAGTGGCCGGTACCGTGGACGGGTGATCACGTGGCGCGCGGGTGTCGTTGTGTCGCACGGGCCACGGTGGCGCGGAGCGGCCGAGCTGGGTGTCGAGCTCGAGGCCGGCCTCGCCATCGACGGGGCCCCAGGGCTGCCGCCGGGGGCCTTGGTGCGGGCTCTGGCGTACCCGTCGCTCACGGGTGTGCCCGACGTCGGCGAGCGGGTCCTGCTGAACGTCACAGCGCTCGCGCGCGGCTTGGGCACCGGCGGGTACGCCCTCCTCGTC
>Ga0075518_1000176_pt1 | contig 12201 bp, 10 predicted proteins | sample NGEPerA_2_FD_76970 | JGI IMG/M metagenome (GOLD analysis project Ga0075518, IMG submission 76970) | Arctic peat soil microbial communities from the Barrow Environmental Observatory site, Barrow, Alaska, USA - NGEE PermafrostAB136-A | ecosystem: Environmental > Terrestrial > Soil > Wetlands >...
AGATAATAACGGCCATGAGGTGCACCTTCATGGTGGGCCTGACCCTCATTACTGGATGTCGCCTGTTTCAGCATATGTCATTGCTGAAGACGTAAAGAACTTTCTGACACAACTTAATCCGGCGTCAGCTCAGAAATACGCGGCAGGGCTGAAAGCGCTTCAGAATAATATTGCACGAGTCGATTCAACACTCCGGGAAGAGCTGTCCGGGGCTCCGTCAACTACATTCATGATCTATCATCCGGCCCTGGCGTATATGGCGCGCGATTACGGTCTGGAACAGATATCGTTTGAAGATGAAGGTAAAAGCCCCTCGCCGGCAAGGATGAAAGCGCTGATTGATATTGCCAGAGACAAAGGAATTAACATTATCTTCATCCAGGCAGAATATGATCTCAGGAACGCGGAGTCGCTTGCCGGTGAGACAGGCGCCGGGCTGATAGTCATCAACCCGATGAACAGAGACTGGCCGGCAGCTGTTTTAGAGGTGGGTAAGGCAATAGGCCGGCAGTAATTAAGAATTAAGAATTTATTGTTTCTCAGACCCTCAGACCCTTAGACCCTTAGACCTTCAGATAAAAGACATGTCAACACTATTCACCATAGAGTCCCTGACCGCCGGATACGAGAACAAGGTGGTCTTAAGGGATATCTCAATGACCGTCGATGAAAATGATTTCATTGGTATCATCGGCCCTAACGGCGGAGGCAAGACCACTCTCCTCAGGGTTATTCTTGGTCTGTTAAAACCATTCTCCGGCAGAGTCGATTATTCTCCGGGCAATCTCAGATACAATCAGATAGGGTACATGCCGCAGGTGGCCCAGGGCGATACCCTTTTTCCGGTGACAGTTGAAGATGTTGTGCTCTCGGGAATGATGCTAAACAAGACCGCCACAGGCCGGATGGGGCGCGAAGAAAAGAAAAGGGCCTCAGCGGTTATGGATGAGCTGGGCCTTTCACCCCTTGCCCATCAGGCTCTCAATGAGCTGTCAGGCGGACAGCTCCAGCGCGTTTACCTTGCCAGGGCCGTGACAGGTTCACCGCGCCTCCTCCTTCTTGATGAACCGGCCACATTCGTGGATAATTCGTTCGAAGCCGACTTTTATGACAAGCTGAAGTCGCTGAACAGCCGAATGGCAATTATGATGGTGTCTCATGATGTCGGTACTATTTCTGCCTGGGTCAAATCATTTGCCTGTGTCAACGGAACACTCTATTATCATCCCCACAGCAAAATCACGGATGAGGATCTCAGAATGTACGGATGCCCCATACAGCTTGTGACCCACGGGAATGTCCCTCACGTAGTACTGCATAAACACGGGTAATGGAGAATATTTTTGAATATTCGTTTGTGATCAAGTCACTGCTCGGCGCACTGTTCGCTAGCATCACGGCAGGACTGGCAGGGACATACATTGTGTCACGCAGACTGGTCTTCCTGAGCGGAGGAATAACGCACGCATCATTCGGCGGTATCGGCCTGGGATATTATCTTGGCATCAATCCTGTCATCGGCGCTGCTTTATTCGGAGTGGGATCTGCCGTGGGAATGGAGTACATGTCGGCAAGGGGCAAGATGCGCGAAGACAGCGCTATCGGTATCCTGTGGGCCTTCGGAATGGCCATAGGGATAATATTCATCTATCTTACGCCGGGGTATGCGCCTAACCTGATGAGCTACCTGTTCGGCAGTATACTAACGGTTACAAAGGGAGACCTGGTTGCCCTGGGCATAATCTCGGTTGTCATGATTATCTATACAACATTGTTCTACAGGACGTTGCTTTATATTTCATTTGATGAGAACTATGCGCGCACATTCACTCCGCATGTCAATCTTTTTAAATACATTTCAGTAGGGCTGACAGGCCTCGCCATAGTGCTTAATATCAGGATGGCCGGAGTGATCATGATCATTGCCCTCCTCACTATCCCGGCCAACATAATAATGCTTTTCACAAGGAGGTATCTGCGTATTGTGGTTTTATCCTTCGTGGTCAGCTTCATAGGCATAAGTGCAGGGTTTGCAATTTCATGGTTCACCAACCTGCCGACAGGAGCTACTATCGTGGCTGTCCTTGTAATATTCTGGTTAATCGCCAGGGGCATAAGGAGTTTGAAAACCAATAACAGGATTGAAAAATTTAAAAGTGCCAACCAATGAATGAATATGATCTGATAATTATAGGCAGCGGTCCGGGAGGGTACGTTGCAGCCATAAGGGCCTCACAACTGGGATTGAAGGTCGCTGTAATAGAGAAGGCTGAAACAGGTGGTATTTGTCTTAACTGGGGATGCATACCCACCAAGGCGCTTCTTAAAAGTGCACAGGTGCTCGATTATGTACGCCATGCTGCTGATTATGGAATACATGCAGGAGAAACCGCTGCACCTGATTTTGGAGCAGTCATCGCCCGCAGCAGGAGTGTGGCAGATGCCATGAGCAAGGGAGTACAGTATCTTTTCAAAAAATACAATATACCGGTCATCAGCGGCTTTGGCCGCCTGAAGAGCAAGAATACGGTTGAGGTGGAAACACCGGAAGGAGGCAAACAGACACACACCGCCGGGCATATTATCGTTGCCACGGGTGCACGGTCACGGGAGCTTCCTAACCTCAAACAGGATGGGAAGAAGATCATCGGATACCGTGAAGCTATGAACCTGCCGGTGCTACCCGCTTCTATGGTGGTGGTTGGTTCAGGTGCCATAGGAAGTGAATTTGCAGGCTTTTACAGATCGATGGGCACCGAGGTCACACTCGTCGAGTTCATGCCAAGACTGCTTCCCCTCGAAGATGAGGAGGTGTCACGCACACTGGAGCGCGCATTTAGAAAAATGAAGATGAAGACAATGACAGGCTCCTCAGTCGAAAAGGTCGATACATCAGGAGAAAAATGCCGTGTGACAATTAAAACGCCTAAAGGTGAAGAAGTTACGGAGGTTGACGTCGTACTGTCTGCAGTTGGTATAGCTCCCAACATTGAAGGCATAGGGCTTGAAGAATGCGGAGTAAAGACTGAGCGCGGGAAAATAACAGTTGATGCATACTACCATACATCGGTAGAAGGCATATATGCCATCGGGGATGTTGTGCCTGGGCCTGCCCTGGCTCATGTGGCGTCAGCCGAAGCCATCGTCTGCGTCGAGAAGATAGCAGGGCTTGATCCTGAACCCGTCGATTACGGCAATATTCCGGGATGTACATATACTACCCCCGAAGTAGCATCCTGCGGAATGACTGAGGAGACAGCCCGGGCAGCAGGCATAGAAACCAGGACAGGCAAATTCATGTTCATGGCCTCAGGAAAAGCATCTGCAGCAGGAGCGCGCGAGGGTTTTGTCAAACTTATCTTTAACGCTTCTGACAACAAACTGATAGGGGCCCATATGATCGGCATGAATGTCACCGAGTTGATCTCGTCAGTGGTGGTCGCACACAGGATGGGAGCCACAGCCCATGACCTTGTACGCAGCATCCACCCACATCCGACAATGTCTGAAGGAATCATGGAAGCCGCCGCTGATGCCCTCGGAGAAGCAATACACGGTTAACAATAAGTGTATTTTTTACTTTTAACGCAACCTTTCCACTCTTTTTGTCATCAATATATTGACAGGCTCAGATATTATTTCTTATCTTTATAACTCGTGTAAATATCGGGTTTGCATAAGGAGAAAGATATAATTGACGGCTGTCTGTCAGGCAGCAGACGTGACCAGGAACTGCTCTATCGCAGGTACTCTCCGAAGCTCTATGCGGTATGCCTGCAGTATGCAGGTAATACGGAAGAGGCAAGGGATGTCCTGCAGGAAGGCTTTATAAAGGTTTTTGAAAACCTGTCACACTTCAGCCACGAAGGTTCTTTTGAAGGATGGATGAGGAAGATAATTGTCAATACCGCGCTTGAGAAGTACCGTAGCAGGTTCTATCTGTCGAGGGTTGATGATATCGAGGAGGCGGCTGAACCGATAGCCGGACCCGACACTAATGACTTTGCCGGGCTGGAGGCTCATGACCTGCTTAATATGATCATGGAACTGCCGCCGAAGTACAGGATGGTCTTTAACCTCTATGCTATTGAAGGTTATTCCCACAAGGAGATCGGAACGATGCTGAATATCACGGAAGGTACAAGCAAATCGAACCTCTCAAGGGCAAGAGATATCCTTCAGAAGAAGGTAACGATACTGACAGGTATCACCAGGAGAATGATAAATGTTTGACAAGGAGCCAAATATCGACATTGTATTCCGCAACGGACTGAAGAACATGGAGGTCCTGCCGCCGGCTGATGTATGGGATAATATCCCTCCGATGCCGGTCAGGAACCAGGGATACAGGGTTGCTATGGGTATAGCCGCCGGTATCGCCGTGCTTGTTGCATTGACTCTCCTTGCTTCATCATATTTCCGCATGAACAACGGTTCGGGTGACATCACTGAGTTAGCCATGGCAGCGGATGATCAGTTGCCTGAAAGCGTTACCCCGGCTGAGGTTTCAACTCCGGTGAGTACTAAGGGCCATACTGCTTCCCGAAGCATTATTGAGCCTTCAGAAGTAACCCGGGAGAACGAAACTGTTTTTGCCGGTGCGGCCAATGTCCCCGCAGCATCGACTTTAATATCAGACTTCAGACTGCCACAGGAGAATGTAAAGGATAACAATCCACTTCCTGCTTCTTCAGATGAGATCACTTTAATTGTCTCGCCGGCGATAACCGGCCGCAATGACCTCCCGGCTCAGGCGGTTGGATCTGCCAGGGCAGCAGGCACTGGATCACGATTTGAGATCGGTGCATCGGTGTCACCAGCCATGGGTTTCTCATCGGCAAGCAACAATACAAGGCTGGCAGAGCTGATCAACAGCGAACAAACAAGACCTACTTACTCAACAGGCCTGACCTTCGGTTACAAAATATCTCCCCGCCTGACGATACAGTCAGGTATCGGGCTCTCTTCAGTAGGGCAGACAATCACTGGTGTTGATGTGTTTGCCGGCCTGTCGGACTTTTATGCTGTCAAAGGTGCTTATCTCTACAGCTTAGAGACTGCCTCAGGAACAATACTGGCAGGGAATACAGATCTCTATCTTACTGACAATGCAAACCGGGTCAGCACCTCAATACAGGGCAATATGGCAGATCCGTCAAAATATAACCTCACACAGGTAAGCAATAATATTCATCAGGTGTTCCGCTATCTCGAACTTCCGGTAATCATCAGGTACAAAGTCATTGACCAGAAGGTGGACCTTAACTTTTCGGGAGGAGTGTCATACGGGTACCTGGTAGAAAACTTTGCTTATGCCAATGACGGTGCAAATGTGATACCTGTTGGTCGTACCGAAGGGGTGAATATCCACAGCATAAGCAGCCAGTTAGGCCTCGGCATGGAGTACAATATATCCACCAATATCTCATTCAACCTCGAGCCTGTCTTCAAATACTATGTGACACCGGTCAGCAATCTCTCAGGAACACTTTACAAACCTTACTCTGTCGGTTTCTTTTCAGGCCTGTTCTTCAAATTCTGAAAAGCTTGTCTCCACACTTTGTTTTACTTCTCCAAGAGCAATAATTTCATTAGTTTTGCAGTTTCTTAAAAAACTGTCGGATCATGAAAGTTACAATAGGGAAGGCAACATTAGGAATAATGACGCTGCTCAGTGCCGGTTTTCTTATTACCGTTTTCGTTTCGGCAGACGACCAGCACGCCATTACGCCTTCTTATGAGGAAAGCACAATCTCAACAGCTCCCTGGGCATTGCCTGAGAACGTCACGTTCGCCGGCGAGGAAATGCCTCTGCAATACTTTGACACCCGTGAGAGCCTTGACAGGGAGCTTAATGCCACAGCCTTCAGACATGGCTCAACCCTGCTTACCATCAAACGTGCAGGACGCTATTTCCCCGAGATAGAAAAGATACTGCGTGAAAATGGCATACCGGATGACTTTAAGTATCTCGCCTGCGCTGAGAGTGACCTCAGCAACGTAATATCACCTGCAGGCGCAACAGGATTCTGGCAGATAATGGAAGGAACGGGTAAGGAGATGGGAATGGCGATAAACAAGGAGGTTGATGAACGGTATAATCTTGAACAGTCTACCCTCTTTGCATGCCGTTATTTTAAAAAAGCATACGAACGTTACGGCAGCTGGACAATGGCCGCAGCTTCATATAACAACGGATTAAGCGGCCTTGACGAACAGATGGAAATACAGAAGGAGGCAAATTATTATGATCTCCTTCTCAATGATGAAACATCACGGTACATTTTCCGTATTACAGCTCTCAAACTCGTAATGTCTGAACCGTCCAGGTACGGGTTTGCAATCGCTCCGGAGGAAGCTTACAAGCCCGTCCCGTACACGGAGGTGAAAATTGATTCTGCCGTGACCAGCTTTGAGCAGTTCTCAAGGCATTTTGACACCAACTATAAGATGCTCAAATTTCTTAATCCATGGCTGCGCAAACCTTTTCTTACTAACAGTAACGGCACGGAGTATATAATCAGGGTGCCAGCCAGAGATGCAAGAGTATCTTCCGGATTATAGAATGCTCTATGCCAGAGCGCAGTGATGAGATAAAAGTATACGGTGCCAGGGTTCATAACCTGCGTAATATAAGCCTTACCGTGCCCCGCAATGAGCTGGTGGTGATCACGGGCCTCAGCGGCAGCGGCAAATCGTCACTTGCATTTGATACTATCTATGCTGAGGGCCAACGAAGGTATATGGAGACTCTTTCAGCCTATGCCCGCCAGTTCCTGGGAGGTATGGAAAGACCTGATGTTGACCGTATTACCGGCCTTAGCCCTGTCATATCAATTGAACAGAAGACCACAAACAAGAACCCGAGATCAACGGTAGGCACCATCACTGAGATCTATGACTTCCTGAGGTTACTCTACGCCCGCGCTGCGGATGCATATTCGTGGGAATCAGGCGAAAAGATGGTCAAGTATACGGATGACCAGATACTTGAGCTTGTTGCAGCAAAGTATGACGGGAAAAAGATCTATATCCTGGCTCCTCTGATCAAGGGAAGGAAAGGTCATTATAAAGAGCTGTTTGAGCAACTGCGACGGAAAGGATTTCTCTATGCCCGCATCAATGGCGAGCTGAAGGAGATCGTCCCCGGACTGAAGCTTGACAGGTATAAGTCACATTTCATTGAACTGGTCATAGATAAATTCCATGCCGGTCATGTGACTGAAAAGAGGCTCCATGATGCTGTGCAGCTTGCTCTTGATCAGGGAGACGGTATCATGATGGTGCTCCAGGCTGATGACAATACGCATCGTTATTTCAGTCGCCATCTGATGTGCCCCGTAACAGGATTGTCATACAACGAGCCTGCTCCCCATACATTCTCATTCAATTCACCGCAGGGGGCATGCCCTCACTGCAATGGCCTGGGGGAGATTTCAGAGGTTGATATTAAACGCATGATGCCTGACCCGGAGATGAGCATACGCCGGGGAGGGATAGAACCAATAGGCAAATACCGCAATATCTGGATATTCTGGATGATCGAAGCACTGGGAGAGAAATACGGTTTTACTGTTGACACACCTGTAAAGGATATTCCTGAGGAGATACTTAACAAGATCTTTTTCGGCTCGGATGAGGTACTGAAACTGTCAAACACTCCGCTGGGCGTCACGTCCAATTACCTTATGACATTTGAAGGTGTCGTCAATTATGTCGGGAACCAGGAGGCTGTCAGCGGCCGCAAGGCAAACGGGAAGGGGAAGGAACAGTATGTTCAGTACCATACCTGTCCCGAATGTGGTGGCACACGGTTGAAGAAAGAGGCGTTGTGGTTCCGGATTGGAGAAAAGAATATAGGAGAGCTTGCAGCCATGGATCTTACCGAGCTGCAGGTCTTCATGGAACATGTCCCCGAAGATATGACTGACAGGCAGAAGAAGATCGCGACAGAGATACTCAAGGAGATACGGTCACGTCTGGGCTTCCTGCTTGATGTAGGACTTGACTATCTCTCACTGAACAGGGGCGCAAGAACGCTCTCGGGAGGAGAGAGCCAGCGCATCCGTCTGGCAACACAGATAGGATCGAAGCTGGTGAATGTTCTATATATCCTCGATGAGCCGAGCATAGGGCTGCACCAGCGTGATAACCGGAAGCTGATAGGGGCACTGCGCGACCTGCGTGATGCAGGCAATTCGGTGATTGTGGTTGAGCACGACAAGGAGATGATCCTAAGCGCAGATCACATCATCGATATGGGACCCGGTGCCGGTGTTCACGGCGGTACAGTGGTGGCTGAAGGATCACCGGCACATATCCTGGAAGCGGATACGCTTACGGCACAGTATCTCAGCGGTCGCAAGCGGATATCTGCGCCTGTGAAGCGCAGGAAGGGCAACGGTAAGAGCCTGACAATCACCGGAGCCGAAGGCAATAACCTGAGAAAGGTGACGATGACGATACCTCTCGGCACATTTATCTGCATAACCGGGGTGTCTGGCAGCGGAAAGTCCTCACTAGTTAACCAGACACTGCATCCAGCGCTGGCACATGTGCTTCACGGTGCCGGCAGAACGCCACTGGCATATGGTGAAATCAGAGGGATTGAAAATATCGATAAGGTCATTGAGGTGGACCAGGCACCCATAGGCCGTACACCCCGGTCAAACCCCGCGACCTATACCGGAGTCTTCAGCGACATACGAAACCTCTTCGCAATGACCCCCGATGCAAAGATCAGGGGTTTTGGCCCGGGCCGGTTCTCATTCAACACAAAGGGAGGGAGATGTGAAGGTTGCGAGGGAGCAGGAGTGAAAACCATCGAGATGAACTTTCTGCCCGATGTTTATGTGATGTGTCCTGACTGCAGCGGAAAACGCTATAACAGGGAGACCCTCGAGGTAAAATACAAGGGCAGGTCGATCAATGACGTCCTGGAAATGACCATCAACGATTCTGTTGAATTTTTCAAAGGCATTCCTTCGATATACCATAAGATAAAGACGCTACAGGAGGTAGGCCTTGGCTATGTCCGGTTGGGCCAGCCTTCAACAACACTCTCGGGAGGTGAATCACAAAGGGTAAAGCTTGCCACGGAACTCTCACGGCGCGATACCGGCCGCACACTGTACATCCTTGATGAGCCGACGACAGGACTGCATTTTGATGATGTGCGGGTGCTCCTTGAGGTGCTTGACCGACTGGTGGAGAGAGGTAATACAATCATTGTGATTGAACACAACATGGAAGTCATAAAAATGGCAGATTACATCGTTGACCTCGGCAAAGAGGGAGGCCGGGGAGGAGGGGAGATAATGTTTGCGGGAACACCCGAACAGCTGGTGAAACTGAAAGATAATTATACCGGTAAATTTCTGGCGCCGGAACTGACAAGATAGAAAGTACTATATTTGGACGTTTTAAATATTTAACCTATGGACGAGACGACAGACCTGATAAAAGAAGCATTTGAGCCAAAAACATGGAATGAAATACACACGATGGACTCATGGCGGGTCTTCAAAATCATATCCGAGCTTGTTGAAGGATATGAAAAAATGTCGCGCATAGGCCCGAGTGTGGCTATATTCGGTTCTGCACGTACTCACTTCAACAACAAATACTATAAGCTTGCTGAAGAGATAGCCTTCAACCTGGTACAAAAGGGTTATGGTGTCATTACAGGAGGCGGACCCGGCATAATGGAGGCTGCCAACAAGGGCGCCAAAAAGGGCAAAGGCAAGTCAGCCGGAATAAATATAGACCTGCCTTTTGAGCAAAGACCCAATCAGTATATTGACCGCGACAAGCTCATCAGCTTCGACCACTTTTTTGTGCGCAAGGTAATGTTCATGAAGTATTCCCAGGGATTTATTGTTCTGCCTGGGGGCTTCGGGACATTTGACGAGCTGTTTGAGGCTATCACCCTGATACAAACCAGGAAAATCGGTCGCTTCCCGATAGTTCTTGTCGGGGTAGATTACTGGGCAGGCCTGTTGGAATGGATCACTAAGGTGATGATGGAAGAAGAGCATAATGTCTCTCCTGATGACCTTAACATTTTCAGGATCGTGGATACTGCCGAAGAGGCTGTGGCTTATATTGACCAGTTCTATTCGAGGTTCCTCCTCAGCCCGAACTTCTGATACTGCGGCTTACCTGCTCCTTTCCTTGACGTGATGGTCCATCTCACGTTCTGAGTCTCTTTTCTTTATATCCTCACGCTTGTCGTACTGCTTTTTACCTTTTGCCAGGGCAATCTCAGCCTTGGCCAGTCCGCGTGCGTTAACAAAGACCTTGGTCACTATGATGGTGAGGCCTGTCTCGTTAACCTTTCTTTCCCACTTCTTCAGCTCCTTTTTGGTCAGCAGCAGTTTCCGCTCGCCGAGCGGATCATGGTTGTTCAGGTTACCCCAGTAATACTCAGAAATATGCATCCCGGTAACAAACAGCTCTCCTCCGCGGAATGCACAGAATGAGTCCGTCAGGTTTGCCTTGCCCGCACGTATTGATTTTATCTCAGTGCCGGTAAGCTTAATGCCGGCAATGAGCTTTTCAAGGAATTCATAATCATGAGATGCCCTGCGGTTTTTAATGACGATATTGCTGGTGTCTGTCCTCATCACCGGATTCAGGTAAACAGGGCAAAATAAACCGTCTCAGCGAGGAACGAAAGTACAACCTGAAGCAGCCCGAAGATGATCAGCATAGCAACCACTGTGGCAATCATCATCGGCCGTTTCTTGTGCTCAGGCGGGTTTACCATCACCTCCATTCCTTTCCAGAAGATATATAATCCGTATAGGCCAAGGAGGTTTAAAAAGAGTAGTGATTCCAGTAGGCGGCTGACAGTCAGAGTAAGCAATATGGGAGTTAATGAGTAGGCTACCAGTTTATATGCGACAACGAAATCGTGACCAAGGTCAAGCGCTCTGGTGATCTCCTTGACGATGAAAGCAGACATGTATGCTCCGAAATACAGAAAGAGAAAGGTGTCGATGCATTTCAGAACCGAATACATTGGTTTGAGAGTGGTGTTTATGAAAAACATCGAGCCGAAGAATGAGCTGAGGGAAACGAGGATTACCAATGGCAGGAAGAAGCTGCCCCTGACGTAATTGATCCGCCTGTTCTCACCATGGACGACCTCCCATGCCTTTACAGGACTTATTATAAAATACTTCGTACGATTGTATAAAAACCTGAAGTCCATGTATCCATTAAGGATGTGAACGGCAAAAGTAAGCAAAATAGCATTACTGTGCCCGCTTTTCGGCTATCTTTAATTTCTGATGGACAAGCCACTGCATGATATCATTGTGATCACCGGCCCTACAGCCACGGGCAAGACGCGGCTTGCGGCCATGGTGGCGGCAAGGGTGGGAGGAGAGGTCATAAGTGCTGATTCAAGGCAGGTCTACCGTAGGATGGATATCGGCACCGGGAAGGACCTTTCAGACTATATTGTCGATGGGAGGATAGTGCCGTCTCATCTCATTGATATTGCTGATGCCGGCTACAAATATAACGTCTATGAGTACCAGCGCGACTTTCTGAATGTTTACAGCGACATGCGTCAGCGAGGGTGTTACCCTGTGGTCTGCGGCGGTTCTGGCATGTATGTAGACAGTATAGTGAGCGGGTACAGGATGATACAGGTGCCTGTGAATGAGGAGCTGCGTGCTGCACTCACCGGGAAGTCGCTGGATCAGCTGACGGGAATACTTGCCCGGTATAAGAACCTTCATAACAAAACCGATGTTGACACAGTCAAACGCGCTTTGAGAGCAATTGAGATAGAAGATTACTGCATGCATCACCCTGTCGATGATAAGCCCTTCCCGGTCACCAATCCCCTTGTGACAGGCATATTCTTTGACCGGGAGACAAGGCGTGAACGGATAACTGCAAGACTTAAGGAGAGGCTGGAGGGCGGAATGATTGAGGAGGTGCAGAAGCTCATCGCAGCCGGCATCCATCCTGATGACCTTATTTATTACGGCCTTGAATATAAGTATGTTACGTTATATTTGCTGAATAAAATGAGTTATGGGGAGATGGCGCAGAAGCTTGAGGTCGAGATCCATCGTTTTGCCAAGAGGCAGATGACCTGGTTCAGGGGCATGGAGCGACGGGGTATTAAGATCAACTGGATTGACGGGAGGCTTTCCGATGAGGAGAAGGCAGAAGCTATAATAA
>Ga0075518_1000180_pt1 | contig 12072 bp, 13 predicted proteins | sample NGEPerA_2_FD_76970 | JGI IMG/M metagenome (GOLD analysis project Ga0075518, IMG submission 76970) | Arctic peat soil microbial communities from the Barrow Environmental Observatory site, Barrow, Alaska, USA - NGEE PermafrostAB136-A | ecosystem: Environmental > Terrestrial > Soil > Wetlands >...
CAGCGCACCGCATCGCAGCCCACGTCCCCCGCGTGATCGCAGGGCTGCCGCGCTGACTACGTGATGGAACAATGGGAGTCATGACCTACCCGTCGCGCGCCGTCGTCAACCTCACGGCGATCCGCCACAACGTGGCGAACCTGCGGGCGCGGACGGATGCCGAACTGATGGCCGTGATCAAGGCGGACGGCTACGGCCACGGCGGGATCGCCGTCGGCCGCGCCGCCGTCGACGCCGGGGCGACGTGGCTCGGCATCGCCCAGGTGGGCGAGGCGCTCGCGTTGCGGGCGGAGCTTCCCGCCGTTCCCGTGCTGGCGTGGCTCTACTCACCTTCGACCGACGTGCGCGGCGCGATCACCGGCGGGATCGAGCTCTCGCTCAGCGCCCCGTGGGCCATCGAGCACGTCGCGGCGGCGGCGGCGGACGTCGGCAGGCGAGCACGGGTCCACCTCAAGGTGGACACCGGAATGGCCCGGGGCGGCGTGCGGCCCGAGCACTGGGAGGAGTTCGTCCGGCAGGCGCGCGGAACCCGTGGCCTGGAGGTGGTGGGCATCTGGTCCCACCTGGCCCGGGCGGACGAGCGCGAGTGCGACACCACCGCGACACAACTGGGGATCTTCACCGACGCCCTCGAGCGGGCGGAGCGGCTGGGAGTGCGCCCGGAGGTCCGCCACCTCGCGGCGTCCGCCGGGACGCTGTGGCATCCGGGGACGCACTTCGACCTCGTCCGCACCGGCGTCAGCATGTACGGCATGGCCCCGGATGGGTCCGACCCGGCCGCGCTGGGGCTGGTCCCCGCGATGCGGCTCGAGGCGGAGCTCATCAATGTCAAGGAGGTGCCGGCCGGCACCCCCGTCTCCTACGGCCACACCGCGACCGTCGGCCCCACCCTCGTCGGGGTGGTCCCGCTCGGGTACGCCGACGGGGTCCCGCGCCAGGCGTCCAACCGCGGCGCCTTCGTGACGGTGAACGGCGAGCGGGCGGACGTGGTCGGGCGGATCTGCATGGACCAGTTCCTCGTGGACCTGGGTGCGGAATCCGCGGCCCGGAGTGGCGACGTCGCACGGTTGTGGGGGCCGTTCGCGGGGGAGGGCGCGGCGGGCAGCCGCCCCACCGTCGACGACTGGGCCCGCGCGGCGGCGACGATCAACTACACCATCACCACCCAGGTCGGGGCTCGGGTTCCGCGCGTAAACGTGGAGGAGACATGGAGCTAGTCCTGCCCAGCCCGGAGGCGACGCGCGCCCTCGGCGAGCGGCTCGCAGGACTCCTGCGCGCGGGCGACCTGGTGCTGCTCCACGGCGGCCTGGGCGCCGGCAAGACCACCCTCACCCAGGGGATCGGTGCGGGGCTGGACGTGCGGGGGCACGTCGCCTCGCCCACCTTCATCATTGCCCGCACGCATCGTCCGCGTGGTGGCGGTCCCGGCCTGGTGCACGTCGACGCGTACCGCCTCGGCTCCTTCGACGAACTCGAGGCGCTGGACCTCGACACCTCGCTGGAGGAGTCGGTCACCGTGGTCGAGTGGGGGGAGGGTCTCGCCGAGGTGCTCAGCGAGGACCGTCTGGAGATCGCCATCGCGCGCCCCTACGGCGGGATGGCGGACGCGTCCGCGGGGCTGGTCGACGACGGCGCCCGCCACGTCACCCTGACCGCGCACGGGCCGCGGTGGGACGGCGTGGACCTGTCGGTCCTGCGGGGCGACGCGTGACGCCGCTGGTGCGCGCCTCAGTCGCGGCTGCACTGCTCGCCTTCCTCGCGGCGCCCGCGGTCGCGGCCGCCGGGGTGGCGCCCCTCGACGTGCCCGCTCCGCCTGAACCCGTGGTCGCGTGGCTGCTGGAGGAGGGTCCCGCCGCGGTGACGAAGTCCGAGACCTCCGGGCTTGCCGCCGACGAACTTGCCGAGGCCGCGATCGGGTCGCCGACCAGCGTGCACGTCTGGTCCGAGGACTTCATCGCCGGCGGGGATGAGGGCGAGCCCGCCGTCCCCTCCGGCGAATGGGTGGCACCGGTGACACTCGGGGGTGCCGGGGTGGGTGCGATCGTCGTGGTCGAGGGTGATGCGGGCGTCGCCGACCACCGCCTGGTGTGGGACGAGGACCTGGGCTCCGCGCTCGTGGCGTTCCAGGCCACCACGTTCATCCTCGACGAGGCCACGTCGGGATGGTTCCGGTTGGGCGGTGACATCCTCACCCCGGTGACGGTCGAGGCGAGGGATGTGCTCGCGGGGAGCATCGACGTCAATGCCTACCAGCCCTTCCTCGTCGCGCGCTACGGCGGCGGCGGCGGGGACGAGCCGGCCGCGCCGGCCGAGGGGGACGCGATCCTGCCCCGGCCCGTGATGGTGGCGGCCGGCATCGCCGTGGGCGTGCTCGCCCTCGTCGGTGCGGTCGTGTGGATCCGACGACCGGAGGCTGTTGATGAGTGACCGGATGCTGTGCATCGACACGTCCGAGGGGACCCAGGTCGCACTGGTGGGCGACGCCGGCATCCGGCGGGCGGCGGACCCGGACTCGCGTGCCCACGCCGAGAACCTCGCCGGGCTCATCGCCGACGTCGTGGGGGCCGGCAGGGTCGACGCCGTCGCCGTGGGCACCGGGCCGGCGCCGTTCACGGGCCTGCGGGTGGGCCTTGTGAGCGCGCAGGTCTTCGGCCTGGCGCGCGGGATCCCGGTGCACGGTGTGTCCAGCCTCGCCGTCCGTGCCCGCCAGGCGCTCGACGACGCCGCGACGCCCCTGGTCACCGTCGTGACCGACGCGCGACGCCGCGAGGTGTACTGCGGGACGTTCGAGGCGGTGGGTGACGACGACGTGCGGCTCGTGGGTGAGCTCTCCGTGAGCGTGCCGACCGACGTCGTCGTCCCCCTCGGCAGCACCCTCGTGGGGCCGGGAACGCGCCTCCACCCCGACGCCCTTCCGGGCCAGGACATCACGCTCGACCTGGCCGTGATGGCGCGGATCACCCGTGCCCGGCTCGCGGCCGGCGTCACCCTGCCCACACAGCCCCTGTACCTCCGGCGGCCCGACATCCACCAGTCCGCCGGGCGCAAGCGTGCCACCCACTGAGGGGCAACCCCGGGACATCACCCCCGCGGACATCCCGCGGATCCTCGAGCTGGAGCCGGTGCTGTTCGGGGCGGAGTCCTGGAACCGCGGGATGTACCGCGAGGAGCTCTCCCTTCCGGACCGCGCCTACCGCGGGATCGACGCCGGCGGCCGCCTCGTGGCGTACGGTGGGGTGCTGCTCGCCGAGACGGCGCAGGTCCTCACGATCGGGGTCGACCCGGACCACCAGCGCCGCGGGCTCGGCTCGCTGCTGCTGGCGGACCTCCTGGCGATCGCCGTGGCGGCGGGCGCCGGCGAGGTCGTCCTCGAGGTGCGGGCCACCGACCGCGGTGCGCAACGGCTGTACGAGAGACATGGGTTCGTGGCGATCGCGCGGCGGCGGAACTACTACCAGCTGATCGGGGAGGACGCCCTCGTCATGCGCCTGACGCTGCCCTGATCGCGGTGACGGATTCGTGAAAATACAGGACCCAAGTTCAACCGCCAGCGGATCGCCACTCGTATGATCAGACAGTGGCCCAGACAACAGTGATTCCAAAACGTCGCGCTCGTGAGACCACGGTCGCCATGAAGATCCTCATGGCCGTCACGGGCGTCTTCTTCGTCTTTTTCGTGCTCATGCACATGTACGGCAACCTCAAGATGTTCGGCGGAGCCGAGGTCTACAACGGGTACGCCGAACACCTCCGGGTGATGTTCGAGCCCATCCTGCCCCGTATGGGGCTGCTGTGGATCCTCCGTGTTGCCCTCGTCGCGTCGGTCGTGGTGCACGGCTACTCGGCGTTCTCTCTCTGGAACAGGGCGCGCAAGGCGCGCGGGACCAGATACGTCAACAAGCACCCGATCGCCACGTCGTACGCCGTCCGCACGATGCGGTGGGGCGGCGTCATCATCCTCATGTTCGTGGCCTTCCACCTGCTGCACTTCACCACGCTCACGATCGAGATCGGTGGCGACTACCAGGCACTGTCGCCCTATGAGCGGATGGTCGTCTCGTTCGAACACTGGTGGGTGTGGCTCGCGTACCTGATCGTGATGGTCACGCTCTCCCTGCACGTTCGCCACGGCGTCTGGTCGTCGCTCGCGACCTTCGGGGCCAACAAGAAGCGGCGGGAGACGGCGATCAACGGGTTCGCCATCCTCGTCGCCGCGGCGGTCGTGATCGGCTTCATGCTTCCCCCCACCGCGATCCTGCTCGACTTCATCAACTGACTGAGGCACGCACCCCATGACTGAGAAACTCATCGACGGCGTCTACATCGAGGGCGCGAAGATCGCCGACACCAAGGCACCCACCGGCCCGATCGTCGAACGCTGGGAGACCCGCAAGTTCCAGACGAGGCTCGTCACTCCGGCGAACCGCCGCAAGCTGGACGTCATCATCGTCGGCACGGGACTCGCGGGCGGGGCCGCCGCGGCCACGCTCGGGGAGGCCGGCTACAACGTCAAGGCGTTCTGCTATCAGGACTCCCCGCGGCGCGCGCACTCCATCGCCGCCCAGGGCGGCATGAACGCGGCCAAGAACTACAAGAACGACAACGACTCGGTCTACCGGCTCTTCTACGACACGGTGAAGGGCGGGGACTTCCGGTCCCGCGAGTCCAACGTGTACCGGCTCGCCGAGGTCTCCGCGAACATCATCGACCAGTGTGTGGCGCAGGGTGTGCCCTTCGCACGCGAGTACGGCGGACTGCTGGACAACCGGTCCTTCGGCGGCGTCCAGGTCTCCCGCACGTTCTACGCCCGCGGCCAGACCGGACAACAGCTCCTGATCGGCGCCTACCAGGCGCTGCAGCGGCAGGTCGCGGCCAGGACGGTCGCGATGTACACGCGGCACGAGATGCTCGAAGTCATCGTCGTGGACGGCCGGGCCCGCGGCATCATCGCGCGTGACATGGTCACCGGCGAGGTCCAGACGCACCTCGCGGACGCCGTCGTCCTGGCCACCGGCGGCTACGGCAACGTGTTCTTCCTGTCGACCAACGCCATGGGCTGCAACGCCACGGCGACGTGGCGCGCGCACCGCAAGGGCGCGTACTTCGGCAACCCGTGTTTCACCCAGATCCACCCGACCTGCATCCCGGTCTCCGGCGAGTACCAGTCCAAGCTCACGCTGATGTCAGAGTCGCTCCGCAACGACGGGCGCATCTGGGTGCCCAAGGACGCGGCCGACTGCGGCAAGGACCCGCGCAACATCCCCGAGGAGGACCGGGACTACTACCTGGAGCGCAAGTACCCCGCGTTCGGGAACCTCGTACCGCGCGACATCGCGTCGCGCGCCGCGAAGCAGGTCTGCGACGAGGGCCGCGGGGTGGGGCCGTCCGGCCTGGGCGTCTACCTCGACTTCGCCGAGGCGATCGGCCGTGTGGGCAAGGACGCCGTCTCCGCGAAGTACGGCAACCTGTTCGACATGTACGCCCGCATCACAGGTGAGAACCCGTACGAGGTGCCCATGCGGATCTTCCCCGCGGTGCACTACACCATGGGTGGCCTGTGGGTGGACTACGACCTGCAGTCCACCATCCCCGGGCTCTTCGTCACGGGCGAGGCGAACTTCTCGGACCACGGCGCCAACCGCCTCGGTGCCTCGGCGCTGATGCAGGGCCTGGCGGACGGCTACTTCGTGTTGCCGGGGACCATCAGCGACTACCTCGCCGGCGGGCCGTACCCCAAACTCAGCGCGGACCATCCTGCGGTCCTCGAGGCCCAGGCGTCCGTCCGCGGGCGGATCGAGAAGTTCCTTTCCGTGAATGGCACCCACTCCGTGGACCACTTCCACAAGCAGCTCGGCCACATCTTGTGGGAGAAGTGCGGGATGGAGCGCGAAGAGACGAAGTTGCGCGAGGCGATCGAGGAGATCCGCGCCTTGCGCGAGGAGTTCCACCGGGACGTCAAGATCGTCAGCAAGGACACCGACCTGAACCAGGAGCTCGAGAAGGCCGGCCGGGTGGCCGACTTCTTCGAACTGGCCGAGCTGATTTGCATCGACGCCCTGCACCGCCGCGAGTCGTGTGGCGGACACTTCCGGGCCGAGTCACAGACGGAGGAGGGCGAGGCGATGCGTCACGACGACAAGTACGCCTACGTCGCCGCTTGGGAGTTCACCGGGGTCAGCAAGCCACCCGTCCTCCACAAGGAGGACCTCGTGTACGAGTACGTCGAGATGAAGCAGCGGAGTTACAAGTGAAGATCACCCTCAACGTCTGGCGCCAGGCGGGGCCGAAGGCCCCCGGCAGGATGGTCGCGTACCAGCTCGTGGGCCTCTCGGACCACATGTCGTTCCTCGAGATGCTGGACGTCCTCAACGAAGAACTCTTCTCGCGGGGCGAGGAGGCGGTGGCGTTCGACTCCGACTGTCGCGAGGGGATCTGCGGCATGTGTGGCCTCGTGATCAACGGCGTGGCACACGGACCGGAGCGTACCACCACCTGCCAGCTGCACTTGCGCAGCTTCAAGGACGGCGACACCATCACGGTGGAGCCGTGGCGCGCCCAGGCCTTCCCGATCATCAAGGACCTCGTGGTGGACCGCAGCGCGCTCGACCGCATCATCGAGGCCGGCGGCTACATCTCGGTGAACACGGGCGCCGCCCCGGACGCCCACGCGGTGCCGGTGCCGAAACCCTACGCTGAGCGCGCGTTCGAGGCGGCGGCCTGCATCGGGTGCGGTGCCTGCGTGGCGGCGTGTCCCAACGCGTCCGCGATGTTGTTCACGGCGGCGAAGATCACCCACCTCGGCATGCTCCCGCAGGGCCAGCCCGAACGTGAGGCCCGCGTGGTGGACATGCTGAACCGCCACGACGCCGAGGGATTCGGCGGGTGCCAGAACATCGGCGAGTGCGCCGCCGTGTGCCCGAAGGAGATCCCGCTCGACGTCATCAGCCAGCTCAACCGCGACCTGTCGCGGTCGTGGTTCCGGGGTCGCTGACACATCTACACTTGCACCTGTGTCGGAACCACTTGTGCTGGGGATCGAGTCCACCTGCGATGAGACGGGCGTGGCGCTGGTCCGCGGGCGGACCCTGCTCGCGGACGTCACCGCCACGTCCATGGACGAGTTCGCGCGGTACGGCGGCATCGTTCCCGAAATCGCCTCGCGCGCCCACCTGGAGGCGTTCGTCCCCACGCTCAACGCCGCCCTTGCCGCGGCCGAGGTGACGCTCGACGACGTCGACGCGATCGCCGTCGCTGCCGGCCCCGGGCTCATCGGCTCGCTCACGGTGGGGACCGCCGGGGCGAAGGCGCTCGCCGTCGCCACGGGCAGGCCCGTGTACGGGGTCAACCATGTGATCGGCCACGTCGCGGTGGACGAACTCGTCCACGGCCCGTTCCCGCCGTCCTTCATCGCCCTCGTGGTCTCCGGCGGGCACACCTCGTTGCTTTCCGTCACGGACATCGCCACCGGCGTCGTGGAGCTGGGCTCCACCCTCGACGACGCCGCGGGCGAGGCCTTCGACAAGGTGGGGCGCCTGCTCGACCTGCCGTACCCCGGCGGCCCGTACGTGGACCGGCTCGCGCAGCAGGGCAACCGGGGGGCCATCCGCTTTCCCCGGGGCCTGAGTGCCGGCAAGGACAAGGACCGGTACCGCTACGACTTCTCGTTCTCGGGTCTCAAGACCGCGGTGGCGCGCTACGTCGAGTCGCTGCAGGACGAGGGCGTGCCGCTCCCGAAGGAGGACATCGCCGCGTCTTTCTCCGAGGCCGTCAACGACGTCCTCACCCGGAAGGCCCTCGAGGCGTGCCAGTACCTCGGGGCGGACACGCTGGTGATCGGCGGCGGGTTCTCGGCCAACTCACGGCTCCGTGAGCTGGCACAGGAGCGGGCCGGGGAGTTCGGGGTGGAGGTCCGGATCCCCCCCATCCGGTTCTGCACCGACAACGGCGCGATGATCGCGGCGCTGGGATCCGCGATGCTCCGCGCCGGGGTGGCGCCGTCGGCGCTCGACTTCTCCAACGACTCCGGGATGTCGCTGAGCCAGCCACACGTGTGACGGCCGGAAGCCAGCCCGGCGGCCGTGCCGCGTCAGGAGGGGCGGCCCATCCTCATCTCCGCGACCAGCTGGCGAACCACTGCCTCCATGGACCTGCCACCCTCGAGGTAGGCGCGCTGCTGGCGCTGGTAGGAGGCACCCCTCTCGAAGATGACCCGGACCAGCTGCAGTTCGTCGGCGCAGCCCAGGTGTTCCGCGACCGGCTCGAGGGTGGTCAGCATCCGCGCCACGGTGTCGCTCACGAGCTCCTCGTTGCCCGCGGCGTCCAGGATCAGGATCGCGTCCATGCCATAACGCGCTGACCGCCACTTGTTCTCGGCCACGAACCACTGCGACATGCGCGGGAGCTCGTGTCCGGCGTCAAGTTGCCGGGAGAAGTACTCCACAAGGCAGTGCGTGAGGGCGGCAAGACCCTTCAACTCGGTGATGTTGGTGGGGGCATCACAGATGCGCACCTCGATGGTCCCGAGCTTAGGGGATGGCCTGATGTCCCAGCGGACCTCGGAGAAGTCGTCGATGACGCCGGTCTTCAGCATGTCCGCACAGTAGCCCTCGAGCCCCGCCCAGTCGTCGAACTGGTGGGGGAGGCCCGCCGTGGGCAACTGCTGGAACATCATCGCGCGGTTGGACGCGTAGCCGGTGTCCCGGTTGGACCAGAACGGGGAGGACGATGACAGGGCCTGGAGGTGCGCATGCCGCGTCATTAGGGCGTTGAGGATCGGGATCACCTTGCGCTGGTCCTCGATGCCCACGTGGACGTGCATCCCGAAGAGCAGCATCTGCTGGCCCCAGTACCGGGTCCGGTCCACGAGCCGCGCGTAGCGCTCCTTGTTGGTGACCCGCTGGTAGAGGGGGTTCGCGAACGGGTGCGTCCCCGCGGTGGCGAGCTCGACCCGCAACCGGGACATGATCGGGGCGAGCTCCGCGATCGAGCGCTCGAGGTCCGCCACGGCCTCCGGAACCGTGTGCGACGGCGAGGAGACGACCTCAACCGTGTTGAGCAGCAGCTCCGGGTGGATGTTGGGGTGCTTCTCTCCCCCCGGGGGCGAAACGGCCGCGAGGACGGCTGCGGCGCACTGCCGCAGGTCCAAGGAGTCCGAGTCGATGAGTTGCAGCTCCCACTCGATGCCGACTGTGGAGCGCTCGGACTGCGTGAAGGGCAGGATCATGAGTCCATGGTGCCTGCTCCGGGGCGCATGCGTCGAACGATCACCGCGCTGTGCCGCCCCTCCAGCCGTGTCAGGACGACGGTTGCCCCGGAGTCCCCGCGGAGCCCCAGCTGGGCACGGAGGCGGTCCGGCACCACGTCGACGCCGCGCTTCTTGATCTCGAGGCGGCCGATGCCGCGGGCCGCGAGGTAGCTGGAGAGGCGCTTGACGGAGTAGGGCAGGTGGTCGAGGACTTCGAAGGCCTCCGCGAACGGGCTCGTCACCGCACTCGGGCCGGTGAGGTAGGCGATCGACTCACTGACCGTCGTGGCCCCGAGCCGCCGCGCAAGCGTGGCGACGCCGCCCGCACGGATCACGGCGCCGTCGGGCTCGTACAGGTAGCGCTGCAACGGCCCCACGGGGGCCCGCTCAGCCGGCTCGTCCGGCCGGGCCGCGCAGTCGAGGGCCGCGGAACGACCCGCGGCGTCGATGACGAGCGCGCTGCGTCCGGGCGTCCGTGCGAGGGGGCCGAACCACAGGCCCGCCTCGACGACGTCGCCCCCCACGCTGACCCACTGGGCGTGGGTGTCGGCGGGGAGGTGGCCGTACCCGATGCCGGGAGCCACCTTGACGCCCAGCGCGGGCACGACCGTGCGCAACTCGAAGAGGCGGGGGAGCGGGGGCGAGTAGTCCTCCGGGTCGAACACGCGGCCGCGCTCGGTCCGGCGAGCCGGGTCCGCGAACACACCGTCGTAGCCGCTGAGGTCGTGGCTGAGGGCGTCGCCGTTGACCACCCTGGCATTGGGGAACGGCATCAGGTTGATGGTGGCGAACGCGGCGGTGGTCTCGTCCTGTTCCACGCCGTCGACGGCGATCCCCAGCGCCGCCAGGGCGATCGAGTCGGCCCCGAGCCCACAGCCGAGGTCGGCGACACGGGTGCAGCCGGCCTGGCGGTAGCGGTTGGCGTGGTGGGCCGCGACGACGAGACGGGTGGCCTGCTGCAGCCCCTTCTCGGTGAAGAGCATGTTCGCGGCGAACTCCCCGAGCTTCGCGCGGGCCCGTGCGCGCAGGTGCTGCTGCGTGAGGACCGTGGCGACCAGGTCCGCGTCGTGACCGGCCGCCCGGAGGCTTTCGTTCAGGCGCACGGCCTCCGCCTCCTCGTAGGGAGGGAGCGATGCGAGGAGCGCCCAGCCCTCCGGCTCAAGGAGGCGTCGGAGCGATTCGGTGCCCATCGCGCCATTGTCGCACCCCGTACCGGGCAGGCGGTCCCGGCCGCCGGTGCACCGCCGTCGGCGGCCCGACTCGCTGGCACTCGCCTTGACCGAGTGCTAACGGGGGCATAGATTGGTCGTGGGCGCGGGCATCCGCGTGAGTGACTGGGCTTCGACCCCCGCGACGGCGGAGCACACCACTCGACAGTTGAACATTCGTCGTCACAGGAAGGGAGTGCCGCAGTGTCGGTCTCCATCAAACCACTCGAGGACCGCATCGTCGTGCAGACCCTCGATGCCGAAACCACCACAGCGTCCGGGCTCGTCATCCCGGACACCGCCAAGGAGAAGCCCCAGGAGGGCACCGTCGTAGCGATCGGCCCCGGCCGCATCGACGACAACGGGAACCGCGTGCCGCTCGACGTCGCAGTCGGGGACGTGGTGATCTACTCCAAGTACGGAGGCACCGAGGTCAAGTACCGCGGCGAGGAGTACCTCATCCTCTCGGCGCGCGACATCCTCGCGGTCGTCGAGAAGTAGGAAACGCAGCAGCAACACCAAGGAGCCCCGGTCACCGACCGGGGCTCCTTGGTGCATGTGGTGCGGCGTCGTCACGCCGCGAGGGCGGCGACGCGGTGAGCGCTCACGCGATGGTGCTGGCCCCCCTGCGCTGCAGCAGGATCGCCTGGCGTTCGTCCTCCGACAGCCCGCCCCAGACGCCGTACGGCTCGTGCACCGCGAGGGCGTGCTCGCGGCACTGCTGGATCACCGGGCACTTCGCACAAATCGTCTTGGCCGCCTCGTCCCGCCGGCGCCGTGTGCCGCCGCGTTCCCCCTCCGGGTGGAAGAAGATCTCCGGATCCGCATCGCGGCACAAGCCCTGGTACTGCCATTCCCAGAGGTCCATGACCGGACCTGGGAGCCGGGTGATCTCGGCCATGCACGCCTTCTCTCTGGGTCCGCCGGGTTCCGGCGCGGCCAAGTGGTGGTGTCGGGGACGGGGCTCGACCTCGTGGGCCGCGCCTCATCGCGTTCGTGTCCTGCGGGGGGCTCGCGGTGATTTCGTATATAGCCGTTATCCAATTTACTGTCTCGTAGGTCACGCTGGCAAGGAATTCGGGCGCCGGGGGCGCGGATAGACTGCACACGTGAACGACCTTCCCATCGGTTTGACCTACGACGACGTCCTGCTGCTCCCGGGCGCGACGGACATCATCCCCTCCGAGGTGGACACCACCTCGCGCCTCACGCGCTCGATCAGCGTTCGCGTCCCCCTCCTCTCCGCGGCCATGGACACGGTCACGGAGTCCCGGATGGCGATCGCGATGGCGCGCCAGGGCGGGATCGGCATCCTGCACCGGAACCTGTCGATCCAGGACCAGGCACAGCAGGTCAGTGTCGTGAAGCGGTCCGAGTCCGGCATGATCTCGGACCCGGTCACGGTTTCACCGGACGCGACGCTCGAGGATCTCGACCGCACCTGCGGCCAGTACCGGATCTCGGGACTGCCCGTCGTCGACGACGACGGCACCCTCCTCGGCATCATCACCAACCGGGACCTCCGTTTCATCGACGCCGCCGACTTCCCACGCCTCCGCGTCCGCGAGGTCATGACCCCCATGCCGCTCATCACGGCGCCCGAGGGCGTCGCCTCGGCGG
>Ga0075518_1000182_pt1 | contig 12023 bp, 9 predicted proteins | sample NGEPerA_2_FD_76970 | JGI IMG/M metagenome (GOLD analysis project Ga0075518, IMG submission 76970) | Arctic peat soil microbial communities from the Barrow Environmental Observatory site, Barrow, Alaska, USA - NGEE PermafrostAB136-A | ecosystem: Environmental > Terrestrial > Soil > Wetlands > Peat...
CATCCACCCGCCGCCCCAACGCGGTGACCCGGTCCAACAGGGCCAGCAGGCCGCCGTCGTCCATCTGACCCACCAACACCGACACGTCGTCCGAGTCGAGCAGACCGAACGGCGGCAACGCCCCCACCCACACCTCACCCAACACCGCCGCCGCGGTGTTGATGCTGATCAGCGGGCCATCCATGAATCAATCCTCCCGCCAACCACTGACACCAACCCCCACCCAGACGCCCCTATCCACACCCCACCGAAGTGCTCTATGTCACACTCTTGAGGTGTGAGGATCGCGCCGCGCAACCGTGCCTCCGGGAGGGCTCTCGGGGCTCACGTCGCATCACCGGGGAGCAGGTCGGCAAGTCGGGCCGAACGGTGGCCATGCCCAACGATAGCCAGACCCATGCGTGATGAACTCTGGCTGGCAGCCTTGCCCGGCGGTCCAGCCCGGGACTACCGTGCCGCATGGGCAGACTGACCTACACGATGAACGTTTCCCTCGACGGCTACGTCGAGACCCCCGACCACTCCCTCGACTGGGCACCCGTGGACGAGGAACTCCACACCTGGTTCAACGACCGCTCTCGCAGTATCGAGGTGTCCCTCCTGGGCCGGCACATGTACGAGGTCATGCGTTACTGGTCCACGGCGGAGTCCGACCCCGCGGCCACGCCCGCGATGCTCGAGTTCGCCCAGATCTGGAACCCCAAGCCGAAGGTGGTGTTCTCGATGACGCTCGAGAGCGTCCCCCCACCCTTCCGGCTGGTCCGGGGCGACGTCGTCGACATCCTCGCCGACCTGCGGCGCGAGTTCGACGGCGATCTCGACGTCGGCGGCCCGACCCTTGCCCGCGAGTTCATCAGCCTCGGGCTCGTGAATGACTACGGGCTCGTGGTGCACCCGGTGGTGCTGGGCGGCGGAACGCCGTACTGGCCGCGCCTCGCCGGCCCTTTCCACGTGCGGCTCGCGGAGACCCACCGCTTCGCGTCGGGCGCCATTTACCTCGGCTACCGGCGGGATTGACTCATACTGCTGCATCCCACGGCGCCGCTGCCGGCGGCACCACCCACCCTTGTGGAGATACCCCAACGGGTAGATGTTTCAGCGATCCGACGGGATCCGGGTGATCACGGGGCGTCGTGGCCGACGAGGCCTCGCCGGTGCCCGCTTCGACGTCCGGCACCTGTTCGTGGACACCTTCCCGTACCAGTACGAGGTGGTTGCGAAGGAGGTCAGACGGAGGCGGCCAGATGCCATCATGGTCGACGCCCCGTTCACCGGCGCGATCCCGATCGTGATCGGCGGTCCGGGGTGGACCGGGCACAACCCCCCGGTGCTGGCCGTGGGAGTCAGCCCCCTCCTACTCTCCAGCCGGGACGCCGCGCCCTTCGGATCCGCGTTGCCGCCCATGCGCGGGCCGGTGGGCCACGCACGCAACGCGGTCCTCAACCTCGTGACCGAGCGGGTGTTCTTCGCATCCCACCAGCGCTCCGTGAACCGACTCCTCAAGGAACACGCCGGTGCACCGCCACTCGGCTTCTATGGTGGCCCGACCTGGACTCCGGGCGACCCGTCGTGCTCGTCACCCAGTGCCCGGTCGACATCTCAGATCTGGATCGTCTCATCGGCCCCACGCTCCGCGGACTTATCGACGACGATGTCCTCGTCGTCGCGACAACAGGCGGACCTCCCGCCATTGTCGCAGCGCAGGGACTCGGGAATCCGAGCTTCGTGGCTCATCTTCTCGATGTCCATGATGCTGGGCATCGTGCACCCCGCCGCCCAGATCATGGCGCCTTACTTGACCATGCGGGTCACCACCGCCCCGCCGGACGGGATCATCACCCTGAGCCTGCAGGCGATCTTCTTCGCGTTCTTCCTGCCGAACTTCGCCTCCCTCGGCTCCGTGCTGCCGTTCGTCGGCATGGTGTTCATGGCGGCCGGCATGTCGAACGGCACCGTCCATCCGCCGCTCATCACCGCGGCCGCGATGGGCAGCATGGCTTTCGGCAAGATCTGGTCCGTCACCGGCGCCGCGTACATGCTCGGCATGGCGGTCGGGGCACCGATCTGGGGCCTCTTCTACGATCCCCCGACCAAGTCGTACACCGTCGGCTTCATGCTCGCGCCCGTCGCGCTCGTGATCTTCGTCGTCGGGTCAGTGATCGGCATGAACGCCGGCAAGCGGCGGCACATGGCACTGTACGAGGAGGAACTCGCCGCGTGGGAGGCGTCGCAGCGGAGCGCAGCGGTCCCGGCGTCCTGAGGCACGCTCCCCACCGGCCCGGCTTGCGTAGTCGCTCCGCGGGCGGCGTTCAACGGCGCACGTCGAAGTGGCGCCGACATCGGGCCTGGTAGGACTCGACCCCTCCAACGTGCGCGGCGGTCGGAACGCTGGCGTCGCCGACGTCGTCGTCGCGAACGCGCTGGTGGAACGCGGCGTCGTCCCCGCACACGGCGCACACAGCGGTGAGCTTCGTGACGTCCTCGGCGAGGGCCATCAGCGCGGGCAGGGGCTCGAATGGCCGGCCGTCGAAGGTGACGCACAGCCCGGCAACGACCACCGTTACCCCAGCGAGCGCGGTCTCACCGACTGCCGGGACGAGGTCCAGCCCGAAGAACTGCGCCTCGTCGATGGCGAGGAGATCCAGCTCGCGGCCCCGGATCAGCCGGACCAGTGAGGCGACGTCTGGCACCGAGTGCGACGGCACGCTCAAACCGGAATGCGAGGCGACCTGCCCTGCGCCGTGACGCTCGTCCAGGGCGTGCGTGACCACTTCCACGGCCAGGCCCGCGAGCTGCGCGCGGCGCACCCGCCGCAGCAGCTCCTCGGACTTGCCCGCGAACATCGGGCCGCAGACCACTTGGAGGCGGCCATGGAACGTTCCGTGCATGTCCCAGAGCCTAAGCCCGAACATCGACGACTTCGGCGGCTCAGGGCGCGCATTCTCAGCCGGTGGCCTCCGGCACGAGGATCCACGCCACGGAGAAGCCGTTGGCGTCGGTCTTCGGCACGAGCTTCACCAGCCCCGCGTTCCGGAAGCGGACCACTTGGGCGTGTTCATCGCCCGCGACGAGCAGTGAAACGAGCCGGTCCAGGAACGGCAGGTGCCCGACGACGGCGAGCGCGACTTCCGGCGTCGCCTCGGCTTCTCGGCGGAGCGACTCCGCGACCGGGCCGACCGGGTCCGACGGGCCGAGACCCGCCCTTTCCTCGAGAGCGGCGCCGACGGCGGACGCGAGGATGGCAGCGGTCTGCTCCGCGCGCAGCTTGCCGCTGTGCACGCACCGCTCCACCTCGATACCGAGCGCCCGCGCCCGCGCGGCAACCCGCTCCACCGCTTCGCGCCCGGCAGGAGTCAACGGCCGCGCCGGGTTCTCATCCTCCGGCGTGGCCACCCCGTGCTGCATGAGGTAGAGGTCCATCCAACTCCCGTCCTGCGCGCATCCGCGTGGTTCGAAGAAGCACGCCCTGTCTCAGTGGCTGCTCGCCAGGGCCGCCTCGGGCACGCCCTCCTCACGGTACTCGTAGCTCTGGAACACCGCACCATGCGATCGTCCTGTAGATCGGCCGGTAATCCGTGGTACGCCCCGCCACCGTGATGGTGTGGATCGGGTCAGAACGCCGCGAGTTGACGATCACCACGGCGACGATGAGCAGGAACATCGGTATCGCCGCCCCGTAGTGCGCCTTCTGCAGGAAGTTGTCGCGAAGGGGCCAGTTCTCGCTGAAACCGAACCACACGAGGAAGACCGTCCAGATGCCGAGCGAAGCGAAGAAGCCCCAGCGAGTCCAGCTGTCCGGAGGGCCTCCTCGGGACGCGGTGATGTTTCGTGCCCGCCTACATCCGTCCGCTGTTCGAGGAAAAGCCGGCCGTCATCTGGCCGTACATCATGAGGCCGCGGCGTTCGAGTTCGCGGAAGTGTTCCCACGTGGCCCAGTCGCCCACGAGGTTCGAGTTGGCGATGAGCACGCGCGGCGCCCACTCATGGGTGCGGAACACCCCGACGGGCTTGCCGGACTGGACGAGCAGGGTCTCGTCCGCGGCGAGGGTCTTGAGGGTCCGGACGATGGCGTCGAAGGCCTCCCAGCTTCAGGCCGCCCGGCGCACGGACCGGGCGTGGGCCGTGGGGCGTGGTGGGGAGGGACATCGTTGGCTCCCTCCGGGGGTGGACGCCGAGGTGCGCATCCAGTCACCATCGTGTCCCTCCCGCGATGGCGGGTCCAGCGGTTCGCGGTCATGGACCACATCCTCGGCTCGTGCGACGATCATCCCCACAGATCCATCCGAGGAGTCACATGAAGCACCTCGTCGTCGGCGCGGGGGCCGTCGGCCGTTCCCTCGCCACCCTCCTCGCCGCCCGCGGTGAGAGCGTCGTCCTGGCCAGCCGGTCCGGCCGCGGCGTGGCGGTCGACGGCGCCCGGCGGCTCGCCGTCGACGCCGCGGATCCCGTCGCGTTGACCGCCGCCGCGGACGGGGCGACCGCCATCCACAACTGCATCAACCCCCCGAATTACGCGAAGTGGCCCGAGCTGTGGCCGCCTGTCTCACACGCGCTCCTCACAGCTGCGGAACGGTCCGGTGCGGTGCTGGCCACCGTCTCCAACCTGTACGCCTATGGCCCGGTTGACTCCCCGATGGTCGAGGGGGCGCCGGACGCGGCCACGGACACCAAGGGTCGCGTGCGCGCCACGATGTGGGCCGAGGCGAAGGCGGCACACGACGCGGGCCGCGTCCGCGCGGTCGAGCTGCGTGCCTCGGACTACATGGGCGCCAGCGTCGGGGACGGCTCCCACGTCTGCCGCGTCGCCCCGCGGGCGCTCGCCGGGAAGCCGGTCCGGGTGATCGGCTCGGCCCACCAACCCCATACCTGGACGGATGTCCTCGACGTCGCCCGCGCCCTCGACGTCGTCGCCCGCGAGGAGCGGGCATGGGGCCGCGTGTGGCACGCACCGTCGAACCCGCCCCGGACGCAGGCCGAGGCGGTCGCGGACGTGTGCGCCGCCGTCGGGCGGCCGGGTGTCCGGGTGACCGCCTACCCGGGATGGGCCCTCGCGGCGCTCGGTGCGGTCTCGCCCATGATGCGCGAGGTGAAGGCCATGGACCACCAATTCACGCGGCCGTTCGTGATGGACTCGAGCGCGATCGCACGGGAGTTCGGGCTGGAGCCGACGCCGTGGGCGAAGGTGTGCGAGCGTACCGCCCGGTCCGCGCTGGGTGAAGCGAAGGCGTAGTCAGCGCCCGGTCCACGACAACCCCGAAATCCAGCCACAGCGTGGTGCGAAACGGCTCCCGTGACAATCCTCACCAGAATGTTTCCGGCGGCGGCGAAAGCAACGGAAACCGATGGCAACACGGCGGCAACCGGCGTCATAGGGCCGACAACAATTGGCAATCGTTGGCAACAAGGGCTTCCGCGATGCCGTTGTTGCCGGTAGTTTCCAGTTCAGCAGCCCCGCACATTTGGAGTGCGGACGCTACCAACCGTGAAAGGGAATCCCCAAGCATGGCGATGACCAGCCCGCCCCAGGTTGCCACCCAACAGCCTGCCTCCGTCCGGCCGTTCGGCTGGCGTGACAAGATCGGGTACGCCTTCGGCGACCTCGGCAACGACATGACCTTCATGATCCAAGCCTTCTTCTTCCTGGTGTACTTCACGAGGGTGATCGGCATCGACCCCGCGCACGTCGGCGCGCTGCTGCTCGGTGCGCGCATCATCGACGCGTTCACCGACATCGGCGTGGGCCGGCTCGTCGACACGATCAGGCCTGCCCGCGACGGGAAGTTCAAGCCGTGGATCCGGCGCATGGCCATCCCCGTTGCCCTCGCATCGGCGCTCATGTTCCAGAGCTTCATCGTGGATTGGGGCTACGGCGCCCGTCTGGCGTGGATGATCGGCTTCTACTTCCTCTGGGGCTCGATCTTCTACACCTCGATCAACATCCCCTACGGCTCGATGGCGTCCGTCATCTCCGACAAGTCCGAGGAGCGTGCGACGCTCTCAGTGTGGCGCTCGACCGGTGCGCAGGTCGCGTTCCTGGCCGTCTCCACCTTCCTCCCGCCGTTCGTCTTCCAGGGCTCCGAGGTCAACGCCGGCCGGTTCAGCCTGGCCGCGATCGTCATGGCGGCGGCCGCCGTCGTGTTCTACGCGGTGCTGTATTTCAACGTCGAAGAGCGCATCCAGGTGGCGCCGAAGGTCGCCGGTGAGCGCCAGAGCTTCGGCCAGCTCATGAAGTCGCTGGCCACCAACCAGGCCCTCCTCGCGATCGTGGTCGGTGCGCTGCTCCTCCTGCTCGGCAACCTGCTCAACGGTGCGGTCCAGTCGTTCCTCTGGCTCGACTACTTCGGCAACGGCGCCCTCCAAGGGGTCGCGAGCCTCGCCGCGACGCTGCCCGCGTTCCTCCTCATCCCCGTGGCCGGGTGGCTCACCAAGAAGTTCGGCAAGACCGAGGTCGGCACCTTCGGCGTCATCCTGTACGTGGGCATGATGCTGCTGCAGTACTTCCTGCACACCACCAACCCCATCCTGTTCATCGTGATCAACTCGGTGGCCATGTTCGGCCTGGCGATCTTCAACTTCCTCATCTGGGCGTTCATCATCGACGTGATCGACTTCCAGGAGGTCCGGACCGGCGAGCGCGACGACGCCACCGTGTACGCCATCTACTCGTGGGCCCGGAAAATGGGCCAGGCCGCCGCCGGTGGCCTTGGCGGGTTCGCCCTGGGCTTCATCGGCTACCAGTCCTCCAAGGCAGGTGAGGCTGCCGTGACGCAGACCCCCGAGACCATCGAAGGCATCTGGCCCTGGCCACGCTTGTCCCGGCGGTATTCCTTGCCGGCACCGCGGTCTGCCTCCTCTTCTGGTACCCGCTGAAGAAGAAGCAGGTCCTCGAGAACACCGCGATCCTGCAGGAGCGCCGCGGCGTCACCGCCTGACGCATCCAACCGCAACAGCGGGAGTGCCCCACCGGGGCGCTCCCGCTGTTGCACTGTCCGCTACCCAGCGTCCGGAGTCGGCGAGACGTTGACGCCCCAGTCACCGCCGGCCCGCGCCACACACCATGCCGTACCCCCCGACTGGTGGCGGCGAACCCGCCGGCGCTGAACTTTGCGCAGAACTTCATGGACGAGGAAAGAGCAACGAGGGGTCTTGGCCTCTCCTTCGGTTCGGACCTCGCCAACCCCGTCCGGTCGGCCGTCGCGGAGTCTCGGGTTCACTTCCCACGGCGAAACGCTTTGGGCAAACACCGGGACCTTTGCCCTTTGTGGCCGAGCAGGTGCAGCGGTAACGTCGCTGTGCGGCCGTACCCTCACGCCCGTCCGGGCTCACGAGGGTGGGGGGCCAACGGAGGGAACGGCCATGAGGCCACATCACCGTCTCGTCCGGTCCACCATCGTGGTGGGCGCGACTCTCGCCCTGATGGCGACAGCATGCTCCAGTCCAGGGTCCGACTCGACTTCGGAGGCCATCGACCAGGACCCCATGACGACCGTCAATGCGAGCCTGGAGTTCACGTCGGACGGCACGGAGCGGGACGGGCTGCGCTGGCTGGAGGAGTCCACCCAGACCGCCCGGTGGGAGTTCGCGGACTTCCCGGACGATCTCACAGATCTCGTCCTCGATGCGGCTGCAGTCGTCGAGACCGACGCCGCAGCGGGCGGCACAGTGACAGTCGGGCTGACGTACGGGCAGGGGAAAACGGCCCTTGGGTCCGTCGAGCTCGATCTGCCGGTCACAGGGCCCGCGCGTGACGACCAGGTGTTCGCATCAGGGTCGTTCACGATCGCCGAAGCCGACCTCCCCGACGACCTCGCCACGCTTTGGGTGGCCGCCACCGGCTCGGAGTCCACGCCTATCGGCGTCGCGGCCGAGAGCATGCTGTTCCAGCCGTTGCGACTGACACCGGGAATCGACCAGGGCGACGCAATCCCGGCGACCATCGCCGAGGCGTCGGCGGCGGAGACCACCGGGACGTCCGAGAGCCCGGGTCTCGCGTCGGCACCTTCACCGACCACCTCGCCCGCCCCTGCTCCGACCCCCGTGAGTGGCTCCTTCACCACAAATGGTGACAGCATCTCCGGCTGGTACTGGCTCCGTGACTCCGCGGGGGGTCACTACGCCCGCTGGGACTTCGCCACGGTGCCGGCGGCCGGGTCGTCCGTCGTCGTCACGTTCTCGATGCTCGCAACGGACAGAGTGAGCGGTGGGCCCGGCGTGGACGCGCGCTTCTATCTCACCTGGGGCTTCACGGGCGCCGACGGCGCCGCGGTGGGGACGTCGTCCACGCGACTGGTGACCCTGGAGAACGTCTCGCCCCTGGGCGCGGCGGTGGGGTACACCTGCGAAGGTTCGGAGTCGCTCGCGATAGACCAAGTGCCGAGCGGCGCGACCGGCTTCTGGGTCCAAGCCACCCGCGTCGACCCGACAGGGGCGGCGAGCGCGGTCAGCGAACACGTCGCCTTCAACGCCACCGCTGCGACCCTCTCGTCGGAGCCTGGCGGCGGCGGGACCACTGACGGGGAAGATGGGACCGACGGCGACACCGGCTCGTGCGCGACCGACGAGATCGCCACCGCGTCCTTCACCTCGAGCGGGAAGGCCACCGGGCGGGTCGCCGGGACGCACCCCGGGTGGTATTGGCTGCCCGCAGACTCCTCACACCCCCGGAAGCAGAGCGGGACGTGGCTGTTCACCACCCGGCCCGCGTCCTCCGGCCGGATTCTGATCAGCGTCCCGGTCGAAGCGCCCGCGGGCTCGACGGCGACCCCGACTGCCGCGGCGTTCGTCACCTACGGGGTGGTCAACCCGGATGCCGGCAGCGGCGTCCAAGAGACCGTGCGCGTCGACCTCGTCACGACGGCGACCTTCGGCACCCTCACGGGGTACTCGGGAGCGGCCGAGATCGTCCTTCCCGATGCCGACCTCGACGAGGCCGTCTCCGGGTACTGGGTGCGCCTGAGCCTCGGTGACCCGCTCGCGACCCGGCCGTCGGTGACGACGGCGGGGCTCGGTGTCGCGCAGCCAAGCGTCACGGTCTGTCCCGACACCTCCGCGACCACGGCTCTCACAGGCGGGACAGGCACACAGGCTGCCGTAACAGCGAGCTTGGACGCACAGGACCGGGCCATCGACGCCAGTGCGTCGATCTTCGGTGACCCCGCCACGGACCCCGACGGCGACGGCCTGAACCAGGACTTCGAGGACGCCGCTATCAGGCTCGCCAACCCGGTCATCCAGGTGGACGAGGAGGAGATGTGGCTGCACTACTTCGACGAGTACCCGACCGTCAACTTCGCCGAGGCGACACTCTGGCCCTCGTTGGCCGACCCCCAGTACGTCGTAATCGGCTTCCTCAACGCATGGGCGTATGACGCCGGCGGCGGCGTGCAGCAGCCCGCGAACGTCGTCTTCGAGGACCACCGCGGCGACTCCGAGCGCATCTTCACCGCCTGGAGAGTCGTCGACGACCAGCGGATCGAGCTCGAGTGGGTGAACACCTCCGCACACCACAGCTACACCGATCACTCGGGGGTGTGGAACGTCAACCACCAGCAGTGCAACGTGGCGAATACCGCCCTGGTGAAGATAGACGCGCCGTTCTCCGCCGAGTACGGATTCACCGAGGTGATGTGCGACGTCCTCGAGTTCACCGATGACGGCCATCTCCTGATCTACACCTCCGCGAACAAGCACGCGATGTACCCGGGCAACGGCCTGTGCAACTCCGTCAGTCTCGGCCGCTCCGCAAACGGCACCTCCGTCCTCGGGGAGAACTGCGGCTGGGACCCCGGCTGGCTCGGAGACCAGTGGGAGAACTCCGACTTTGACGACGACGACGAGTACATCGAGGACGGCCGCTGGCTCTTCAACGCCTACAACGTGGGCGAACCCGGGTATCCCCTGATCGACGACCTCGACAACAGCGTGGGCTGGCAGCGAGTCAGCGAGGCCGAGACTCAGGCGCTCGTGGGCCTGTTCATGGGGGAGGCCGTCTGGTCCGGCCGTCAGGAGGACAACGACGAGTGCCGCGGGTCGACCTGCTTCTGCGGCGGATTCGACGAGGGTGACGAGATCGCGCTCGATTGGCGGGATGACCCGGAGATGCCGGTCGACTGCTCTGGCCGCCTCGGCACCAAGTACGAGGAGTGGGATCCCATCTTCGAGAGAGCCCTCGCCTCGGTTTACCGGGTCACGCTGCGCACCGGTGACATCGACGGCGCCGGGACGGACGAGCGCATCGTCATCGACCTCCTCGACGCCTCGGACATGTCGATCGCGGCGAAGGGCTACGAGGGCGGCCTCGAACGCGGGCACACCGATGTCGTGTACGTTCCCTCCCGCGAGTGGACGAATTCCGGCACGCTGGTCATGCCCGCCGAAGTCGCCGCGGTCCGGATCACCCGAACAACGGGCAACGACGACCGCAACCCCCGCTGGTACCTCGCGGACGTCAGAGTGGAGAACCTGGCCACCGGGAGCAGCAAGACGTTCACCGCCAACACGTGGATCAACGCGGGTCGCTACAACGGGTGGCACTCCAACTGAGTCGCGCCGGCGGCGCGGCCGCCAGCGCCAGCCCGACGACGCCGTCGAGCGGCACCGTCTCCGGCTCCCCGTTCTTCACCCGGTAGATCCGACGGCGTCAACGCTTCCGGTAGAGCTTCTTCGTCTGGTACACCGGCTCGCTCGCTTCGCTGACAGCTTCCGTGGAGAGTCACGCGTTTCCACTCCATGCCTCGCCCCACGGCACGTACCCAGCAAGATCCGGGATGAGCGCCATACTGACGGGCTCAGGCGAAGCGGTGCTCATCTTCCAGTCTCCCTCAGCCCACACGAGGTCGTAGACCCCTGAGCCGAACACCGTCCCCTCCGGCATCGAAAGTCGCACCGCAATGTCGACATGGGCCGCGACGCCGCTGTACTGCAATATCCGGAACCCCACGATGTTCGATCTGGTGTCGGATTGATCCGCTGGGGTGCCGTCGTTCGCGATCAACGTGGAGCGGTAGGGCCCGTCAGCCGTGGCGTACTCGATCCACTCCGCAACCGCCTCGCCGTTGCTGCCCTGGACCACCGCGTTGGCCGCAGCGAAGAGGGCGCCCTCGGGCGTGTGCTGGAAGCAGTAACGGAACCCTTCGGGGGCGATTCTGCCCGGCCCGTGATCACGCGAGACCGGGTAGGCGGTTGTTCCTTGGTACCTCCACTCGGCCTCCGGCGCAGTCGTCAGCCTTCCGGAGTCGGCCAGTCCCGGTATTCCACACAAACTCCCGGGGCCGTCGCCCGCCTGCGCCGGCACGGCACCGGACTCAGGCGACCACTCGTCCGCACCCGTGGCGCCACGGACAGCGAGCACGGCACCAATGAGTATCGAGATCACCACTACCGCGCCCACGAGCACCGCGCTTGTGCGGGACAGTGATGACTTCCCCAGACCCATGTGCCTGCCTCCTTCTGTCGAACTGTGGGCAACACTAGCTCCGCAGGGAAACGCCCCACGGAGTCAATCCACAGGCTGTGGATCTGAGGTCCTTGCAGCGGCGTGACTGCAAGGCGCAGGACGACCCGGGCGCGGGGTCAGTCCCGGGTCAGTCCAGCAGCTTCCGCTCGTGCCCGCGAGGGCAGACCCCCCGCGTCTGGTCGGGAAATCCCTCGTCGTCGACGTCCCAACTGGTCCAGTGCGCGCCACAGTAGACCGCCTCGCACTGCGGGCACCAGAACGGCGCGAACTCCGGGTGGAGGAAGTGCAGGAAGCCCGCGTCGCGCAACGTCAACCCATCCGCCACCGGCTGCCACGGGTACTCGAGGTGCGTCACCCTGCCCCAGGGCGAGTCGACGACGAGTGAACGCTGCGTCCCGTCCCGCGCGATGCCGACCCTGCCGGCGACGGCAGCGTCGAGGACGCAGTGGAACTCGACCATTTTCAGGCCCGGATCCACCATCCCCCGATAGTAGGGCTCGCGGGGGCGCGGCAGCCCCGTCGCAGCCTTCACCGGCGGCCGGGGTCCGGCCTCGGGCGGCCGGGGGAG
>Ga0075518_1000183_pt1 | contig 12008 bp, 11 predicted proteins | sample NGEPerA_2_FD_76970 | JGI IMG/M metagenome (GOLD analysis project Ga0075518, IMG submission 76970) | Arctic peat soil microbial communities from the Barrow Environmental Observatory site, Barrow, Alaska, USA - NGEE PermafrostAB136-A | ecosystem: Environmental > Terrestrial > Soil > Wetlands >...
ATACTATGGCGTCTTCGGTTCTGTGGCCGCGGGCTGCATGCAGATGTGCGGCTCTCACGCCCACGACGTCACCGAGGCGCTCTGCGACGAGGCCGTACGGCACTACTTCGTGACCAATGCGCCGGACCCGGACATGAAGACGCTCAAACTGGCGAGCGACGCGTCGTGTCCGTTCAACGTCGAATATGAGATTCGCACTGCCGCAAGCCATGAACCGGGTGACTTCGGCCAGGAACTCAACAACCTCATGCAGGAGCTGGAACACGATGTCGCGCAGAAAGAAGTGGACCGCCCGGACGTGCAGGCAGTGGTGACAGACGGTCCCATCCCCTACGAACATCGCCTGGCCGCCGGGACCGGCAAACTGGCCGGTATCATCAAGAACGTGCAAGAAGCCTACCTGAAGGGTGAGCAGTTTGCCACGGTCCTCTCGCTTAAAGCCGCCGAACGCACCCCGATCTTCGAGATCCGCTATCCGGAAAGCAGCGGAAGCAGCAAGATGAGCTTCTTCCTGCGCCTCCGAGCCGTCACGCCCTTCGCAAGTCAGATGGCCAACCTGGTCCGCATCGAGCTCCCCGTCATGGGACTCACTGAGGCGGTCCACCTGGCCAATCTCGCCTCCGCCATCGCCGTCCACTACTCCAGCAACCTGTGGGGCGATACCAGGGCACCGCAGAACCTGTATCCCGTGGGGGCACTCGAGACCGCGCTGAAGAACCGGCTTGGAGACCAGCGCTTCCTGCGGAGTGTCATCATGCGAACGCTTGCCGAAAGCGACTCTGCTCCGAGTCCAGCACCATCCACCCAATCTCAAGACTAACAGGAGGATACCCATGTTTGTACTGACACCCGATCTCTGGCAAATCGTGCTCCGGACGACTATCGTCTACGTCCTTGTTCTGGCAGGTCTGCGCGCATCCGGGAAACGTGAGATGGGAGAACTCGCGTCGTTCGATTTCGTCATGATCCTCCTGCTGGCCAACGCAGTGCAGAACGCAATGACCGGGCCGAACACATCGGTCTCGGGCGGTATCGTCGCAGCCGCGACCTTGCTCGTACTCAACTACAGCATCTCAGCGCTGGCACATCGCTACCCGCGCTTGCGGCGCATCGTCCTGGGCCAGCGCACAACCTTGATTGAACAGGGCATACCACAACTGGACACGCTGGAGCGGGAGCACATCGACGAGGATGAAATCATGACCGCCGCGCGGGGACATGATATTCTGAAGATCAGCGACATCAGGACGGCCTGGCTCGAGGTCGACGGCAACATCACGTTCCAGACGATGAATGGACGCCATATGCGTGTTCCGCAGAAGAAGAAGGTACGGAACCTCAAGAACCAGTGATCATGAGCCGCTCGTCGCACGGGCAGGTGAGACACGCAGAATTGGAAACAGGCTCTACGTTGCTATTTGTAGAACAAGGCAAACAAAACGCCGGCCACAAGAATATTGATGAACGTAATTGGGACAACCGCCTTCAGGTAGTCTTTCCATTCCACATCGACTCCCGCCTTGGACAGTATTGAAAGTCCAATAACGTTTGCTGATGCACCAATCGGCGTGAAGTTTCCTCCTACGTCCGTCCCAAAGCTTACGATCAGTCCCATGCTCAACAACGATACAACGCCTGCTGGTGCAAGAAGCTTCACGACGGGCACCATGGATGCTGCGAAGGGAACGTTGTCGATAACTCCCGACAGGATGCCTGACATCCAGAGAAGAATTCCTTTCGTAAGCAGGCCACTTCCATTTGCAAGGTGTGCGATACCCTTACTAATCGACGCAATGACGCCCGTCTTTTCCAACGAACCGATTATTATAAAGAGCGTGGTGAAAAACATAAGGACTTCCCAATCAATAGACTCCCAAATATGCGCAACCTTCTTCCCGTTGAGCACAAGCCCCAGAGAAGCGCCTATGAGTCCTGCGTATGCGACTGGCAAATTCAATTTTTCATGCAGTATCAGCAAAACTATTGCCAGAACAAAACTGACAATTGACACTATCATCATATAAGCGTCTTTTACATGCTCTCTGGGGTTCAGGTTCTTTAAGTAATCTGCATCAACGTTTTCCGAGTCTCTAAACATTTTTCTATAGAAGAGAACAAAGTACAACGTATTCAAAATCAGAATTGCAATTGAAATTGGCGCAAGGTACTTGATAAACTGGGTGAGGGTGATCCCGAGGCCTGTCCCAATGATGATGTTTGGAGGGTCTCCCATGAGTGTTGCACTACCTCCGATATTTGCCGCAGTTATCTGTGAAAGTACAAATGGGACTGGACTCATCTTCAGTTTTTTGGCAATTGTTATTGACAAAGCAGTCATAAAGAGAAGGACTGTAATGCTATCCATAAATGCTGCAAGCAATCCAGTAAAAAGAGCAAACGCAATCAAAATGTTAATGGGTACGCCTTTGGTAAACTGTAGAACTTTAACGCTCAGGAAATCAAAAAAACCGCTGTCTGTTAACATCCGTACCAAAATGAACATTCCAAAGATAAGTCCAATTGCATCCCAGTTAACCTGGGTAACAATTTCTCGTGGCTCAAGAACACCAAGTATGACAAGCAGGAAGGCTCCCACCAGCGAAACGCTTGAGCGTGGCAGGACGTTGAAAATGATGAAAGCATAGACAACGACGAATATCACTAGAGAAATAAGTTGAGGACTCATAAATATAGGTTGTCTCCTTTAGATTAGTCGCAAACCAACAGGAAAGGTTTTGGAAGAAATGCCACCATAAGTCTAACTTGAGGGTCAAGTGCAAGAGGACGGAATATGAATCTCAACTTATAACTCTTTCTTGGAGAGCCTCTGCTTCCGATGATTATGTCTGCGTTTGAGGCTTGAGAGATAACTGAAGAGACTTCTTTCCCTCGCTCAGCAAAACTGAAGCTTCCCTTTGCTTTCGATTTTGCCAAGATTTCCCGAACCCTTGTCTTGACACTCTCTTTATCATCGCCCAATATAAGAACGTCGACAGTGCTCTTCCATTTAGTAGCAACTTCGCCTGTTATCTTGGTTGCAAGTTCAGAATATTTGCTCCCAGTAGTAGGATGCAGAATTCTTGGACTAGAGTTGGGCTTCAAATCTTCCCCAAGAAGCAAAACGGGGATACCGGAGTGCATGATCATGGAGAATGTCGTTTTGCCAAGCTTAATTTTGTTGGCAGTTACTCCTGCATGGGTTTCCATAACAATAAGATCAACCCCATTGTCTCGGGCAAAAGAAAGGACCTCACTTACGGGATCTCCGACCTCAGTCTTTGTTGTGAATTGAATCGACTTCTTTTCGAGAAGACCTTCAAGCATCAAAAGCGTTTCCTGGCTCAATTGGTTCATTTCCTTGTAAACTGCCTTTGTATAGTAACCTGAAAACGAGCCGAGATTGATAATACTAAAGAGGTAAAAAAAGGCATCAGGGAACAGTGTCGTGGTATATTCAACTACATTTTTCATGGCTTCGGAGTTATCAACAACTATGAGAACCTTTTTAAACATATAATCGGCCTCCTTACATAGCTATTACCCAAGGCGAGCAATTTTTCAGGATGCGCGGAAATCTTAGACTCTTCTGAGCAAATTGCAAGTTTCTTGAGTACACTCTATTGGCTCCATCTCCGTCATGTTTAGGATTGCCTTACTCCTTTGTATTCGTCCTCCTTGTTTCTTATGAATCACTCCTCTGCAACCCACGCTCCACTTTAGAGAGCTTATTCTGGGTAATGGCATGAGAATTCGTAATGTCGTTTGCAGCCGTCCGCGCGATGAGATATACTAACCAGATAATCATGTGACTGGAGGAAAATGCCGCATTCAGAACAGCCGAATGTTTACAGCATGCATGGACCGGGCCGTATCCGGCTCTCAGTGTTCCCATGAAGCCCGCAGCACTGCACATTACGGCACGGCAGGCAACCGACTTCGCGCTGGCACGAGGCGGCATTTCGCAGCCATTCCACGATCCGCTTGCGGCTGTCCATGCCATGATCGCCATCCAAGCGCAGTATGCCGCCTCCGTCCCATTTGCCATCCACGCACGCTGCCCATCGGCCCCATACACGTGGACCGACCGTGCGCTGGCTCGCGAGCGGTCGCTCGTCAAGACGTGGTGTCTGCGCGGCACCCTGCATGCACTGACAGCCGACGACCTCGCCCTCATGGTTGGTTCATTCGGCGAACGGTACCATCTCGCGATCGAGCGGGTGATGCTGCGCATGTGTGACATGGATACAGCTGCATGGTATCGTCTCGAGCAGGACACCCTGCATGCGCTGACAGCAGGACCTCTGGACCGCACGGCACTCCACGCAGCTGTTCCACGGCTCCGGGACGTGCCGTGGGCAGGCTGGGGTGAAGACGTGAAAGGACTTGCCTACCAGGGTGACCTCTTGATGGTCGGCAGCAAGGGCGCACGACCCGTCTTCGCCCGCCGCGACAACTGGCTGCCCGACCTGCGCTTCCGTCCACGCACGCGCATCAAATCCCTTGAAGAGTTACTGGTCCGTTACCTTCGGACGTTTGCCCCGGCGACTCTCACTGACTTCGCACACTGGACAGGTCTGCCCATAGCAACGGTGCGCGAGACGACCACTCGGGCGACCAGGCTGGTGGTGTCGGTAGCCGTCGAGGGCCGCAACTCGTCCCTGCTGGCCTTGGCAGAAGACGTCGACGTCCTCCAGAAACCCCTGCCCGACGCTCCCGTGGTCACGCTCCTGCCCAAGTTCGACGCCCTGCTCCTTGCCTGGAAGGATCCGTCTCGCGTACTGGACGGCGGAGACCGTGGCGCCGTGTTCCGCCCGGCAGGCCAGATCGAGGCTGTCATTCTTCTGCGCGGACACGCGGCGGCAACCTGGCGTGTGAAGCAGACGCCGAGCAGCGTGCACATCACGGTCACGCCCGTCCAGCGCGTAGGTGTCGTTGCCCGGCGACAGGTCGAGGCCGCGTTCGAGTGTCTGGGCGCCTGGACAGGAGCGCGCAGCACAACAGTGACTTGGCAGGACTAACTTAGTGGAACAGGCGCGCGATGTTTCCGACCACGACGCCGACCCACAGGAAATCGGCGTCGCTCCAGATGGTGTTCACTGCATTCAGTGGGGACCTGAGCAGAGGCAGCAGCATTACCGGCAGGATACTGATGATGATCCCGTTGGCAAACCCGCCCATGACCGCGCCCTTGCGTCCGCCAGTCGCATTGCCGAAAATACCGGCTGTCGCACCGGTGAAGAAGTGCGACACGAGTCCAGGGATAATGACTTGCAGGTGAAGCACCTGCAGGAGAAACATACACAGGACGCCGGCTGCCAGTGACGATAGGAATCCGATCATTATTGCCGTCGGAGCTCTTGGAAACGTGACAGGAACATCGAGAGCCGGTATGGCGTTGGGGACGATCTTTCCCCGATCCCCCGGAAAGCCACAGTAATCTCAACCAGAATCATGTTGACGCCCGCGATGACGATTGCCATGCCGGCAGCGAAAGTCATAGCCTGCACAAATGCGAAGACCACTGGATGCAGGGTGACGCCCAGCGTATCCTTCACAAAGGCAGGACCTGCCTTGAGGGTCACCACCATGAAGAGGACCAGCATCACCACCCCGGAGGAGATCAGTGAATCACGCAGAAAGTCCAGTCCTTTCGGAAGTCGCATGTCCTCGGTTGACTGAGCCTTGTTGCCAAACCACTTGCCCAGCAGCCCGGCGACAATGTAGGAGAGCGATCCGAATTGACCTATGGCAACATCATCACCTCCCATCACCTGCCGCGTGAACGGCTGAGTCAGGGCAGGCATGAGCGTCATAAGGATGCCCAGGATCACCGAAGCAACAACGGTGACCCAAATGCCGGACATGCCGGCGCCCATCAGAACGGCAACCAGCACAGTTCCCATATAGAGCATCAGATGACCACTGAGAAAAATGTACTTCCACCTGGTCACGCGAGCCAGAAAGATATTGAGCAGGAACCCAAAGATCATCACCCATCCGGGCTGCGAACCCAAGGCTTTGACCGCAATCACAACCATCGCTTCGTTGTTGGGCAGGACCCCCTGGATGTGAAACCCGAACTGCAGCATCTGCGTCAGGTAGTTCAGTGACCCGATGATCGCACCGGCACCGATACTCAGTACTAGGAAGCCGACCAGCGTCTTGACGGTCCCCGTCAGCACTTCACTCACGGATTTGTGCAGCACGACCAGGCCGACGAGCGTGACCATACTGATCAAGACTGCGGGCGTGCCCAAAAAGTCCCTGATGAACGTGAATACTGACTGCATACCTGTCTCCTCCACGTGTCAACGTCTACAGATTGTCACCGATGAGCCCTCTGGACACAGATTTCTATTGTACAGGCCCTGTCGCCCTCGGCAACCCCAGCCCTTTCATGAGAGGAACAACTATGGAGCCAGTTCACCTCCATTTCTGGATAAGTCGACGCGCCTCTTGACTTTTGTAGTTCTTCTATTAACATTGTGCGTGTAGGTACACGCATGCTAACGGAGGAAGACCGAATGACTGTAAAAGAGATAGCCAGGCGTGCCGGTGTTTCGATCGGGACCGTCGATCGTGTTTTGCATACGCGTGGCCGAGTATCCCCCGAAACGAGACAGCGCATACAGGGTATTATAGATGCAGAAGGTTATCGACCGAATCCGCTGGCCCGGCATTTGAAACGCAACAGGGTTTTCCGGATTGGTGTGCTGATTCCCGGACTGGAAAAAGAAAGCGGGTACTGGAACCTGATCTATGATGGTATTCTCAAGGCTGCAGAAGAGCTTTCCGCTTTTTCGTTCAAAATCGAGCTATTCGACTTTGTCCGCCCGGATCGTGCCTCCCTGGTCAGTGCATTCGAAAGGATGACCGCTTCCGACTGCTGTGCATATATTATTGCGCCGATCATGCAGGAAGAAACCCTTGTGTTGCTTATGGGGCAGGAAGGCCAGCCATTATACACATTAATTGACTCGCCATTGCCCGGCGCGCGTCCTGTTTCAACTGTTGCACAGGATCCTTTTCGTGGAGGATATCTCGCCGGAAAAATGATGGATCTGGTATCGCGCTCAAATGGTCCATATGCGACTGTCCGTTCATATATCGAAGCATTCAACCTGAATGAACGTGCCCGCGGGTTTCATGCATGGTTTTCTTCCCGACCGGATGTGAAGGTTCTTGATATTGTCTGTTCCGAGCTTCACATGGACGAAACCTACCAGATTCTGGAGGATACGCTGCGCCGAAATCCCGATCTGAAGGGAATCTTCGCCGTTTCTTCTATCGGTCACAAGATTGCCGACTTTATTGATGCAAAGGGCCGAAAAAAAGATATCTCGATCATCGGATACGATCTTGTTACAGAAAATGTGCAGCATTTAGAAAATGGGAAAATTGATTGCCTGATTTCCCAACGACCGGAAGAACAGGGTCATCATGCTTTGTATCAGTTATATAGAAAGATCGTGCTTGAAGAAGAACCGACACCACAAATCGATATGTCATTTGACATCTATTTCAAGGAGAACCTACTATGATTACCTCTAACGAGCATTTTGTTGTTGGCGCCGATTTCGGAACCGATTCGGTACGAGTAGTAATACTTGATGCAGCCGACGGAAGAGTCGCCGGTTCGCATGTAGCGTATTATCCGCGCTGGAAAAAGGGTCTCTACTGCAATCCGAAAGAAAACCAGTTCCGCCAGCATCCGCTCGATTATACCGAGAGTCTCGTCGAAGCAGTAACCGGCGCAATCCGTGAAGCAGATACTGCCCGATCCGGTACCGACAAAGGTTCAATCAGCAGTAAAATAAGCGCTATCTCTGTCGACACCACAGGGTCAACGCCCGTGCTTGCGGACCGTTTCGGTACGCCTCTCTCTCTCTTGCCTGCCTTTGCGGAAGATCCCGATGCCATGTTCATACTCTGGAAGGACCATACATCAGTCCAGGAAGCTGACGAAATCAACCGAGTTTCGCGTTCCTGGGGTGGAACTGATTTTACCAAGTATATGGGCGGGGTATATTCATCGGAATGGTTCTGGGCAAAACTGCTTCACACAGTCCGCAAGAACCCGAAGGTAGCAAAGGCTGCTTACACCGGAATGGAACACTGTGACTGGATAACTGCGGTCATGACAGGAACAACAAATCCCGATGTAATAAAGCGGAGCCGCTGTGCCGCCGGTCACAAAATTATGTGGCATGCAGAATGGGGTGGATATCCGCCGCGCGAATTTTTCGACAAACTTGATCCGAAACTCTCCGATATCCGCGATTCGCTCGGAACCGATACCTGGACAACAGATGTATCTGCCGGAACGCTGACCCCCGAATGGGCACAGAAACTCGGGCTTCCCGAATCCGTTATTGTCTGTGTCGGTGCATACGATGCGCATATCGGAGCAGTCGGCGGTGGCGCCGCTCCGGGAACGCTGGTAAAGAGTATCGGAACCTCGACTTGCGACGTCATCATAGGACCGAGACCGGCCGTCGGGCAAAAGGAACACTTGATCGCCGGAATCTGCGGACAGGTAGACGGCTCCGTTGTAGCCGACTGGATCGGTTATGAAGCCGGACAGTCCGCGTACGGTGACTACTTTGCCTGGTTTCGCAATCTACTGATGTGGCCGATACAGAATCTGGTTGCATCCGATCCAGATGCGAAGGATCTCGATATCGAAAAAATTGAAAAGGCAATTCTCCCTGCCCTGGAAGAAACTGCTTCGCATATCGAGCCGACAGAATCTTCCGTGCTTGCGCTTGACTGGGTGAACGGCCGCCGGACTCCCTTCGCGAACCAGAACCTGACTGCCGCTATTACCGGGATCAATCTCGGAACCGATGCTCCGGCAATTATGCGGGCTCTGCTCGAGGCAACTGCCTTCGGTGCCCGCTCGATTATCGAATGCTTCGAGGATAGCGGAATTGAAATACAGAAGGTCGTGGCAATTGGCGGTGTGGCCCGAAAGAGCAAACTTGGTATGCAGATTCTTTCTGACGTTACAAACCGTGATATCCATGTAACAGCCGGAGACCAGTCTTGTGCAATCGGTGCCGCTGTTTTTGCGGCAACCGCAGCCGGGCTCTATCCCGATATCTTTACTGCGCAAAAAGCCCTTTCCGCCGGTACCGAGCGGATCCACAAACCTGATCCTGCCCGTGTGGCGATATACAACAAGCTCTACGAAAAATTCCGAAAACTTGGGCAATTTATTGAGGGAGAAACAAAATGATCAATCTGAAGCAGTATGAATTCTGGTTCTTGACCGGAAGCCAGCATCTTTATGGAGATGAAACTCTCCGCCAGGTCGCCAGCGATTCGAAAAAAATTGTAGAAGCATTCAATGCAGACAAGCAGATACCTTGCAAACTCGTCTGGAAACCAACGCTTACTACCGCAGACGATATCCGTGCCGTACTCGAGCAGGCAAATGCCGATCCTTCCTGCGCGGGCGTTGTCGCCTGGATGCATACCTTCTCTCCTGCCAAGATGTGGATCGCCGGCCTTTCTTCCTACAAGAAGCCACTCCTCCAGTTCAATACCCAGTTCAACCGTGATATCCCGTACGACACCATGGATATGGATTTCATGAACCTCAACCAGTCTGCTCACGGGGACCGCGAGTTCGGGTTTATCACCGCGCGCATGGATATTCCGCGCAAGGTTGTTGTCGGTCACTGGAGTGACGTTGAGACTCGCAAGCGGATTGCACTCTGGATGCGCGCAGGCTGTGCCGTTGCTGACGGAAAGAATCTGCAAATTGCACGTTTTGGCGACAACATGCGTGATGTTGCGGTAACCGACGGTGACAAGGTCGAGGCAATGATCCAGCTCGGCTGGTCCGTACCGTATTATGGAATCGGTGATCTCGTCGCATATATGGCAAAGGTGACCGATGTCGAGATCGACAAGCTGGTTAGCGAGTACGAAGCTGACTATGAAATCGTGTGGGGCAAGGACAGGAACTCTGTACTTAAGTCCATCCGAGAGCAGGCACGGATTGAAATTGCCATGCGCGCTTTTTTCAAAGACACGAAGTCTAATGCCTTTACGACAAACTTTGAGGATCTGCATGGCATGAAGCAGCTTCCCGGTCTTGCTTGTCAGCGCCTGATGGCGGACGGTTTTGGCTTTGCCGCAGAAGGTGACTGGAAGACTGCTGCGATGGTACGCACGTTCAAAGTGATGTCCGCGGGTCTTGGTGGTAAGGGGTTCGGTGATTCCTTTATGGAAGACTATACGTATCACTTCGAAAAAGGAAATGAGATGGAACTCGGAGCACACATGCTTGAAGTGTGTCCCACTATTGCCGCTGGCAAGCCACGCCTCGAAGTGCACCAGCTCGGAATCGGTGGCAAGGAAGATCCTGCCCGGCTCGTATTTACCGGAAAGGCAGGACCTGCAATTTGTACCGCCGTCGTGGATTTCGGTAGCCGTTTTCGCTGCGTTCTCAATGAGATCAATGTGGTTAGTCCCCCAAAGGACTTCCCGAAGCTTCCCGTTGCCCGTGTACTCTGGAAACCCGAACCGAATCTCCGCGTATCGGCCGAAAGCTGGATACTCGCCGGCGGTGGACATCATACCGCATATTCGAATATTGTTACCACGGACATGGTCCGAGACTGGGCCGAGATGGTCGGTATCGAATGTGTCGTGATCGACAAAAATACCAATGTATCCTCCTTCCGGAATGAACTCCGATGGAATGCTGCCGCCTGGAGAAAATAATGTCCGAATATACCTCGCTTAAAGAGGAAGCCTGGTCCGCAAACAGGGAGATACCTGTCCGCGGTCTTGCGCTATACACGTGGGGTAATGTGTCGGCCTTCGATCCTCAGAAGGGAGTGTTCGCGATAAAACCTTCTGGGGTGCCGTATCTCGACCTCAAGCCGGAAGACATGGTGGTTGTCGATCTTGAAGGAAAGGTTGTCGAAGGAACATTGAATCCGTCCTCCGATACCCCGACCCATACAGTTCTTTATCGTGAATTCGCTGTTAATGGTGCTGCGCTCGTCCGCGGTATCATTCACACGCATTCAACCTATGCCGTTGCATGGGCACAAGCTTGTCGTTCAATTCCGCTTTTCGGAACAACACACGCTGACCATATCCCGATCGCTGTTCCCTGTACCCCGTATCTCTCTCGAGAAGCAGTGGAACGGGGATACGAACTGGAAACCGGGAACTTGATCGTGGAAACGTTCAGGAAAGGATTGGCCGGTACGGTGGACTCGCACAGCTCGGTTGAAGGAAGTGGTATATCGGGTTCTGACCTAGTCGCTCCTCTCGACCCGGACGAGGTTTCGATGGTCCTTGTCGGCGGTCATGGACCCTTTGCCTGGGGACCGAGCGCTGCAAAAGCAGTGTATAACGGGGCTGTTCTCGAAGAGATTGCCCGGATGGCGGCATTGACTCTCCAGATCAACCCGTCTGCCAAGCCGCTGCCTGACTATATCGTGAACAAACATTACCAGCGAAAGCATGGACCAGATGCGTACTATGGCCAGACCAGCCCTGTTAGCTCAAAGTAAGCATAACATCTTACAGGGACTGGTTTCGAGTTTTGTCGCGTGGCAACAAAACTCTTGTGGTACGGTAAAAAACGTACCACAAATAATCAGGGGCAAAAAGGAGGTGCGGAAATATTTGATTTTTGCCTGTAATTCTGGGAAGAGGTCGTCATGAACGTCGACGGTCTCATAGATTTGGGCATTACCGACACTATTGGCAAAGCGAAAGCTTTGACGGTGGGTCGAGATGTACAAAGGAGAGTTAGATGAAGAAACGAAGCGCGCTCGTACTGCTCGTTGTCATGGCCGTGATCATCCCGATGGTCATGCTCACGTCCTGCACACAGAAGGCTGCCACCACCACTCACAACACAACCACTCCCGTCAAACAGCTTACGTTCGTGATGGTATCGAAGGGAGTCCATCCTTACTATATCCCATGCTGCCAGGGGTTCGTAGATGCCGGCGCCAAATATGGCATCAAGGTTGAAG
>Ga0075518_1000188_pt1 | contig 11820 bp, 14 predicted proteins | sample NGEPerA_2_FD_76970 | JGI IMG/M metagenome (GOLD analysis project Ga0075518, IMG submission 76970) | Arctic peat soil microbial communities from the Barrow Environmental Observatory site, Barrow, Alaska, USA - NGEE PermafrostAB136-A | ecosystem: Environmental > Terrestrial > Soil > Wetlands >...
CATCATAGCCAAGGAGGAATTCAGTTATGCGCCTCGAGTAGTTACGTATTGCCTCTTCAGATTTATCTCCGTAAGGAAGATGGGCCGTGTCGCCGAAGTATATGATTCTTTCTCCCGGGAGGGTCTGTCTGATGGCATGTGCCACTGTCAGTCCGCCGACACCTGAATCAAAGACACCTATCGGACGATTTCCTGTTTCCATAATGTCTTTAAAAGAAAGGCTGCCTGCCGGTTGGCGGACAGCCTTCCAAATATTAAGATATCTTATTTAAGTCCAAGCTTAGCCTTTACCAGCGGAGCAACATCAGTGCTTTTGGTAGGGTCAAAATAGATAAGGGTACGGACATCATATACATATACGAAGCCCTGAGCTTTTGCAACATCATTGATAGTAGCGGTTACCTTTTCTATTATAGGATTTAGCAGAGCTACCTGTTTATCCTGAAGCTGCACCTGAGCCTGCTGCTGGAAATTAGCGATACGGGTCTGCATATCTGCAAGTTCCTGTTCCTTGTTGGTCTTCACAAGGTCAGTAAGGGTCTTGCTGTCCTTTACATACTGGTCAAGCTTATTATTGTACTCAACCTGCATCAGTTCCAAAGCATTGGTCAGCTCCTGTCCATATGCATTATAAGCTTTCATTGCCGTATCGTAGTCAGGCATGGCCATGATGATATCATCCCTGTTTATATGGCCTGTCTTGAATGACTGTGCAATTCCATCCTGTGCTGTAAATATAAGTGCAGCGGTCAGGAGTAATCCAAATACTTTTTTCATTGTTTTTGTTTTCAAATTAATCGTGCAAATGTAATTATTTATTTTTTATAACCTAGCTTCTGTAATACCTGGTCCGAGAGGTCATATCTCGGGTTAGCAAAGAGGATATTTGAACCGGCCGAGGTATCAAATATGACCGCGTAACTGCCTTCGACCGAGATCTCCTTAATTGCTTTAAGGATCTCATCCTGGATTGGTTTAACTAATTCTTCACGTTTCTTATAGAGTTCGCCCTCCATACCGAAATATGTGTTTTGCAGGTCTTTTATTTCCTTTTCCCTGGCAATGATTGCTTCCTCTCTTTTCTTCTTCTGGTCCTGTGACAGAAGCACAACTTCTGCCTGGTAATCCTTGTACATCTGTTCAACTGCAGCATAGCCGTCTGCAACTTCTTTCTCCCATCCTTCTGACAGTTTGTCGAGCTGCTGTTGGGCAGCGGTGAAGGCGGGGATATTATTTCTTATATACTCGCTGTCGACAAAAGCGAATTTCTGAGCTGTGCCGCTTAATGTAGCTGCGAGCACCAACACTGTTAAAACAATAATCTTCTTCATAGCATTTTTGTTTGTTTGTTATCTTTTAAAACTGTTGACCTATTACAAAATGGAACTGACTTCCGTTAGCATCCGGGTTTCCGGGGACAGGATCAAATCCATAACCCCAGTCAATGCCCAGAAGGCCAAACATAGGCAGGTTGGCTCTCAGGCCAACGCCTGCAGAGCGGTTCATTTTGAATGGGTTATATTCTTTCAGGCTGTACCACGCTTTTCCGGCTTCAAGGAACGTCAACGCGTAAATAGTTGCCTGAGGATTCAACGATATAGGATACCGTAGCTCGAGAGTCAGTTTGGAATAAACGTTTCCCGCCTCTATTTGCATACCACGCTTTATAACTGTCGGTGTCAGTGACCCGTTGGTATAACCTCTCAGGGCAATCACCTCGCGGCCGTAAAAACTGTATCCCGTCATGCCGTCTCCTCCGAGATAAAAGTTCTCGAATGGTGAAGGGCCGATATCAGGATTGTAAAAACCCAGATAGCCGAATGCCGCTTTGGCATTAAGGATAAGCTTGTCATTTGACGATAGCGGAACATAGTAATCGCCCTTAAAGACGACTTTATAGAACTCAATCCATTTGTATTTCTCCTGGTCGGTGGTCGCCTCTGAAAAATCCTTGTTGCTAATCAAAGAATATGGCGGTGTTGCCTGAAGGGAGAGGGAGAATGTTGAGCCGCCGCGAGGATAAATGGTATTTGGTCCTGCAGAAAATCTTGTCAGCCTGGCCGTGAGTGAACCGAGGTTGGCAATACCGTTATCGAACAGGAACCGGTACTGTGTATAATTGTGCATGTTATACCTCTGGTAGCTGCCTTCGTAATAGATCGAGAAATAATCGTCAGGCCACTCAAGTCTTTTTCCGAAGCCCACCGAAGCGCCGTCAATGATCATGTGCTGTCTTCCGTCTGAATTCAGGGTCATGCCGTTGGACATGAGGGAGCGGTAATAGGATAGTGACAGTGTGTTTGGTTTCTTGCCACCAAGCCACGGTTCAATGAATGAGATATTATATGACTGGTAAACACGGCCGTTGGTCTGAAACCTTATCTGTACCGACTGACCGTCGCCGGAAGGGTACGGTCTCCATTCGCTCAATTTGAAGAAGTTTCGCATAGCGAAGTTGTTGAATCTCACTCCAACAGTTCCGACGAGCATGCCGGCACCCCATCCTCCTGATATTTCGAACTGGTCATTAGCTTTTTCCTCAAGCTCGTAGAGCAGGTCAACGGTACCGTTTACCTGGTCAGGAAGAGGCAGCGGGTTTATTTTTTCAGGGTCAAAATGACCAAGCACAGCCACCTGCCTTACGGAGCGGATGATATTCTCTTTGCTGAACAGATCTCCCGGGAGTGTATAAAGCTCACGTCGCGCCACATGTTCATTGGTACGGGTGTTGCCGGTGATCATGATATTGTTAAGATTGGCAGGATCACCCTCGAAAATACGTACTTCAAGGTCAATTGAATCGCCTTCAACGTTTTTTTCCACGGGAGTGAGCCTGGAGAAGAGGTATCCGTAATTAAGATACAATGAGTTTACGGCATCTTCATCCTCGATGAGTCTCTTGTTGATCATTGTCTGGTTATAGACCTCACCGCCGGGGAAGTTAAAAACCCTGTTGAGCTGATCCTTCGTATATATACTGTTACCCACCCAGTCAACATTCCTGAGGTAATACTGGTTACCTTCATTTACCGTGACTAGAAGCCTCAGTTTACCTTCATCTTCAGCAGAGGTATAGGAGGTATCCTTGACTATCCTGAAATCACGGAAGCCGTTTTCGTTATAGAACTTGATAAGTTTCTCCCTGTCTGCCTTATACTTATCCTCGATGAACTTGGACCCTTTAAAAGGATTAAGGTCTTTCTGCTTGGTGTCTTTCAGCTGTCTGCGTAGCTGTTTATCGGTGAAGAACTCATTACCTTCGAAGGCAATCTGCTCAATCTTGACCTTATCATTCTTGTCAACGGTAAAAACAAGAATCACATTGTTAGGCATATCAGGATCATCTTTCTGAACGATGGTCACTTTGGTGTTAAGGAAACCTTTTTCAACATAATGGTCAGTTATGGTTTTTTCAGCCCTGTTGAGCAGGTGAGCGGTGACCTGTGATCCGGTGGGAAGGCTGAGTTTCTCGAGGAGATCTGTCTCTTCCGATTTTCTGATGCCTTCGAACTTCACTGATGAGAGTCTGGGTCTCTCCTGAAGATAGATGTCAAGCCAGACATTTTCTTCATCCTTGTTTACTATTGTGATCCTGACATCAGAGAAAAGACCCTGGTCCCACAGTTTCTTAACCGAAGCTGTGATCTGTTCACCTGGTATTGTCACCTTCTGCCCTATTCGCAATCCTGAAATACCTATGAGCGCATTGGGTTGAAGAAATTTGACTCCTGAAACGGTTATGCCGGCAATGGTATAGTCCTCAGGGTAAAGGTAGCTGGCATATTTATCTTCCGTTTGTGTTGAGGCAATAGCGCCCGGCACTAATAGAATGAAAAGGAAAAGTATCCGCCTGAATTGTTCTTTCATCATCTCAGTTGTTTTCAGCAATCTGCTCACTGGTCTTCCCATATCTTCTTTCCCTTTTCTGGAAATCTGCTACAGCCTTGTAGAAATCCTCCTTACCAAAATCGGGCCAAAGTTTTTCCGTAAAATATAGTTCAGTATAAGCAAGTTGCCAGAGCAGGAAGTTGCTAATCCGCTTTTCTCCGCTTGTTCGTATCATCAGTTCAGGATCAGGAATACCATTGGTCTCAAGGTTTTCAATAACGGTATCCTCAGTTATATTGTCAGGATTCAGCAAGCCCGCCTTCACCGAACCGGCGATTTTGCGGCATGCTTCCGAGATCTCCCACCTTGATGAGTAACTCAGAGCTACCACAAGTTTCAACCGTTTTCCGTTTTCGGTGACCCTGATGGTATCGCGGAGCCTTGTCCTGACTTCGTCCGAGAGACGGCTAAGATCACCTATTATCTTAAGAGATATATCGTTTTTAAGAAGGGTCTCCGTCTCATTGTTCAATGATTCGACCATAATATCCATTAGAGCAGATACTTCGTAATCAGGCCTGTTCCAGTTTTCGGTAGAGAACGCGTAGAGGGTCAGGTACTTTATGCCCAGTTCTGCTGCAGCTTCAATGATTTTGCGCACGGCTTTGACACCCTGATGATGGCCAAAAATTCTCTCCTGTCCTCTTCTGTGCGCCCAGCGTCCGTTGCCATCCATAATAACAGCAACATGTACAGGTAGTCTGTTTATATCTATTTGATCCTTATAAGCCAACTTTACTTCTTTCTTTTTTTCTCCTTACCCATTTCTGCAAACGCCGGACACCCTGCAAGCTTATTGTACATCTTCCAGGTTACAGAAATACCCATGAAGCTGTACCAGTCGTTGTTGTGTGTCCATGTCTGACTGCCAATTTTGTCCTCATCGGTTTGGCCGTCAAATTTATCATTAAAAGTCTTACGAAATCCATATTCGAGTTCAAGGCCGACATTATTTGCAACATTTACCTTGAGCCCGGCAGAGAATGGTATGGATAAAAAAGGATTAAAGCTTTTTACGGCTTCCGGGTTATATACTGTTGAGAAGGCAGCGCCAAGTGCAAGATAAGGGGTATAGTCAACGCGTCTGCTTCTCATTGTTGAATAGGGGAAGAAATTATATTCATAAGTAGCGCCCAGTTCACTTAAAAAGGCATTTATTAATGCACTGGAATTGTTGAAGCGGAGTGAGCCTCCGAGCAGGTTTGCTCTTACAGCCTGCCTGGGATTGAAATTATACCGGTAGAAGAACTGCGCTGCCGGACCGGGGGCCCTGAAAACATTAACAGAATTAATCTCGCCAAGGTAATTGGTAGCACCCAGGGAGAAACCAAAGTCGGCACGTCGTTGTGCCACCGCGGGTAAAGCCAGAATAACTAAAATTATCAGTGTTATTATCCTTTTCATTCCGTGGGTCGTTTGAACATCATCTGAACGACGGCAAGCCGTTCCGGGCTGTTTTGATCCTGTAATTAAATGTTACACTGAATGTATGATAGACATCATTCCTGGCAGACCATTGAGATGTATACCCGTCGAGGTGATCAGAAAAGGAATAGCGTCCTGTAAGCTCTATGCCAAAAAGAATATTCGGGTCAAAGGCCAGTTTAGCACCCAGACCCAGAGGTACTATGGCTGTAAATCCTCTGGTTGGAAGACCGCGGGCCTCAAGGGCATCATTGGGGTTAACGATGAACCCGGCGCCTCCAAACCCTGTAAGAGCATAAACATCAATGCTTCTGAAAAAGTCTTTCACCCTGTTTCGTGACCTTCCCCTGTAAGTCTGGAATAAGAAGCTGTTGCGTTCACGGTTCCTGACAAAATAATACTCGCCGATTAGAGATGGTTCAAAGACGGATGTCACAGCATCATATCTTCTGTTTTCATTCGAGCCTCTTTCATCAGTGGCATGAAGCATGAGATACGACAGATTGAGCCGTGCTGCAAGATAATCAGTGAAGAAATACCTGAATGCACCGTTGACATTAAATCGTGTCTGTTTGAGAGTGAGGTCTTTCAGTCCCAAGACATTCTCCCCGATGGTATACCCTCCGACATCACCATAAAACTGGGAAGTACCTATTCCTGCTGTTACTTCATATCTCTTCATTTTCCAGAGCTGTGCTCCGGAATATGGTGCACACAAAAAGATCACCAGGCTGAAGAGAATAAACCGTCTCATGGAAAGTTAACCAGTAGTTTTGTGTACAAATATAAGATATTGTATAAATTAAAAACTTAAATATTCCTTAATTATTGTCAGTTACGGCGGTCTGCACCCCACATCAGCTTGTTCCTCAGGGTGCTGAAAAAGTCGTTTCCACGGGTGGTTACGGTAGGCAGTTTAAGCTTTGCCTGTCTTATTTCGATGTTTATGCCCAGGGGTTCCCTGACGGCTTTCGAATCGCATGTGATCATGCACTCATTGCTCCTTCCCCCTGTTTCCATTGTGATCGTGCTGCCTCCGGTGACGATTATAGGCCTTATGGTCAGGTTATGCGGTGACATGGGAGCTATGATAATGCTTTCATCCGAAGGAGAGAGTATGGGTCCGCCAACGCTGAGGTTATATGCTGTTGAACCTGTGGCTGATGAGATTATAAGTCCGTCGGCCCTGTAGGTGTTCAGGAAGATTCCATTGACCCTGACAGTGATGGTAATCATGCTCTGGTCAGTCTTCTGAATCGTCACCTCATTCAAAGCCAGGGAACTCTTCTCCCCGAAGAGACCTTCGGGAGAAACGACCTCAAGCATAGACCTGCTGATTACATCATAGTCTCCTGAAAACAGCATTTCAATGGCTTTTCCGATATCGTCATCAGGTATATTTGCCAGGAAGCCGAGCCGGCCGGTATTTATACCTGCGACAGGTATACCTGTTTCGCGTACCCGCATGGCTGTTTCAAGAAAGGTGCCGTCACCGCCCACGCTCATTATCAGGTCAATATCCGCAGGCAGTTCGGAGACACTCTCAAACGGAATAACCCGGGTGTCGGAAGCAAACTGGTTGCTGCCCGATTCCATGATATGAAGATAAATGGCCGCACCATTGGAATAAAGCGCATCAATGAGGCGCAACAGCCCAGCCATGGTCTTCTCTGTCAGACCCTTACTGTATAAAGCAATTTTTTTTGACATGCATTGAACAGTTACATGTTGAGGTATTTCATCAACAGGTTATACCTGTCTGTATAGAAACGGTCAAGCTCATCATTGTCAGTTACCCAGGTGGTGACCTCGTATGAATACCTTTCAAAGGTCTTGATGATGGAGGTCAGATCCGTGGTATTTACCTTTAATGTTATTTCCAGGCTTGTGGACTCAGGATTTGACGTGATATACATGCTGAGTATCCTTGCATCGTTGCTTTCCACTATCTGTGAGATGCGGCTCATTGAGTAATCATGTGACAGGACCTTCAGAACGATCAGTCCTCCCGGCTGTTCGACAGACGAAAAGGATGCTATGCCGCTGATGATCTCGTTATAGGTGATTACGCCCCTGAAGTGATTCTCTTCATCGAGTACGGGAACCACGGTGAGCTTGTGCCTGGCAGCAAGTGCGAGCACTTCGTAGATATGCTTGTTGATTGTCACATAAGGTCTTGGCAGGGATAGGGAGTGATTGCCTATTGCTTCTTCAGGCTGGTTCAGGTCATAGATATCACTGTCGGAGATAAGGCCCAGATAGTCGTGCTCATTCACTATAGGCAGGTGTGATACGCGGAAAATCTCCATCCAGTTCAGGGCCGTCTGTCCTGTGTCGGATGTTTTCACCGCCGGGACCACATCTGATATCATCTCTTTGGCAAGCATTCAGTCATTCATTTCATGATAAAAGTACAAAAAACTATGTATCGTTATAACTTTGCACTGTAGAACGGTCGATGAACCATGACGAGATTAAGTGTTAATATCAATAAAATTGCCACTCTGCGGAATGCCCGCGGAGGCAATGTTCCCGATGTAAGACTTGCAGCTATCAAATGCCAGGGTTATGGTGCCGAGGGCATCACCGTGCATCCGAGACCTGACGAAAGGCATATCAGGTACAGTGATGTCTATATACTGAAGGATGTAGTCACAACTGAATTCAATATCGAAGGCAATCCGGGAAAAGAATTCATAAGGCTCGTGCACGATATCGTTCCTGCACAGGTTACACTTGTTCCTGATGCTCACGATGCAGTGACCTCCAATGCCGGGTGGGACACAAAAGCCAACCTCCCGTTTCTTACTGATGTAATAGCAGGATTCAGGGAAAAAGGAATTCGTACTTCGATTTTTACAGGCACCGATCCGTTGATGCTGGAATACGCTGCCCGGAGCGGTACTGACCGTGTTGAACTTTACACCGAACCATATGCTTTAATGTTTCCGGCGGACAGGGAGGCGGCTGTTGCTCCGTTTGTAAAGGCAGCAGAGACAGCACGTGACCTGGGGCTGGGGCTGAATGCCGGACATGATCTGGATCTTGGAAACCTTGCATGGCTGCACAGCAGAATACCGTGGCTGCTTGAAGTGTCAATAGGGCACGCACTTATTGCTGATGCACTGTACTTCGGGCTCGAGAACACGATACAGATGTACCTTCGCGAGCTCAGGCGAAGCTGATTCCTATTTCAGGTGCTTTTCAATGATTGTCTTAAGCACCTCTATTGCCACGAGGTTCTCCCCTCCTCCCGGAACAATAATATCTGCATATCTTTTTGATGGCTCAATGAACTGGAGATGCGATGGCTTTACCGTCTCGTTATATCGTTCCAGCACTTTGAGCACCGAACGGCCTCGTTCGACTATATCCCGCTGAATAACCCTTCCCAGCCTGTCGTCAGCATCAGCATCGACAAAGACCTTTATGTCGAGCATTGATCTCAACCCGGGGTCGACAAGCACCATGATCCCTTCCACAACAACCACGTCAGCAGGGCTTACCGGTATGGTCTCTTCCGACCTGATGCAGGTGAGGTATGAATATACAGGCATTTTTATTGGTCGTCCGGCCTTCAGCTCTGCCAGATGAGCCATCAGCAGCGGCCATTCGACCGAATCGGGATGGTCAAAGTTTATTTTCTGTCTTTCTTCTATTGGAAGATGACTGTTGTCTTTATAGTAGCTGTCCTGAGGAAGTATCACGACCTCATCACGGGGAAGCATCTCAATCAGTTTACGGACAACGGTTGTCTTTCCTGAACCTGTTCCCCCGGCAATCCCGACGGTAAGCATAAAATGTTTATTTTTGTATCAAATGTAGCAAAAAACTCCATGATAAAGCACATCGTCATTTTCAAGCTTTCGGCCCCGTACACGCGCGAGGAGAAAGAGAAATCGATCAGGAAACTGAAAGAGATATACGGGCCACTGGGGAATAAATTTGACTACATCATTGAATACAGGACCGGCATTAATATACTTGAGGCGGATCATGCCGGCGACTTCGTCATCGATTCGACCTTTGCCTCCCGAGAAGATCTTCGACGCTACCAGGCGAGTGACCATCACAGGGCGGCTGTTGCAGTGTGCTCAGTAATAAAGAAAGCCAAGCTTGTCATTGATTACGTGATCTGATCATGAATTCACTCTATCCGATTAAGTTCAGGCCTGTACTCAAGGAGACGCTCTGGGGGGGAAGTGCTCTCAGAGAGCGTTTCGGCAAGGAGGGAAAAGGCGGGGCAAATATTGGAGAGAGCTGGGAGATTAACGGCATGACCGGGGTAAGCTCAAGAATAGCCAACGGCTTTCTCAAGGGCAACACCCTGGAGGAGGTGATTGAAATATATATGGGAGATCTTGTGGGCGATTCCATCTTTGACAGGTTCGGCAGTGAATTCCCCCTGCTCATTAAGTTCATCGATGCCAGGGATACCCTTTCCATCCAGGTCCATCCCGGTGACAAGCTTGCATCAGAAAGGCACCATGCCTGGGGAAAGACTGAGATGTGGTATGTCATCGATGCAGCTCCAGGAGCAGTGGTCTACACCGGGTTCATAAAAAAGACCACCAGGGAAGAGTATCTCGAATATGTTAACCGGAAAGAACTACCAAGCCTCATCAATGCAACGCCGGTATCACCTGGTGATACATTCTTCATACCGGCAGGCATGGTACATTCCATAGGCGCAGGCGTTCTTCTGACAGAAATACAGCAGACATCCGATATCACATACCGGATCTATGACTGGGACAGGGTTGACAGCAAGGGCAAGGCACGCGAGATGCATTCTGAGCTTGCCGTTGATGCAATCAACTTCGATCTTGACCAGCCTAACCTGATAAGAAAAGCTCCCGAGACAAACCGGCCGGTAATGCTTGCCACATGTGAATATTTCCATACAAACCTGCTTAAGCTTGACAGGCCTGTGATCAAGGACTGCAGCATGATAGACTCTTTTATAATATATATTTGTATTGAAAGCATGGTTGTCGTTGACTGTTTCGATCACAGTGAAGAGCTGAGAGCCGGGGAGACAATTCTCATACCTGCCGCTGCTAACAGCGTGACTCTCATTCCCCGGGGAACGGCCAGATTACTTGAAGTTTATATACCACAAATACACAATTGACATGAAACAATTTGCATCTTTCTTACTGACAATGACATTTCTTATTGCTGTCTCATGCGGCAGCGGCACAGGCGATACCGGAGGGACAAAGAAAAAAGGAAAACATGAGGCTGACACAGGCTATACCGGTGTAAAGAGCTATTTCAAGAACGACGTAAAGGTCAAGGAGGTTGCATTTGAGAACGGCATCAGGCAGGGACTATCGCGCTCATTCAGCAAATCAGGCATTCTCGAACAGGAGATCATATACGTCGACGGACAGAAAAACGGAGAGGCAAAATGGTACTATCCTGACGGTAAGCTTTTCAGGGTCACACCATATCTTAATGACACAATCAGCGGAACGCAGATACAGTATTTCAAAAGCGGCCGTATAAAAGCCAGGCTCGATTATCTCGACGGCAGGCGACTGCCCGGGCTTGAGGAGTTCAATATGGACGGGTCAAAAATAACCGGGTACCCGACCCCACAGTACAGAATAGAGGATCAGTATAAGGCACGGGGTGTCTGCAAGCTATTCATTGAGATGGCTGACATGGCAGAGAATGTCAAGTATTACAGAGGCGATTTTGTGGACGGCATGGTAGACCTTACAGTCCTGACACCTCTCCTGCAGACTGCCACTACAGGTTATCTCGATATGAAAAAGACATCTGGACATAGTGCGGACTCCGTCACTGTAGTTGCCGCTTATCTGACCGGCTTTGGCAACAGACTGTATTACCGGCTGTCGATTCCTTTACCGTATAAAGATTTAAATTAAACCAGGCTATGTCACAGATACTTGTACCGGGCATCAGGCTCACAACAAACAAAACGGTAACGGAAAGTGATGCCGCCTCCATTTATGGGCCAGGCTATCAGAATGTGTTTTCAACACCTGCTATGATAGCTCTCATGCAACAGACAGCTATGAGAGCTGTCGAGGCATGCCTCGACGAAGGGGAAGTTACAGTAGGGACCGAGATCAATGTAAAGCACCTTAAAGCCGCCAGGGTAGGTGAGAGTGTAACATGCACTGCCACCCTTAAGGAGGTGAATGGCCGACGACTTCTCTTTCATGTCGTAGTTATCGACGAAGCGGGAAAGATAGGAGAAGGTCACCATGAAAGATTCATTATTGAGCATAGAAAGTTCACAGAACAAACAAAGAAGCAATGATCATCAGATCTGCTTCTTATGTCACCAGCAGCGCAAAGATCAGCCAGTTACCCCCACCTGACCGGCCTGAGTATGCTTTTATCGGCAGGTCAAACGTAGGCAAGTCTTCACTGATTAACATGTTAGTGGGAATGAAGGGTCTTGCCAAAATTTCCGTCAATCCGGGGAAGACCCAAACCATCAATCACTTTCTGATCAATGAGAGCTGGTAC
>Ga0075518_1000191_pt1 | contig 11756 bp, 11 predicted proteins | sample NGEPerA_2_FD_76970 | JGI IMG/M metagenome (GOLD analysis project Ga0075518, IMG submission 76970) | Arctic peat soil microbial communities from the Barrow Environmental Observatory site, Barrow, Alaska, USA - NGEE PermafrostAB136-A | ecosystem: Environmental > Terrestrial > Soil > Wetlands >...
GATACCTCCTGGATAGTCGTGGCTAATGCCACTTGAAATTGGCGAGGATCGACAGGACGACGGCGACGACGGAAACGGCACTTGCAGTGACTTTGCTTCCCCACTTCATAGCAGATACCTCCTTTGTGGTACGAGTCTTCCAATGATCAACATTACGTCTCGTGGCGATTTTGTCAAGGCAATCACGAGGTAGAGAGAAAGCCCACAGTGCTGTCGCACCGTGGGCTTCTTACACATACACAGGTGATCGATATTTAGTTTGAAGCCGCTATCCGACGGGTGTCCCGCGCGATGACCAATTCCTCGTTGGTCGGGATGACTAGGATCTTGATGCGGGAGGACGACGTGCTGATGACCGACCCCTCGCCGCGCCTCTTCGCGCGGTTTGCGTCGGCATCAAGTTCCATGCCCAGAAATTCCATGTCCTTGACGACCATTTCACGAACGATATCGCTGTTTTCACCGATCCCACCCGTGAAAACGACGGCGTCAGCGCCGTTCATGACCGCGATATAGGAACCGATGTACTTCTTGAGCTTGTAGCAGAACACTTCCAGTGCTAGCGTCGCACGCTTGTCACCCTTGGCGGACTCTTCCTCAAGAGTACGAAAGTCGTTGCTGATTCCTGAAATGCCCAGAACGCCTGAATGTTTGTTGAGCAGAGCATTGATCTGCTGAAGGTTCAGTTCTTCCTTCCCCATGATATAGAGTGGGACAGCGGGATCGATGTCTCCGCACCGCGTCCCCATCGGCAGCCCTTCGAGAGGAGTGAACCCCATGGATGTATCGGCGGATTTTCCGTGATCGACAGCAGCAATAGAAGAGCCGTTGCCCAGATGGCATGTGATCAACTTGAGTTCATTAATGTCCCTGCCCAGCATCGTCGCGGCTTCACGCGAGACGAAGTAGTGGCTGATGCCGTGAAAACCGTATCTGCGAATATGGTTCCGGGCGTAGAAAACGTAAGGGATCGCATACATGAACGCTTTCTCCGGCATCGTCTGATGGAATGCAGTGTCGAAGACGGCGACCTGGGGAACCTTCGGCAACAGCTGCGAGATGGCATAGATGCCCGCAAGGTTCGGTGGATTGTGGAGAGGCGCGATATCGATGCACTCCTCAATCTTGGCCACCACCTCGGGGGTAATCAGTGTCGATTCCGAGAACGATTCGGCACCATGGACCACACGGTGCCCGACAGCCTGAATGTCCTCAATGCTCCTGAGAACACCCTTTTCAGGGTCAACCAAGACTTGCAGGATGAGCTCGATGCCGGCGTGGTGCTCAAGGACCTCGTGGACAGAGACGACCTTCTTCCGTCCGGTAATCGTGTGATTGAGCTGCGCCTCTGCAGTGCCGATCTTCTCCAACAGGCCTTCGGCCAGCTGCTGATCATCGTCGTACAACTTGTACTTGATAGAAGAGCTGCCACAGTTCAGGACCAGAACTCTCATATCTTCTCCTCCGCGTTGTCGACAGGAGTCTCATAGGTGTAGAAACCCTTGCCCGTCTTCACTCCCAGGTGCCCACATCGAGTTAGATTCCGGACGAGCGCGTGTGGACGATATCGAGTCTCGCCAAGCTCGCGGAAGAGATTCTCCGACCATCCGAGGACGACATCCAGCCCGATCTGGTCGGCCAGAGCAAACGGGCCCTTGTTGAAACCGAATCCAAGGCGCATGGCGACGTCGATGTCCTCCTTGCTGGCCGTTCCTTCCTGGTAGAGCATCATGGCTTCGTTGATAAGGGGCACGACAAGGCGCGCCGTGATGTAGCCTGGGTTTTCGAGCACGTCGACGGGGGTCTTGCCCATGCGGCGTGCCAGTTCCTTCGCACGGTCGACGGTCGCTTGAGACGTGTGGACGCCTCGCACCATCTCGACCAGTTTGATCGCCGGGACAGGCGCGAGGAAGTGCATGCCTACGAGACGCTCCTTGTTGACCATCTTCAACGCGATGTCAGTGATGGGCAGGATAGCAGTGTTGCTGACGTAGGTGACCTCACCGGGGCACATCTGTTCAAACTGAGACTCAAGTTGGGCAAACAGCTCCTGCTTGGCCGCAAGGTCATCCGGAATGGCCTCGATGACAAGGTCGATGCTGCCCACATCACTGCGATTCAACGTGAACTTGATGTGGGAAAGCAGGACCTTCTTCTCCGATCCTGTAATGCCCCATCGCTGGAGTTCGAGATTGAGACTGTTCTCGATGCTCTGGCGGGCATGCGTCAGTCCGTCTTCCGTTTGGTCGACGAGCACCACCTCGAGACCGTGCGCTGCTGCGTCCTGAGCAATTCCCGCTCCCATGACACCAGCACCAAACACCGCAATCTTTCGAATTTCCATGTTCACCTCTCCTGGTACGAGATAGGAAGAGTGGTACGCAGTGCGCCCACTGTAATCCTTACGTTAGTGCAGGTCTCCTCTACTTTCGCGCATCTCCTCGTCGCTGAGGCCGAAGTAGTGGCCCAGTTCATGCAGGACCACGTGCTGGACAAGAGGCATCAGCTCGTCGACTGTATCGACCGAGGATTCGAGAGGGACCTTGAACACGCTGATCTTGTCGGGCAGAGTACCACTGTAGTGCGGTCCCCGGTCCCTGAGCGGAACTCCCTGGTACAACCCCAGCAGGCCGTAGCCGTTGACAACCCCAGTACGCTTCAAAACATCCATCGGAGGAAAATCCTCGACGACGACGTCGATGTTCTTGAGCGCCGTCCTGAACTGATCAGGAAGCGTGACAAGAGCGACGAGCACGAGTTCTTCGAAGTCCTTCTGTTCCAGTTCAATCACGACGCATCCTGCTCCCTGATCCGACCGATAGATATCATATATTTATCATACCACAACCATTGGACAGACCAACACTGTTGTGTGTGACGCCGGCATCTGCAACACCGAGTTCGATGACTATCTCCTCGCCATGACACCGCGCATGCTCACAGCTCTTGCATTACCGCAGGACTTTCTCTAATATATCGATGAGGGATGCCGTAAGGCATGCAACTGGGCACTAGGACTGGCTGGAGCTTTCTGGCTCATCTCCTGGTACCCAGCCCCTCAGCGATCGACCTCACCGTGTGCCTCAGGAGGTGTCCATGAAACAGCGCAACGTCGTTCGCACCATCTATTTGTATCTCGTCACAGTGGTCGGGATCGTCATGGCTCTTACCGGGCTCATCGGGGCAATCACCAGTGTCCTCAATATGTATGTTTTCCGTCTGATCACGTCGGACAGCATGCAGAACGAACTGGCCTCACTGCTGACCTTCGCCTCTTCAGTGATAGTCGGTGTGCCAGTCTGGCTGTACCACTGGAGCATCATCCAGGAAACACGCCAGCATGCGCCGAAACTTGCGACAGCTCCCGCCGCAGTGACAAACGAACCCATCGCAGCCACTATGCCACCACAGCCGGAGGTTCGCCGGGATCTCATCAGAAGGCTCTACATCTATCTGCTATCCGCCATTGGACTGTTCATCGTCATGTTCAACCTCATCAACATCGCCCCCGATGTCTATCGGGCGTTCTTCATGTCGCTGAGTCCGGTGACAACCCCCGTACAACCCAACATCACCGGTCCCGTCTCGGTGAACAATACGTACGCGATCCAAAGCCTTATCAGGAATATCGTTGCCATCCTCGTCGGAACTCCCGTCTGGTTGTATCACTGGCATCTCGGTCAACACGAACACCGCGACCCACCAAGCGACTGACACAAGCGAAGCTACTCACGGACCTCATCAGAACACCCTGCCCACGAAGGCGCCAAGTCCCTTGCAGCAGCTCAATCGCAAGTCTGTAAAGGGCTTTGCGTCTTCTTGCTTTGAGACCGTTTAGTATATAATGGCTAGATGACAACCAATCCTGCAGAGGAAAAAATGGGTGAGAAAAATATTTCCCGGTTCCCTGACCGTAGCTCCCGCAGCCGCCATGTCGACGGGTTGCGAGAGGACCGGTCTGGCAGCGGGAACAATAGCACTATAGTTTCGTTGACCCCAGGGCAGTCACGGCCTGGACGGTCCCAACTTTCTGTCATGGCGGGTTGTCAGCCCGTGACAGGAAGATTCTGGCGCCAGGAGGGTGCAGCGTCTGCCCTCTTCGCTGTTGTAAGGGAGTGAGGCCATGAAAGCACTGGAAGTACGCAACATCTCCAAGATGTTCCCCGGAAATCTTGCGAATGACAACATCTCGTTCTCAGTCGAAAAGGGAGAGATTTTTGCCATCGTCGGCGAAAACGGTGCAGGCAAGAGTACTCTGATGAATATCATCTATGGCATCTACACACCATCGGGCGGAGATATCCTGGTCAACGAGAACGAAGTCAATATCCGTTCGGTCGAGGACGCAATCAAGCTCCGGATGGGCATGGTGCACCAGGAATTCATGCTGATTCCAAGGTTCACCGTCACCCAGAACATCGTCATCGGCGATGAACCGCACAAGGGAATCTTCCTTGACTACGGCAGGGCGGTGCGCGAAGTCCGGGAACTCTCGGAGCGCGTCTCGCTGACCGTAGATGCCACAGCTCTTGCGGGCGACCTGCCCGTCGGCGTCCAGCAACGTATCGAAATTCTCAAGGTATTGCGCAGAGGTGCCGAGATCCTCATTTTCGATGAGCCCACGGCCGTTTTGACGCCCGAGGAGACTGTCGAACTGTTCGTGACCATGCGCAAGCTGCAGGCTGAAGGAAAGACCATCCTGTTTATCAGCCACAAGCTGAAAGAGGTCATGGAGATCGCCGACCGCATAGCGGTCCTGCGTCGTGGCAAGCTCCAGGGCATCGTGAACAAGAAGGACACAAACGAAGAGGAACTGGCTCGCATGATGGTCGGCCGCAACGTCGTCCTCGAGATTCCCAAGGTCGACGTAGAAGTAGGAGCTGTGGCATTTGCATGTCACGATCTGCACGTCAGAAACAACCGTGGATACGAGGCCGTCAAGGGTATGAGCTTCGACGTTCACGGCGGAGAGATCGTCGGCATTGCAGGCGTTCAGGGCAACGGCCAGGATGAACTGGTCAACGCCATGATCGGTTTCTCGCATCCAGTCTCGGGTTCGATGGAACTCAACGGAAAGAACATGCGCATGGTCACGACAGCGCAACTACGCAAGGAAGGCATGAGCTACATCACCGAAGACCGTGCACGCAGAGGTCTTGTCATGCCATACACAATACGTGAGAACTCCGTCATGGGTCAGCACTTGAGCAGACCATTCAGCAAAGGCATCCGCATGGACTACGACAAGATCGGGGAGTTTGCCGAAGGGAAGGTCAAGGAATATGACATACGACCTGGCGACGTCTATGACACGGCAGGATCCCTCTCCGGCGGCAACCAGCAGAAGCTCATCCTGGCCCGTGAGCTGTCGATGCCACACAACTTCCTGATCGCTTCACAGCCGACACGCGGCCTGGATGTGGGCGCCACTGAATTCGTCTATCGCAAGCTGCTTGAGGAGAAGATGGCCGGCAAGGCCATCCTGCTCATCTCGCTCGAACTTTCTGAGATCCTCGGCCTGTCCGATCGCATTCTGGTCATGTTTGAAGGCCGCATCGTCGGAGAGACAACCCCGGACAAAACGACCGAAGAGGCCCTGGGTCTCCTGATGCTCGGCGTTGGTATCGACGAGAAGGTGCAATCGTGAGCGAAAACAATTTCACCACCAAGTTCCTCAAACTCTTCGGCATCGACAACCAGGGACACAGTCGGAGAGACCATCTGAATATCTGGGTCCCTCTCATCTCCGTGGGCCTGGCTCTGATCCTCGGCATGATTGTCATAGCCGCCTCCGGGCGAAATCCCTTTCAGGCATACGGGCTCCTGTTTGGCGATTCGGGACTCATCCCCGGTGGACCAGCATGGCGGCGCGAGTTCGCCGAACTACTCATCAAGAGCGCCATGTACATTGCGACAGGTCTTTCGGTCGCACTGGCATTCAAGGGTGGCCTGTTCAACATCGGCGCCGAGGGTCAGTTCTGGGTAGGCGCCATTGTAGCGACCTTCTTTGGATACTGGTCTCCCGTAGCCCATACTTTTGGGGCGATGTACATTGCCCTGGGGAGCTTCGGCTGGATAGCGCAACTCCTGCATGGAGCCATCTGCATCATCATGGGCATGCTTGCGGGCGGTGCATGGGCGGCAGTCGCCGGCTATCTCTATGTCAAGCGCGGCGTCAACATCGTCATCGGCACGATCATGCTCAACTGGATCGCCTGGTTCCTGATCACAAGCTGGCTGGTGATTGGGCCCATGACGCCTCCCTCCCAGACGTTCACTTCCGGCACCTTCTATGTGGCTGACACAGCCAAGCTGTTGCGGATCTTGATGCCGACACGCCTCAACACCAGTATCCTGCTGGTGTTGCTTGCGGCGTATGCCACCTGGTTCCTACTGTACAAGACGACGATCGGCTACGAGATCCGGGCCATCGGCTACACCGCCAACATCGGCATGGAAGCCCCGCGTGCACAGGGGATCAACATCAGCCGCCGCATCATGCAGCTCATGTTCTTGTCCGGAGCCCTTGCAGCGCTTGGTGGTACCTTCTTCATCCTGGGTATGCAGTACCAGTTTCCCAACACCGCGATCATGGGGTACGGCTGGACCGGCATCGGCGTTGCCTTGATCGGCCAGAGCGAACCCATGGGTGTCGTGCTGGCAGGGCTGTTCATCGGCGCACTACGCACCGGAGCCACGTCCATGCAGGTCGCCAACATTCCCAAGACATTCTCCGACATCATCGAGGGCATGGCCGTCGGCTTCATCGCCATGCAGGTCGCCGTGCGGTACTACCTTGTCAAGATTATCCAGCACCACCACACCCGCAGGGATCCGCCGGCGGACCAGGAGGCCGCAGCATGAACATCGTACAGATCAACCTCACGATTGCCCAGATGCTGGACTACACCATGCCGATCCTGTTTGCCGCGCTGTGCGGCGTCCTCAGTGAAAACGCAGGCGTCGTCAACATTGGTTTGGACGGCATCATGCGTTTCGGCGCGTTTTTCGGGCTGCTCGGCGCATTTTTCTCTCACTCCCCATGGATAGGCCTGCTGTTCGGCATCGGCATCGGTTGCCTGGTAGGAGCACTCCACGCCTTCATCACGATCAGGTGGAATGGTGACCAGACCGTCTCCGGAGTAGCCATTAATGTCATCGCCGTCGGCCTCATGACGTACTTGCTGGAATTCGTCTTCAGCACGACCGGGTATTCGCCGCAAATCGAGAACTACTTTGGAGCTCAGGCCTACCGCGTGCATCTCCCGTTCCTTGCCAGGATACCCCTTCTGGGCGCCTTCTCCAACCTGTCGTTCATGATATGGTTCGGTTTCATCTGTACGGTCCTCATGCACGTGCTCCTGTACCACACGGTCCTCGGCCTGCGCATCCGTACCTGCGGTGAGAATCCCAAGGCAGCAACGACACTCGGTATCAACGTATTTCGCATTCGCTGGTTCGCTGTCGTCGCAGGAGCTGCACTCGCAGGCATTGGCGGTGCTACGCTGTCCATCAGCTCATTCTCGGGGTTCAGTGACTCCATGCCCAACGGTGTCGGGTTCATTGGTCTGGCCGCCATGATCTTTGGCAAGTGGACCCCATTTGGCGCTCTTGGAGCGGCGCTGCTGTTTGGAACAGGCCAGATCGTGCAATCCATCATCGCCGTCACGGGTATCGCTCCCAAGCTGGCGCCCGGGCTTACACTTATTCTGCCATACGTTCTTACGCTGGCTGTCCTTGCAGGTTTCGTCGGCAAGTCTATCGCTCCCGCGGCAGACGGCCTCCCGTATTACAAGGAACAGCGCTAGTCGATCCTTATACCGGTCACCGTGGAAACATTGCCCTCCGGCGACCTTTTCACTACTCCCATGGAGGTGAGTCATGAGCAGTCAATCGGGTGAACAGAAAATGCAATGGGCGATCCGTCACATGCCGATCCTGTCATCAGTTGCCGAGCGCTTCGAGAAGGAACAGCCCTTTGCCGGGCTCAATGTCGTCATCGCTCTCCACCTGGAGGCCAAGACAGCCAACCTGGCCTGCGTGATGCAGCGTGGCGGCGCCAAGGTCGCCATTACGGCATCCAACCCCATCACCACGCAGGACGACGTGGCTCAGGCACTTGCGGAACGTGGAGTCACGGTCTTCGCCAAACGCGGCGAGACGCCGGCTGAATACAAGGAATACTTCAGCAACGTCCTGGCCACCAAGCCCAACCTCCTGATCGATGACGGTGGGGATCTCGTGAGCGCCGTTCACTTCGAGCATCCAGAACTATTGCCCGCCATTGTGGGAGCATGCGAAGAAACCACGACCGGAATCACCCGCGACCGTGCGTTGGCCCGCGCGGGCAAACTGGCCTTCCCGATCATCGGGGTCAATGAAGGCCTGTGCAAACACCTCTTCGACAATCGTTTCGGTACAGGACAATCCGCCTGGGACGGCATTCTGCGGACGACCAACATGAACATCGCCGGCAGGATCGTGGTCGTTGCCGGGTATGGATGGGTTGGCAAGGGGGTAGCCATGCGTGCCAGAGGCCTCGGCGCCCAAGTCGTCGTCACGGAAGTCGATCCTGTCAAGGCCGTCGAAGCCCACATGGAAGGCTATCAGGTCATGCCAATGCTCGAGGCTGCCAGAATCGGCGAGATCTTCATTACCTGCACGGGCGATGCGAAGGTCATCTCCAAGGAACATTTCGCCGTCATGAAGGAGGGTGCCATCCTGTGCAACGCCGGGCACTTCGACATCGAAGTCGACGTTCAGCATTTGCGGAACAAGGATCCTCAGCACCACGAAGTCCGGCACAACATCGAGGAGTACACGTGCGACGGCAAGCGTTTCTATGTCCTGGGCGAGGGGCGCCTTGTCAACCTGGCATGCGCCGACGGACACCCCATCGAGATCATGGACCTGACATTCGCGTTGCAGGCGTTGTCGGCTGAGTACCTGGTCAGACACCAGGAGTCACTGCCTAATGAACTCATCAATGTACCCGAGACGATCGACGACATGGCATCGAGAGCTTTCCTTGCTTCCTGTGGCCTGTCCATCGACACACTGACCGAAGAGCAGAGAACGTACCTCAGTTCATACTAGACCTCAGAGATAGACATAGAACGCACCAATCGCCCCCGCCCCGTGATCACGAGATCGTGACAACGACGGGGGTATGGTCTGACGGCTTCTCCCAGCGCCTTGGCTCGACGTCGACCACGCAGTCGACGATGTGCACGGACAGCGCCTCCGAACCCCAGGCATAGTCGATGCGCATGCCCATGTGGCGCTTGAACATGTTCATGCGATAGTCCCACCAGGTAAACTGCTGCTCACTGTGGAATTTCCGGAACAGGTCGACGAAACCCCACTCGCGTAGATTCTCGAGTGCCTCACGTTCTTCCTGCATGAAGCCGATGGCATCCTGCATCTCCTCGGGAGCCCAGACGTCCTGAGGATCCCTGGCCACGTTGAAATCGCCCATGAACAGCAGGCAATGGTCTCTGGAATATGTTGTGTCGAGATAAGTCCGAAATTCCCGGAAGAACTGAAGTTTATGCAGAAATGCCTCGTCGCCACGTTCGCCACCATGCGGCAGATACCCATCGATCAGCGTGACATCACCGACGTCCACTGCCAGGATCCGGCTCAGATCATTGCCGGCCCAGCCCTTGACGACCCTGGAAATGGGTAGTCTGGACGCAATGGCAACGCCGTTGTAGGTCTTCTGGCCGGACATTGCGACCTGATATCCCAATGCTTCGAACTCTGCAACAGGAAATGTCTCGTCGACCGTTTTGGTCTCCTGCATGGCGAGAACGTCCACCTGTGACTCCTGCAACCACTTCTGGACAACAGGCAAACGGGCGCGCACCGAGTTCACGTTCCACGTTGCTATCTTCATGGCTCACTCCTCATGGTTAATACAAGCAGGTTTCCGCCCGACTTCACGACCTCTGGTCACTATCCTCGCCATAGCAGCTGCAAGCCGCTGTCTATCCCACAGTTCGATCCCCGATCTTGCTGCCAGCTCTCGGGCTGATTCCGTGAACCCGCTGCTCGCGACGACCATGCCACGCGTGCCATGGTAATACTGCACGGCTCCCAGAGCCTCCTGCACAGCGCCGATGCCGACATTGCCGCTATACCTTTTTGCCTGCACGACGATGCGCTTACGGGACGACGTCAGCACCAGGTCGGCCCCGAAGTCATGACTCATGCCAACATGCTGGACACGGTAACCCAGATGGACAAACAGCACTGCCAGGAACTCCTCGAACTGCGTACCGTTCATGGCGTCGATGGACCTCAGCGTTGCTCCGTGAAACACTCGGTCGCGATGGATACGGATGACGATGCCGGCCGCTGCTATCAAAACAAGAAGCGCGGCAGTTGCCACCAGGGAAGGAACGAATGGCAGAAATGCATTCCAGACGGCAGTCACGGTCCTGGAGGCCCACTCCGTTGTCCTCTGCTGCAGTTCTCCCAGAAGCCTCTGGATGTCAGGCAAGCAGCGCCTCGATCTCCGCCTTTCTGCTCATGGCTGCATCATACCCTCGCATGACATACCCGTGGACGTCCGCAGGCGCACAGCCCTTGAGATCAGGCCGGATAACCAGATCAGCCGCCTCGAGCTCCGGCCTTGCAATGTTGTTGAACATCAGGTTGAGTGAACGCTCGAGCAGTTTTGGAATGCTCAGCTTGGGCTTGTACTCATCGTGCTGAAGCGGATCATACAGTGATACCGCAATGACTCTTGTGGCGCCCCGCTTGCGCAGCTCAGTCACGGGAACCGGCAGTGACATGCAGCCATCCAGCAGATGCTGGTCGCCAGACTCAACAACCGGAAACACACCTGGCAGGTCAAAGCTCCCGGATAGCGGACCCCAGATGTCCCCACTGTCGAAGACGAGTGCCCTGCCGGTCTGTACGTCGGTCGCGGCGATGCACACGGGCTTCCGGAGGGCCTCGAAAACCGTGACGGGGAGTTCTCTGCGGAGAGAGGCCCGCAGACGCGATGGCGTCGTCAGGCGGTTCACGGGAACGACGGCCCCAAACAGCATGGCCACCTGGGCGCTGTACTTGACGCTGAGGGCTTCCAAGCCGACTGCGTTGAGGCCCGCTGCGTTGAACACGGCCACGATTGCGCCCATGGAAGCGCCCGACAGAAGGTCGACCTCCACGTGGAGCTCTTCCAGCGCCCGCAGCACGCCTATGTGCGCATACGCAAGGACCCCGCCCGAACTGAGAGCCAAGCCAAGCTTTTGCTTCCTGTGAGTCCTCATCGTCATTCCTCCTATTCCGGGGCCGGGAATAATCCTCTTCTTAGTAATATATTAGTATATTGCGGATACGGCAGCTGGGCAACAGCGCTCCTCACCACATCTGTCGGCTTGACACGACCCCCTCCATCCTATACTTGGAGTGACATCAGGAGGCACACATGGCCATTTTCGACGTCATGGGGCCGATCATGATCGGACCCTCCAGTTCGCACACGGCAGGCGCTGCCAAGATCGGCTATCTGGCACAGCGCGTCTATGACAAGCCTGTCAGAAGAGCTCGAATCATACTCTACAATTCGTTTGCAGAGACCGGACGGGGCCACGGCACGGACAAAGCGATCCTGGGCGGCATCCTGGGATTGCGCGTCGACGACCCCCGGATCAAGCAGAGCTACGACATTGCCGCGCAAGAAGGGGTCGATGTCGCCTTCGAGCAGGCAATCGACCCGGAAAAACACCCCAACTGCGCCTCCGTCA
>Ga0075518_1000192_pt1 | contig 11753 bp, 12 predicted proteins | sample NGEPerA_2_FD_76970 | JGI IMG/M metagenome (GOLD analysis project Ga0075518, IMG submission 76970) | Arctic peat soil microbial communities from the Barrow Environmental Observatory site, Barrow, Alaska, USA - NGEE PermafrostAB136-A | ecosystem: Environmental > Terrestrial > Soil > Wetlands >...
CTCGAGCACCTGGTGCGGGGCATCGTCGACCACCCGGACGACGTGCAGGTCGCTGCCAAGACGCTTCGTCGTGGCGACCTGCTCGAGGTCCGGGTCCATCCCGAGGATCTCGGGCGTGTCATCGGTCGCGGCGGTCGCACGGCGCGAGCCCTGCGCACGGTCGTCGGCGCACTCTCGACGGAAGGTCCGGTCCGGATCGACGTCGTGGACGTCGACCGCCGCTGAGCAGTCCCGCGACGCTGAGAAGTGCCGCAGAGGCGTGTGCACAGCGCAAGGCCCGGTCCCCGTGCGGGGCCGGGCCTTCGTCCATCCTGACCCACGAGTGAGAGGTACCCCCATGCAGATGACCGTCGCACGCATCGGACGCGCGCACGGCCTGCGCGGCGAGGTCGCGCTCGACCTGCGCACCGACTCCCCGGCCGAGCGGTTCGTGGTCGGCGCCGTCCTCGCGACGGTCCCCGCGACGGCCGGGCCGCTCACGGTCGCTGCGACGCGTGAGCAGCACGGGCGCTGGTTCGTCACGTTCGAGCAGGCCGCGGACCGGTCAGCCGCCGAGGCGCTGCGCGGCGTCGAGATCGTCGCGGAGCAGGACGAGACCGACGAGGACGACGCGTGGTACCCCCATGAGCTCACCGGGTTGCGTGCCGAGCACGTCGACGGGCGGATCCTCGGGGAGATCGTCGGTCTCGAGCACCTGCCGGCGCACGACTCGCTCGTGCTGCGCGAGCCGTCCGGGGCGCGCACGCTCGTGCCGTTCGTCCGGGCGATCGTGCCCGTCGTCGACGTCCCGGGTGGGCGCGTCGTGATCGACCCCCCGGGTGGTCTGCTCGCGTCCGACGCCGAGAACCTCGTCGTGAGCGACGAGACCCGCGGCGAGCCGATCGCCGACGAGCCCGCCGACGAGGACTGACGTGCGCATCGACGTCGTCTCGATCTTTCCGGACTACCTCGCACCGCTCGAGCTGTCGCTCGTCGGCAAGGCGAGGACATCTGGGCTCGTCGATCTCCGCGTCCACGACCTGCGGGACTGGGCGACCGACCGCCACCGCACGGTCGACGACACGCCCTTCGGCGGGGGCGCCGGAATGGTCATGCGGCCCGACGTGTGGGGAGCCGCCCTCGACGACGTCCTCGCCGACGGCGGGCACCTGCTCGTGCCGACGCCGTCCGGCACCCCGCTGACCCAGCGCACCGCCGAGGCCCTCGCGGACGAGCCGCACCTCGTGATCGCGTGCGGGCGCTACGAGGGCATCGACGCACGCGTCGCGGCGCACTATGCGACCCGACCCGACGTCACCGTCAGCGAGTACTCGATCGGCGACTACGTGCTGAACGGCGGCGAGGTCGCGGCGCTCGTGCTCGTCGAGGCCGTCGTGCGCCTGCTGCCGGGATTCGTCGGCAACCCCGCCTCGCTCGTCGAGGAGTCGCACGGCGCGGCCGGACTGCTCGAGTACCCCGTCTACACCAAGCCTCCCGTGTGGGCCGATCTCGAGGTCCCGGAGGTGCTGCTGTCGGGGCACCACGGTCGGATCGCGCGGTGGCGGCGCGACGAGGCGCTTGCGCGGACCGCGAGCAAGCGGCCCGATCTCGTGACCGCGCTCGACGCCGCTGCGCTCGACGCGCGTGACCTCGAGGTGCTCGCGGAGGACGGTTGGACGGTCGTGGACGGCGTGCTCACGCGCCAGGGGGACTGACCCGGCATTCGTCGCCGGTCGCCCGGTGTGGCAGACTTGCTCGTTGGTGCGCGCCGGTCGCGTCTCTGCCACAGGGGAGACGGCCACGACCACTCCAGGACACGCCTCGTGCGTGGCCCCGGACGCACCGGACCAAGAGCCCTCGGGACCTCCGCCCTGCGGAGCGCCCTCGACGACGTGTCTGACCTGTGGCAGTGCGAGAAAGCGAACCACCATGCATACCCTCGACCAGGTCGATGCCGCATCCCTGCGGACCGACATCCCGCCCTTCCGCCCCGGCGACACCCTCAAGGTGAACGTCAAGGTCGTCGAAGGCACGCGCGCACGCATCCAGGTGTTCCAGGGCGTCGTCATCTCGCGCCGCGGCGGCGGGATCGGCGAGACCTTCACGGTCCGCAAGGTCAGCTTCGGCGTCGGTGTCGAGCGCACGTTCCCGGTGCACTCCCCGAGCCTCGAGTCCATCGAGGTCGTCACGAGCGGTGACGTGCGCCGCGCGAAGCTGTACTACCTGCGCGCGCTGCGCGGCAAGAAGGCCAAGATCAAGGAGAAGCGGGACGCCGTTCCGGCCAGGTAGGGCCGGCACGACGTATCGCAGCACGTCACGACGGGCGGTCATCGGAGCTCCGGTGGCCGCTCGTTGTCGTGCGGCTCGTCCTCGCGCGGGCGGCCGCCGGGTCGCGGTGCGGCGCGCGGTCGCGGTCAGTCATTCATCATCCGGGCGTGGGAGAGTGTGCGCGTGACAGACCAGAACGCGCCCGAGCGCGACGATGTCGAGCTCGAGGGAACCCCGGCGCAGCACCGGCGATCCGGACGCAGCGTGGGCCTGGCCTGGCTGCGCGAGTCGGCGATCATCGTCGTGAGCGCGCTCGTGCTGTCACTACTCGTCAAGACCTTCCTCGTGCAGGCCTTCTTCATCCCGAGCCCGTCAATGCACGACACGTTGATCGAGGGTGACCGCGTCCTGGTCAGCAAGCTGACGCCGGGCCCGTTCGACCTGCACCGCGGGGACATCGTCGTGTTCAAGGACCCGGGCGGTTGGCTGACCGACGTCACGAAGCCGCAGCAGAACGCGCTGCAGACCGTGATGGGCGATGCGCTCACGTTCGTGGGCCTGCTGCCGCAGGACGCGGGGGAGCACCTCATCAAGCGGGTCATTGGGCTGCCGGGCGACCACGTGGCGTCGACGGGTGCAGGGGCTCCGGTCACCGTCAACGGCGTGGCCCTTGACGAGACGTACCTGGCGCCGGGAGCGATCCCGAGCGAGATCCCGTTCGACGTGACCGTGCCGGCGGACGAGCTGTGGGTCATGGGGGACAACCGCCAGCACTCGGCGGACTCGCGGTGGAACATGGGCAAGCCCGGTGGCCCGTTCGTCCCGATGGAGAACGTCGTCGGGGTGGCCTTCGTGACGGTCTGGCCGTTCGACCGGCTCGGCGCGCTGACCAACCCGGCGCCCACGTTCGTGGCGGTCCCGGACCCGTCATGACCGAGCTCGGCCTTGCGTCCACGACGACCGAGCGGGCCGCGGCGACGCGGGCGGCGGGGCCGACCATGCGGAAACCGGCCGGCGCGACGCGACGCGCCCCGCACCTGCGCCACGAGCGGGCGCTGCTGCGGGACGGCGCTCACCTCGTGGCGGGCATGGACGAGGTGGGGCGCGGGTCGCTCGCCGGTCCGGTCAGCGTGGGCGTCGTGGTGATCGACGTGCGAACCCGGGCGTGCCCCGTCGGCGTCATGGACTCCAAGCTGTTGACCCCGGCGGCGCGCACGGCCCTCCTGCCCGCTCTCAGCCGGTGGGGGCTGGCTCGGGGCGTCGGGCATGCGAGTGCCGCGGAGATCGACGCGGTCGGGATCATCGGGGCGCTGCGGCTCGCGGGGAACCGCGCGCTCAACGCCGTGGCGCAGAAGGTCGGACCGGTCGACGCCGTGCTCCTCGACGGGTCGCACGACTGGCTCACGCCGCGCGCGCAGGGCACGCTGTTCGACGACCTCGGCCCCGACGGGGCGCTCGACGGTGATCTCGGCGCGGCCGGCCTGCGTGCGGACGGGGAGTTGTGGCGCCCTGCGCCGCGGGTCCGGATGCTCGTCAAGGCCGACCTCGTGTGCTCGTCGGTCGCGGCCGCGAGCGTGCTGGCGAAGTGCGAGCGCGACGGTCTGATGGAGCGACTGGCGGCGGACTTCCCGGTCTACGCCTGGGACGCCAACAAGGGGTACGGGTCGCCCGACCACATCGCGGCGCTGCGTGCCCACGGACCCAGCCCGCTGCACCGGTGCAGCTGGAACCTCCCGCTCGACGGGTGAGCGCACCCGGGTGAACCTCGCGCCGCACCGGGCGGCCGGGGACCGGGGTGACGCGACGTGCGCAGCGATGGGGGATGATGGCCGGGTGAGCGCGGAAGACCTGGAGAACTACGAGACCGACATGGAGCTCGCGCTCTATCGCGAGTACCGCGATGCCGTGGGCCTCTTCTCTTACGTTGTCGAGACCGAGCGCCGCTTCTACCTCGCGAACCACGTGGACCTGCAGGTGCGGTCCGCGGCGGGCGAGGTCTACTTCGAGGTGACCCTCGCCGACGCGTGGGTCTGGGACGTGTACCGCTCGGCGCGGTTCGTGAAGTCGGTGCGCGTCGTGACGTTCAAGGACGTCAACGTCGAGGAGCTGGCGAAGGCCGAGCTCGACCTCGGAGCCAGTGGCGGCTTCGTCCGCTGACCTCCCCACAGCCCGGCGGGACGCGATCGTGTCCCGCCGAGGGGATCGCTCGCGACGTGACCACGGCTGCGGCCCGCGATGCTCTGCCGCGGAGGTGGTCGCCATGCGGGCGAAGGACGCGGTCGGCAGGTATGGGGAAGACGTGGCTGCGGCCCATGTGCGCGATGCCGGGTGGGTTGTCCTCGACCGGAACTGGCGTGGCGCGGGTGGCGAGCTCGACCTCGTCGCGCTCGACGGCACCGAGCTCGTGGCGATCGAGGTCAAGACTCGTCGGACCGCAACGTTCGGCAGCCCCGCCGAGGCTGTCACCCCACGCAAGCTCGCACGCGTCCGGCGACTGACCGCGCAGTGGCTTGCGGCTCACGACGTGCATCCGGCATCGGTGCGGATCGACGTGATGGCTGTGCTCGTGACCGGTCGTGGTGCGGCGCAGGTCGACCACCTCGTGGGGGTGGTGTGAGTGGTGCTGGGTCGAACGCTCGCAGTCTCGCTGCTCGGTCTCGCAGGGCATGTCGTCGAGGTCGAGGCGCATCTGGCGGCATCCCTGCCGGCGTTCTCGCTCGTGGGCCTGCCCGACGCGTCGCTCGCTGAGGCGCGTGATCGCGTCCGAGCGGCCGTGACCTCGAGCGGCCTGCCCTGGCCGAACCGGCGGATCACCGTGAACCTCTCGCCCGCGAGCCTGCCCAAGTCGGGTTCGGGGTTCGACCTCGCGATCGCGGTCGCGACCCTGGCCGGGGCCGGCCTCATCGACCCGGCGGCGGCGCGCGGCGTGGTCCATCTCGGCGAGCTCGGGCTCGACGGGCGGCTGCGACCCGTGCGGGGCGTGCTGCCGGCCGTCGCGGCAGCCGTCGCTGCGGGCCATCCGCGGGTCGTCGTCCCCGCCGCCAACGCACCCGAGGCGACGCTCGTGCCGGGTGCCGTCGTGCTCGGCGCGCACAGCCTTGCGGAGGTCGCGCACGCCTACGGCGCCGACATCGACGTCCCCGACGTCGTCCCCGTGCCCTCCGACCACCTCGACGTCGCCCGTGCGGCGCCGGATGCCGACCTCGCCGACGTGCTCGGGCAGGACGAGGCGCGCACGGCGCTCGAGGTGGCGGCCGCGGGCGGCCACCACCTGCTCATGGTCGGCCCGCCAGGCTCGGGCAAGACCATGCTCGCGGCGCGCCTGCCGGGTCTCCTGCCCGACCTGACCGAGGCCGAGGCGGTCGAGGTCACGGCGGTCCACTCGGTCGCGGGGACGTTCGACCCCGGCGGTGGTCTGCTGCGCCGGCCGCCGTTCGAGGACCCGCACCACACCGCGACACCCGCGAGCATCGTGGGTGGGGGCTCGGGTGTCCCACGGCCCGGCGCAGCATCCCGGGCGCACCGCGGCGTCCTGTTCATGGACGAGGCGCCGGAGTTCTCCACCGCTGTGCTGCAGACGTTGCGCCAGCCGCTCGAGCACGGCGAGCTCGTCATCCACCGCGCCTCGGGCGTTGCTCGCTTCCCTGCGCGCTTCCAGCTCGTGCTCGCGGCCAACCCGTGCCCGTGCGGCCGCGGCGTCGGCAAGGGGCTCGAGTGCACCTGCCGGTCGGAGCAGCGCCGCCGGTACTTCAGCAAGCTGTCAGGTCCGTTGCTGGACCGTGTCGACCTTCAGGTCGACGTCCTGCCGGTGTCCCGGGCTGCACTCGACCCAGGGACCGTCGCGGAGTCGAGCTGCGTCGTCGCGGGACGCGTCGCGGCGGCACGCGCCGCGCAGGCAGGACGGCTCGCCGGTACACCCTGGCGGACCAATGCCGAGGTGCCGGGCGTGTGGCTGCGTGAGCGGCTGGGGCCGGACCGTCGGCTCGTGAGCGACCTCGACCGCGCGCTCGACCGCGGGCTGCTCAGTCTGCGCGGCGTGGACCGCGTGCTCCGGGTGGCCTGGACGCTCGCCGACCTCGCGGGGCGGTCGGGCCCACGCCGCGACGACATCGGTCAGGCGCTCCTGCTGCGCACGCGCGGACAGGGGCTCGCGTGAGCAGGCTGCGGCTTGACGTCAACGACGAGCTCTCGGCCCGCATGGCCTGGAGCCGGTTGACCGAGCCGGGAGACGCAGTCGCGGGCGAGCTCGTCCGGACGCTGGGTGCCGGCCGGGCGCTGGCCTGGGCGCACAGCGCAGCCGCGTGCGGTGACGGCACCCCCCGTGCGATCGCCGCGCTCGTCGATGCCGAGCCCGGGCTCGAGGACGTGCGACGCCAGCTCGGCAAGGCAGTCGCGCGCTGGGCGGGGCGGTTCGCCGACCTGGACCCGGCCCGCGACCTCGAGCACATGGACCACCTCGGCGGCAGCGTGCTGCACCCCGGATCGGTCGGCTGGCCGACCGGTCTCGACGACCTCGGAGCGAGCGCGCCGATGTGCCTGTGGGTTCGCGGGCGGCGCGACGTGTCCGCATCCGTGGATCGCTCGATCGCGCTCGTGGGGGCTCGCGCTTCGACGTCCTACGGTGAGCACGTCGCGGTCGACCTCGCCGGCGGTCTGGCCGCACACGGTGCGTGCGTCGTCTCAGGGGGCGCCTACGGGATCGACGCGGCCGCGCACCGCGGTTCCCTGGCTGCCGGCGGCACGACCGTGGCGCTGCTCGCGGGCGGCGTCGACCGCGCGTACCCGGTCGGCAACGCGCCGCTCCTCGAGCGCATCCTCGAGCAGGGCGGCAGCGTGCTGAGCGAGGTGCCTCCGGGGGGCGTGCCGAGCAAGGGCAGGTTCCTCATGCGCAACCGGCTGATCGCGGCCGTGAGCAGAGCCACGGTGGTCGTCGAGGCGGCATGGCGGTCGGGCGCGTTGAGCACGGCGAACCATGCGGTCGCCCTCCTGCGCCCGGTCGGTGCGGTGCCGGGTCCCGTGACCTCGATGGCGTCGGCCGGGTGCCACCGGTTGCTCCGGGAGGGGGCGGCCGTCTGCGTGACCGACGCTGCCGAGGTGCTGGAGCTTGCGGGGCGCGCGGGCGAGGACCTTCCCCCCGACCGTGTGGTCGAGCCCCGCGACGGCGACGACCTCGACTGGGTGTCGCGCCGATTGCTCGATGCTCTGCCGGGCCGCTCGTCCGCGGGGCACGACGAGCTCGCACGCATGGCCGGGCTGTCCGTGGGCGAGGTGCGCGGCGCGCTGGGCGTGCTCGAGCTCGCCGGGTTCGTTCGCCGTGTCGGTGCCGGATGGGCCCGTTCGGGTCGCGCCGGCGCGGGGCGCCGAGGATGAGGGGGTACGAACAGAGAGGGTGCGGAGTCTCCCTGAACGGATCGAACCGTGCAACGTTGTGGCCGAATTCGGACAAGGCGCCGCGTATCACCCAGGCACGGGTGAAGTCTGCTGGGCGTCGCTTGTGAGTCATGTGTCCGACACGGCACGGTAGGGGCATGCACTCGGCCACGGGCACGAGCGCGGCAACGGTCTGGGGGGCCGCTGTCGCGGACTTCGCCATGCATCTGCGGGCTCAGCGGGGCCTCTCGGAGCACACCGTGCGTGCGTACGTGAGCGATGTCGAGCACCTGATGAACTTCGCTGGTCGATACGGTCGGACTGAGATTGCTGACATCGACCTGGGGCTGCTGCGGTCATGGCTCGCGTCCATGGCGGCGGCTGAGCGGAGTCGGGCGACCCTTGCGCGCAGGGGCGCGGCGGCCCGGACATTCTTCGACTGGGCGCGTCGCACCGGTCGCGTCACGACCGATCCGGCGCTGCGGCTCGCGAGCGCGCGTCCGGCGAGCCCGCTGCCGACCGTCCTGGGCATCGACGCCACGGCCCGGCTGCTCGACGTCGCGAGCACGCGTGCGCAGGATGACGACCCGGTCCACCTGAGGGACTGGGCGGCGCTCGAGCTGCTCTACGCGACGGGGGCGAGGGTCGGCGAGCTCTGCGGCGCCGACCTCGACGACCTCGACCTGGCTGAGCGGACGCTCCGGGTCGTCGGCAAGGGCGACAAGGAGCGGGTCGTGCCGTTCGGTGTGCCGGCTGCCGACGCGGTACGGGAGTGGCTCGACCGGGGACGTCCCGCACTCGCGGGAGATCTTGCCGGCCGAGCGCTGCTGCTGGGACGTCGCGGCGGTAGGGTCGACCAGCGCCAGATACGCGCGGTCTCGCACGAGGTCGCCGCGCTCGCCGGGGTCGACGACGTCGCGCCGCACGCCCTGCGTCACACGGCGGCGACGCACCTGCTGCAGGGCGGGTCCGACCTGCGCAGCGTCCAGGAAGTCTTGGGTCACGCGAGCCTCGCGACGACCCAGCGGTACACGCACGTCACGGCTGAGCGCCTGCGTACGTCGTTCGAGCAGGCGCATCCACGCGCATGATCAAGGAAGTGGGGGACAGCATGACTGCGCAGCCGGAGTCGGTCGTGACCATGGCCGCGCGTGCGCGGCGTTCGGCGGCCGCTCCTGACGGCGTGGTCCCGCGTCCGCGCGCCGCCGCAGGCACCGTGGCTCGCCGCCTTGACGTCGTCCCCCAGCAGCTGGGCCCGCAGAGTCTGGTGGAGACCGCCGGCGCGCTCGAGGTCGACCCCATCACCGCCGCATGGCAGGAGTTCAAGGCCGGCGCCGGCCGACTCGTCCGCGAGCGGCTGATCCTGCACTACGCGCCTCTCGTGACAGCCGTGGCCTCACGCGTGGGAATGCGCCTGCCGAGCTCCGTCGAGCAGGCCGACCTCGTGTCCTACGGGATGTTCGGTCTCATCGACGCGATCGAGAAGTACGAGCTCGATCGCGCGGTCAAGTTCGAGACCTACGCCAGCGCGCGGATCCGCGGCGCGATCATCGACGAGCTGCGCGCGATGGACTGGGTCCCGCGGTCGGTCCGCACCAAGGCGCGAGCCGTGGACCGCGCGTACGCCGACCTGGAGAGCGAGCTGCACCGGACGCCGAGCGAGGCCGAGGTGGCCGGTCGCCTCGAGCTCGGGGTCGGCGAGCTGCGCGCGGTCTTCACCCAGCTGTCGACCGTGAACGTGGTCGCACTGGACGAGCTCATCGGCTCGGGCGTGGAGCGCTCGGAGCAGGTGACACTGATCGACATGCTGCGTGACCCGAGAGCCCAGGACCCGGCCGGCTCGTTCGAGGTGCAGGAGACCAAGTTCCTGCTCGCCCGGGCGATCGAGCAGCTCGGTGAGCGCGAGAAGATCGTGCTCGTCCTGTACTACTACGAGGGCATGACGCTCGCGGAGATCGGTCGGGTGCTCGGCGTGACCGAGTCCCGGATCTCCCAGATGCACACTGCGGCGATGCTGCGCCTGCGCGCGAAGCTCTCGGAGAGCGAGCGGAGCTGACGGCGGCGTCACCGTCAGTCGTCGAGCGGCAGGAGCACGACCGGCCCGTGGATCGGTAGCAGCCGCATCGGGTCCAGGTAGGTATCGCCGTCGCGCACGCCCCAGTGCACGCACAGCCGGGGTGCGCAGTGCGTCGATGTGCTCGCGAGCGTCCCGATGACCTGGCCGAGCGTGACCGGGTCGCCCACGGACACGGAGCCGACGACGGGTTCGAGGCTGCTGCGCAGACCGTCCGGCTGGGCCACCACGACGACCGGTCGACCGGCCACCGGACCCACGAAGCTCACGACCCCGTCGGCCGGGGCGAGAACGCGTGCACCGTCGGAGGTCGCGAGGTCGACGCCCCGATGGCCGGCGGCCCAGGGTTCGGGCGGCGCCTCGAACGCACGCCACACGGTGACGGGGGCGTCGACCGGGGGCGCGTACTCCAGCGCGACGGAGCTCGCAGCCACGGCCAGGATCGCGCGGTCGTCGGCCGCGGCGGACCCTGCCGCCACGGGGGTGCCGTACGTCAGCGCGCCCGCGGCGAGAGCCAGAGCTGCAGCGGCGCCGACAGCCGCGAGGATCGAGGTCATCCGTGCACGGTGCCACCGGGCCGCACCGCTCGCCGGGCGCGCACCCTGACCCTGTGGACGGGCGCGCGGAGCGCCCGGCTGAGGGCGGCTTACAGGCCTGCCCACGTCCGCTAGACTGACGCACGCGACCGGCACGTGCTGGTCGACATCGCGCGTCACCGTCTCCATCCCCGTCATCGACCAGGTCCTGCCAGGTCGCCCGCGCGAGGGTCGAGGGTCCGCGCTGGCACCGGTCCGGGTTCTTCGAGCTCGGCGCCAGCAACGACGTGACGCCAGGGGCATCGGCCGACCGGCCGCTGCCGACAACCGAGATGCGGGTCCGCACGCGGACCTGCTCAGTTGCGCGCACCCCACGGTGCGCGCGCGGAAGGACGTGCCATGGCCGTCGTGACCATGCGCCAGCTGCTCGAGAGCGGTGTCCACTTCGGGCACCAGACCCGTCGCTGGAACCCCAAGATGAAGCGCTTCATCTTCACCGAGCGCAACGGCATCTACATCGTCGACCTGCAGCAGTCGCTGTCGTACATCGACACCGCCTACGACTTCGTCAAGGAGACGGTCGCCCACGGCGGGACGATCCTCTTCATCGGCACGAAGAAGCAGGCGCAGGAGCCCGTCGCAGAGCAGGCCGCACGCGTCGGCATGCCCTACGTGAACCAGCGCTGGCTCGGTGGCATGCTCACCAACTTCCAGACGGTCAACAAGCGCCTGCAGCGCCTCAAGGAGCTCGAGCTCATCGACTTCGCCGACGTCGCGGGGAGCTCCTTCACCAAGAAGGAGCTGCTCATCATGCGTCGCGAGCGCGACAAGCTTGCGAAGACCCTCGGTGGCATCCGTGACATGAACAAGGTTCCCTCGGTCGTGTGGATCGTCGACACGAACAAGGAGCACCTGGCGGTCGACGAGGCGCGCAAGCTCGGCATCCCGATCGTCGCGATCCTGGACACCAACTGCGACCCCGACGTCGTCGACTACCCGATCCCGGGCAACGACGACGCGATCCGCGCCGTCTCGCTCCTGACCCGGGTCATCGCCGACGCGGCTGCCGAAGGCCTCCTCAAGCGCCACGCCGGACGCACCGGCACGGACGCCCCGGTCGACGCAGACGCCGAGCCGCTGGCCGAGTGGGAGCGCGAGCTGCTCGCCGGTGCCGAGGCAGGACTGGCCGCTGACGCCGCACCCGTTGCTGACGCCGCACCCGTTGCCGACGCCGCACCCGTTGCTGAGGCCGCGCCGGTCGAGGCTGCTGCGGTCGTCGTCGAGGCGCCGGTCACCGAGGCAGCGGCTGAGCCCGTTGCCGAGGTCGTCGAGCCTGTCGCCGAGGTCGTCGAGCCCGTCGCCGAGCTTGTCGAGGTCGCGGAGCCCGCGGCCGTCGTCGAGCCTGCCGTCGTCGAGCCTGCCGTCGCCGAGCCTGTCGCCGCCGAGCCTGCCGTCGCCGAGCCTGTCGTCGCCGAGCCTGCCGTCGCCGAGCCTCCCGTCGCCGACCCTGCCGTCGTCCCGCCTGC